>JAEEGL013212603.1_pt1 | contig 11325 bp, 6 predicted proteins | sample 9134231 | NCBI WGS metagenome assembly JAEEGL01 (sample SAMN16246548, study PRJNA631951) | gut metagenome | biome: gut microbiome; feature: rumen; material: fiber-attached | host: Bos | place: Iran: Karaj | collected 2018-10
GAAATATGATCGTTCACAGTTAGAGGAATCCCTTATAAATGAGAAGAATTAAGGTTAAAGTTAAGAGCACTATCATCGGAACCGTGATAGGATTGGTTGCAGGTGCGGCGCTTTTGTGTTCATTTGCATTCGATGAATCAGCCCATGATCCCGAGAGAGTCGTGGAAGCATTGGATGGCAGCGGCATGGTATTGGCGGCAAGGGTTGACAACATTTCCGGATTAGGCGATCTTGATCCCGGAGCAGGGGTTATGAGCGTCGATGAATTAAATGCCTTGGGCGAAGATGACAAGGCACAGGCGGATGAAGCAGCCGAAGGTCCCTCAGAAGAACTGGAACGGTTCATTGAAGCGCTTGAGGTTGATAAGGATTATCTGAAGAATCTCTCCGGAGAGGAGATAGTCGAGCTGTCGAAGGAAGCCCTTGAAACTTCAGGTAAGGACACCTCGCTTGCTGACGGAACGCTTGTAACATGCGGCATCACATTTGAGATTCCCGAAGGATTTGAGAGTCTCGCAGGAACCCCCGGAATGTATGTTACAGACCGTTATCCGATAGACGCCAGCAATGTTGTATATTCGGAACTCGGAATCGATTATACGCTTCAGCTTATGGATGAGTCATATTTCAAGCAGCTGGTGGCAGATAAGTTCGCTGAGCAGTACGAAAAGAAAGTTGATGTTAATATCACTGAGTTTAAGCACATGGAGATTGACGGGGTTCCCGCTATAAGGCTTAAGGCGGAGTATGATCTTGAGGACAATCATATGTCTCAGCTTATGATCGTGATCAACGGATCTAAGACCTATTCACTGGTATATACACAGACTCAGGACTATGACAGGATGGATGCCTTCGAGGAAAGCGCTGGAAGCATTCGGGTGATGAAGTGACTGAGGAGATGAAATACCCGGGCAGGAACGTTTAAAGACATTTCTGCCTTTTTTTTTTAGGTATGACGAGCATGCCGTCAGTCTGTGGTGAAAGTTCACAAGGGGCGTTCTTCGTTCTTAAGCAGATTATGAGTGGAGAGGAGAGTAATGATCTTATGAAAAAACATGGTTTGACAAAACGGATATGCAGCGCAGCGATGGCGGTCACGGTTTTAGTGACTACGCTTTTTTCGGGAATTATGCTTAATCCGCAGGAGGTTCATGCGTTTGTACCGCTTCTGGCAGGATCCGGTTCCATCGGCTCCATAACCCTGGACGGCACCACAACGGAGTATCGTGATTATTCCGATATGAATGAGGCTTTGAAGGGATATGAAGGCAGAAACATCACAATAGAGATGCTTTCAGACTGGGATGCGGCATCCGGAACGGACATAGACTCCCCTCTGGTCATCCCTACAGGTTCCGTGACCGCACTTAACATGAACGGACATATGATCAACAGAGATCTGACCCGCAACAACGGTTCCATCAGCAACGGAGAGGTGATCCTTGTTCAGACCGGCGCCAGCTTCACCATAAACGGCGGAGATAAGGAAGTACAGCATGACGGAGTATACGTCTATACGTCTACGAATCACAGTGAACTGCCGAAAAAAACTGCAGGTATTAAGGGCGCTCTGATCACCGGAGGCGCAAGCACCGATACAGCCGGAGGGATCCACGCCCTTAAAGACAGCAAGATATCCGTTTATGATGTAACGATCGCGGGCTGCAGAGCTAATTTTGGCGGTGGAGTCAGAATGAACGATTCCGGTTTCAGCATGTTTGATTCTGAGATCACCGGATGCATTGCGGCATTTAATGGCGGAGGAATCTACAGCACCGGAACTTTAGACGATATCACATTAAACAATTCGATCATAGATAAAAACTATTCTTTTGAATATGGCGGAGGAATCTGCCTTGCTAATAACACGAGCATGGTCAACGGCTTGTGGGGGAAAGGTGATTCCTTTATATCCGATAACGCAAGCACGATCTATGGCGGAGGAGTGGCAATGCTTGGCGCGTATAATACCGTTATCGGCGTCATTGTAAATAATAACCGTGCCAGATACGGAGGAGGAATATACGTAGGTGGTGAGTTTTCCGACGTCTCAAACGTGACAGCCGAAAACAACAGGGCGGAAACGGCAGGCGGCGGCATATGCTATGACGGTCTTGCAATAACGGAGGATTTTCTTGCTGAATATTTCAAAGACAGATCCAAGGATAGCCCCCTTTCATTTTATGCCCGTCACAGTCTTGAAGAAAGTGTGATAACCGGTAATTCAGCAGCCGATGGCGGAGGCATATTTTTTGACGTAGACATTGCAAATGAAAAGATAAACGTAAGGGATCAGGCGGGCAGCTATGACGTCTATATCCATCAGACCCTGAACCTGGGATACGGTGTCGTTAAGGTCATGAGCAATAATACTTACAGCCATAACAGTCATGATAACCTTTATATGGCGCATGATGACTGGGAACGCGTCAGGGTGTACTCACAGAACATGGACGAGGGGTCATACGTGGGGATCAGTTACTGCAGTGATGCCGACAACATCACTCTTACGCCTCCGGATGAGAAGGAAAGTGCCAAAAAGGTTGAGTACCTCTTCAGTGACCAGCCAAAAAGATCCTTTAAATATGACAGCGGCACCGGTACGTACATACGCTTTGTTAACAACGAGGCATCAGTCCCTTCGATACCGGTCAGGGTAAAGTCTGAAAATGCGAACTCTGCTTGGACGTCCGTCGGTGACGCAATCGGAGGATCGAAGACAAAGGCGGGGAAGGTCGGCACCATAAACGCCGGCGGATATGACGGCGGGATAAACGACTATAATAAGGATTATGACCTGATAAGGATGTTTTATTCCCATGAGAACATCAGTGACGTCGAGGTGACGTATTATTCCGACGGCCTGTTTTATGAAAAACCGGAGCAATACAACGTTCACCTGGCGACGCTGACCTGGCCGCTCGCCTTTGCCGGAGGATATTTAAACGGGGGGGAAGTAAATAACAAGCATGCCGCTGCCAGGCAGTTTTTGGCTGACATCGGATGTCCTGACGACATGATACACGTAAATGACTGCATGCTGACTGTGCCGACGGGTAATACCATAGGCGTTACCATGGGCAGCAAGAAGCTGCGCATGTCGGACGGGAGCGAAACGGGAGATGTGCTGATCCCCGTCACCGTCCGCGGTCTGGGCTATGACATGGAATGGATGAGCAACGTGACCCTGGGTCTCGCATCGGAAATGAAGGGCAATGAGGCAAAGGGATTTGCTGAGGCCGCAGACAAGGTATTTAATGAGATCATATGGTATCTGGATAACTACGGTCTCAGGGACGATTATGAAGAAGGACACGTAAAATTCTGGGTAACCGGCTTCTCCAGAGCAGGAGCCACCGCCAACTTAACCTGCAGACGACTTGTGGACAGCATATATGAGGACTGTAAGGGAGAGAAGAAATCGGAGGTTTTCGGATATACCTGCGAGGCTCCCAAGGGCGGCACCGACAAGGGGGAGACCCTGGATCCCGAAAACTATTACTGCATTCACAACATGATCAACTGCGCTGACATCGTGCCCCTTGTTGCACCGGGAGAAATGGGCTTCAAGAGATACGGCGTGGATCATTACATTCCGGGCAGCGAGGCGTCTGACCCTTCAGCGGTGAAAAAAACGGTGACTGATGTAAAGCGCGGCGGCACGGGAGGTCCCACGCAGGTTACGACCTATGCGGATAATGAGCCGTACCTGACAAAAACCGATGAATATAACGCTCAGAAGGAGGAGATGCTTAATCAGCTGAGGTCACTTGATAAGGATGCCTACGTGGATGATTATTTTATGCCCATGTATCTGATCTTACTGGAACAGACGGGCATAATCAGCTTTTCCTTGATGAACTGGTATTCCTATGGGAACAGTGATAACAGGGTTGAGGATTTTATCACCGACTTCATCAGATATCTTCAGGAAGGGGTCAAACCGGATGAGGTCGGACACTGGTCTCAGGCCGTGCCCAGCAGGGACGTGTATGTTTCGAAGAAAAAGATCAACGGAACTGAACATCCTTCCATTGAAACCGGCGCCCGGGATCTTATGGGGATCTTTTTTGGCGAGAGCAAGTCAACTATGAATGCCTTCATGTCCAAGGCCGAAAAAGTGAAGGATATGATCGGCTATGGCCAAATGCTTGAGTTATATAGCAAAGTCCTGCCCGGCTATTACAAAATGGATGAAGATGATAGAGAGTATTGGTGCAACTACCTGCTGGAACGCCTGGAAAAGGCCGGCGCCATCGACGAACTGAGCCCTGCAAATGCTAAAAAACTCAGGGAAGACTTCCCGACGCTGTGCGATGCTCTCCTCAGGTACGTCAACTGCGAGGAGTACGATGACGGAAGCTTTGGGGCGATAAGCTGGGCTAAACCGGTAAAGAATGATAAGCCCGGTCTTACTTATACGGCCACCATGTTAAAGCATTCAGACGCCATCATAAACAACCATTATCCTATCGTCAACATCGGTTGGGCAAGAACCTACGACGACTGGTATGAAGATGAGTTCGTGGAGTATGAGCTTGAGGCTCCGTCAAGCGTAGGTGCTCCCGGGGTATGGGCTAAGACCATGGCTCCTGATGGCAGTGAGAATACCATCAGGCTTGAGTCAGGTGAAACATATCTCCTCAGTGGCGACGTGAAGATCTACATGGATGATGAGTCTGTCTCCGGTGAGGCCATATATTATGATCGCAGTTACGAGGGTGACATAACTTCATCGAACGTCACCGGACAGTTGTATCAGTTCCCCGACGGGCTGAGCCTGCCGACATCCATGCTTCCCGGCGAGTTCGGAATGAATGTCCGGTTTGACGTGTATGAGATGTCTTATGGAGTGAAGGGGCAGACCGACACTTATTATATTCTCCTCCTAAACAACGATCATAAGGTCACCGTTTCCGACAAGCATGAGTATAAAGGGGAGAGGAGCACGGAATATACCTTTACGGAAGGGGAGGAAGTTATCCTGGAGGCACCGGAGCCGGATGGTGAGTATCTAAAAAGCTGGAAGATAACCATGACCTCACCTTATAATGAGACTGAAGTGGATGTGACGTCTGACCTGATAGAGGATCCGGATAATTCCACATTGATCTTTAGAATGCCGGTGGCGCAGACGGATTCACATGAAAAATGGCCGGTGGGATATGAACTCAAGATCAGGGCTGAATATGGGAAAAGGGTGGATATGGTCTGGGCCTTTGATGAATTCCCGCAGGCCGGCGACAAACTGCCGGATTCTTATGAGATCGGATGTGAGGTCTTTGGAGTTGATGAGAAGGGTGAAGCCGTTACGTTCACTTATCCCGTCAGCTGGTTCTACCTGGATGATGATGGGAAGAAGATGGCACTTCCCAACACCATGGAGCACATTGCGTACAATGAAACCGTGTATATTGCAGAGATCACAATCCCTCAGAACAAGGAAAAGGGTCTCGTGTTCGAAGCACAGGTCAGCGGTGTCTCCAACGCCAAATGGGCGAAAGGGATGAACGCGGGTAATAAGTTTGACAGAAACGCCGTTGACGGAAGTGTGACCATATCGATACAGTATGATGCCACCGGGACGGAAGGAAACCCCCGCCCTGAATACTGGAGCCATCTGACGGTCAACCTGTTTGATATGAATTTAGGCGGTGACGTTCCGGGTACGACCCCGGTTGAATATACCGTTTATTCGGGTGGTGAAGTCAGTATCACGGCTCCCACGGCTGAAGATGAGCGGTTTGATCACTGGGAACTTTCCTCCTCCGGCTGTGAGCTCGTGGAAGGAGAATTGAAAGAAAAAACGATCAAAGTAAAGGTTACAGGCGATGATGCTAAGATCAGAGCCTGCTACATACCGGTTATCAAGGAAGTAAATGTGCAGCTTAAGAATACGGATGGCAGCATGTTCTCACCCACCACGGGCGCTTTCGCAATCGACTGCGTGCCTGAGATGACGGTTACCATCACCAATACCTTCGAGATACATCCTGACAACCTTCAGGTTACCTGGACTCCGGATGTAGGATCCTCCGGCCGGTTCGCTGCACTTAAGTCATACAGCGCAACTGTTAAGGTAGTGCCGGATGACAATGGGATGATTAAGGCCAGGATCGCCGGTTCAGATGGTGATTACAATGAGACCCGGATCATCATTTTGCCTGCGGACGACGTAAAGGTATTCCTGAATAATAAACCCGGTACGGAGAACACCGATAACGATGGATCCGCGGCTGACGCATCTGACGGCAGCGAGGAAGTGGTCAATGAAGGCAGCATAGGCACTCCTGATGACGTCACCAGCGTTACGTGGGATGCGGACAATAATTCCGTAACGGGTGTCTTTAAGGCCGGTAAATATACTCTTAAAGAAATATATCCGATCGCTGACGTAACCGGAATTGCCAATGGAGCGACTAAGGAGGAGATAAATGCTCTGCTTCCTGATCATGTGACGGTTAAAACCAGTAATGGGGTGACGGAAGAGGAAAAGGATCTTTCCGTAACCTGGAGTAAGCCCACAAAGGTGTCCGGAACCGAAGATGAGAGGGAAGCGTCCGTGTGGAAGACGGATGGCACCATAAACCTGCCTGATTACATGGAGAACAGTAATGGACTTCCATTGAATATATCACTTAAGGTATACGTCGATGAGGCGCCCCGGGCAGCTGTGCCCATTGCGTCCCTGAATTCCGGAACATATCTTTACAACCAGGTTACAACCCTGAGCACCGCTGAGGCAAACGCTACGATACGTTATACCACGGACGGCACCGATCCCACAAAGGACAGCCCCGCATACGACGGCAGCGACATATACGTGGGCAGGGACAGAACGGATCTCGTGGACGTGTACGAAACGGATAATGAAGGAAACGCGGTCAAGACCGGCAAAAAGAAGCTTGTAATAAAGGCATTTACCGAAGCAGAGGGCAAATGGGACAGCAACGTAATGACGTATGAGTATGTCATTGACAATGAGGTGCCGGTACCCACGGACGTAAAACTCACCTATAACGGCGAATATCAGACCGGCGTTGCGGCAGGATTATACTATACGCTTGCAGCTGTAAGCGAGGGAGTCATTATTGATGGTCAGGGCAACGCTACGGCCAAAGACGTGGGGACATATCAGGTAAGTGCAAGTCTCAGGGAACCGGATAAATTCTGCTGGAGCGTGAGTGACGGCGGCGAAGCCTCCACCACTACGGCGGATCAGATCGTAACATTTGTCATCGAGCCCGCATCCGGAGGCAGCGGCGGTGGAGGAGGTTCTGCCGCATCAACCACCATATATCCCGCCGGGAAGGAACTGACATACTCAGGCGCTGCACAGGAACTGGTAATTCCCGGAACGTCGGATGCAGGTACATTCATGTATGCAGTTGGCACAAAAAGATCACAGATACCCGATGCTTCGGAGTTTGGCAAGACCGTTCCCACCGGCACGGATCCCGGCATCTATTACGTTTGGTACGTGCTTAGATCAGATGATGCGGAAGAGATCCCAAATCCCGTGCGGGTGGAGTCATACATAGACAAGATCAGGGGAAGCATCCGGTATGGGACGTTTGTAGTGCAAAAGTTCACGGGTGACGCCGATTTTACCAACATGCTAACGAATACGGGCGACGGTGAAGTTACTTATTTTTCGTCAGACACCGAAGTGGCATGGGTCAATCCGACGACCGGAGTCGTGAAGGTTCTAAGCGCCGGTAAGGCGGTTATCACAGCTTACGTCGATGATGGAAAAATGTATGCCTATGAGAACCGGAAGACCTCCTATAACCTGTATGTGAATCAGGTGGATGTTGACGTTCCCGAAGAATTTGATCCCTTCACCGTACAGTTTGACGAAAGTATTATCACCGGTGATCCATATACGGGACTTTCGTATAACGTTGATGAAAAAAGATATGAAACCGCATATATAGGCGCACCCATAAAGCCGGCAGTGATTGTTACCGGCGCAGACAGGATACTTACCGAAGGAGTTGATTATACCGTATCCTACAGCAATAACGTTAATTACAACGCAAAGAACCGTCCGGCACTGGTCATTGTAAAGGGTAAGGGTGATTACAGCGGCAAAAAGTCCCTGGAGTTCTACGTGACGAAGGCTGACCTCAAGGAGGCTCAGAGGCACGGACAGATCGGTATCGGCGAAAATCAGGCTGTTATCACGGGCGCCAAATTTAAGCCGGTGATGGCATACCGCAGCTACCAGTTCAAAACCGCTGATTACGTCTTAAGTAGCAGCGCTGCGGTAAAGGAGGACACGACGATCGGAATTTCCGGAAAGGGCAACTTTACCGGAAGCATTGACGGCATAAGGGTAAAAGCGCTTTCGAAGCAGGATGTGAACCTGAAGACCATAAAGGTTTCACTTAATGCAAAGCAGCACGTATATAATGGCAGTCCCCAGAGTCTGAGCGCTGACGAACTGGTTGTTTCGGCAGGAGGATCACGCCTAAACGAGAATGAGGGATATAAAACCCTGTACAGCTCAAATACTGAAGCCGGAACGGCAAAAGTGCTTATATACGGTATAGGAGACTATACGGGCTCGGTTGTCAGGACATTTAAGATAAAACCTGATACCGGATGCGAGATAAAGCCTGAAGTATTCATGGATGAATCTGTTTATTCTCCTGCAGGAGCTTCGCCATTTATTATGGTGTGTAAGAAAATTGCCGGAGAAGATGATGAATATCTCACGGAGGGGAAGGATTATAAGATCACCCTGAGTAACAATAAGACGGCCGGGAAAGGCAAGGGCAGATTCAAGATCACCTTTATGGGCAATTATAAGGGACATGCTGCCATAAGCGAACCATTTGATATAGCTGAAGCTGATTTGTCAGCGGCGAAGATCTGCGCAGCCGACTTAATCTACAATAAACCGGGCAAATATTTCTCCGTTCCTGTGGTCACGCTTGATGGAATAGTCCTCGGAACGAAGAATTATACTCTTAAGTATTTTGATGAGGGTAACAATGAACTGACTGCCGGCACTAAGATAACCCTTGAGGATGGGGAGGATTTTAAAACCATCACCATAAAAGCCTATGGGCGGGGATCCTGTACCGGGGAGACCGTTGATGAGTGCACATATAGAATTGTCAGACCTAAGACAGGTGCAATAAACCTTACCAAGGCAAAGGTTGTGGCTACTGAGAAGAATGCGAAGGGCAATTACATGGCACTGGCCGCACAGGAATACAACGGGCTGACAGTAAGCCCTGCAGTGAAGGTGATCTATAAGGACGGCAAGGAGTGGAAAGAGGTTCCGGAGGAATACATAAGTGTCTCTTTCGCCAATAATGTGTTGAAGGGCAAAGCGATGATCCTGGTCACGGGAGACGGTACCCATGCCGTTGGAAGCAAAATGACGAGCTTTACCATCAAAGCGAGAAATGTCAGTGGTTTTATACTGAAATAAACCAATGTACCTGGAATACTACAAGTGCGACATAGAGGACTATATAGGGATGGATCTGGAGGACTCTGTGATTCACAGGGAGCGCCTTAATCAGGTGGACTCTGTGATTCACAGGGAGCGCCTTAATCAGGTGGCGGGAGTCATAGTATTCGCGTAATTCTTTTTGTATCCTTTCTTCGCATACTTCAGATCCTAAAGGCAAAAAACTTCTTGACACATGTCGGTATACATGATATTAATATGTGAGTACGCGTTAAGCGTAACACAAAGCAGAGTATCCGCTCTCACCCGACGGCAGAAGTCGTTCGGCGTCAACATATCACACAGAACCGCAGGATGCGGAACTGTTTCTTGTGTTTGAGCGGATAGTTTATGCTATCGGCTTTTTTATTTTTTTCAATTCTTAGGAGGGAACAACAATTAGCGAATTATTTATCAATGAACAGATCAGGGACAAGGAAGTACGCGTTATAGGCGAGTCCGGTGAGCAGCTTGGTATCATGGATATCGTGTCTGCGAGGAAACTGGCTGAAGAAGCCGGGGTTGATCTGGTGAAGATCGCACCGAATGCTCAGCCGCCTGTATGCAGGATCGTTGACTACGGCAAGTTCAAGTATGAGCAGACCCGTAAGGAGAAGGAAGCGAAGAAGAAACAGAAAGTTGTTGAGATCAAGGAGATCCGTCTTTCGCCCAACATTGACACTAACGATCTGAACACCAAGACCGTGAACGCGCGCAAGTTTCTGGAGAAAGGCAACAGAGTTAAAGTCACGCTCCGTTTCCGAGGAAGAGAGATGGCTCATATGGCTCAGTCAAAACATATCCTTGATGATTTTGCAGAGTCCTTAAGCGATATCGCCATCATTGATAAAGAGCCCAAGGTTGAGGGCAGATCAATGACGATGTTCCTTACAGAGAAGAAAAAGTAATACACATTTTATTTTTAGGAGGAAAAAGATATGCCCAAGATGAAGACAAGCAGAGCCGCTGCAAAGCGTTTCAAAGCTACAGGTACCGGCAAGCTTAAGAGAAACAAGGCCTACAGACGTCACATTCTGACCAAGAAGACTACCAAGAATAAGAGACAGCTTCGTCATCCTGCTCTTGCAGATGAAACCAATGTTAAGAATATGAAGAAGATACTTCCTTATCTGTAAGAACGGGAAGTTTGCCTAAAATATAGGAGGAGAGATCATGGCTAGAATTAAAGGCGGCTTAAACGCCAAGAAAAAGCATAACAGAGTATTAAAGCTCGCTAAGGGCTACAGAGGTGCCCGTTCAAAACAGTACAGAGTTGCTAAGCAGTCCGTAATGAGAGGACTTGCAGAGTCATATAAGGGACGTAAGGAGAGAAAGCGTCAGTTCAGACAGCTTTGGATCGCACGTATCAACGCTGCTGCAAGACTTAACGGAATATCATACAGCAAGTTCATGTTCGGACTTAAGAATGCAGGTATCGATCTTAACCGTAAGATGTTAGCAGAGATGGCAGTTAATGATGCAGAGGGATTTGCTAAGCTTGCTGAGATTGCTAAGGATAATCAGGCTACAGCATAAGCAGCCGATATATACACGATAATTAAGAACGCCGGTGAATATTCACCGGCGTTCGTTTTATACTAGTCCCTGCTTAGACAGAGGTTTGCGTACTGCCTTGCCGAGGATGGTGGAGATGATGACCTTCCCGATATCAAACAGGATAAACGGGAACACGCATACGCTGATGGCGTAGGGGAGGGAGCAATGCATCTGAAGGATGAACCATGCCGTGCCGAAAGCATAATCGACAGCTATACCCAATATCATTCCAACGATGGTCCATTTGGTATCGTGGTTTGTCCGTTCATAGAATAATCCACTGATAAATATAAGGAAAA
>JAEEGL013331322.1_pt1 | contig 11325 bp, 11 predicted proteins | sample 9134231 | NCBI WGS metagenome assembly JAEEGL01 (sample SAMN16246548, study PRJNA631951) | gut metagenome | biome: gut microbiome; feature: rumen; material: fiber-attached | host: Bos | place: Iran: Karaj | collected 2018-10
ATGCGCCCATAGCTCAGCGGATAGAGTGCCCGGCTACGAACCGGTAGGTCGAGAGTTCGAATCTCCCTGGGCGCGCCAACAAAACAGACACCCCAACGGGGTGTCTGTTTTGTTATTCAGCGCGCCCAGGGAGATTCGAACTGGGTTCGGTGGTGAATCAGGCCACAGTGTGGCCTGAGAGCCGAACCCTGAGCGAGCGTGAGCGAGTGTTCGAATCTCGAGGGAAGACCCCAACGGGGTGTCTGTTTTGTTATTCAGCGCGCCCAGGGGAGATTCAAACTGCCCGCGGTAGTGAAACACGGTCTTCGCGAGGCCGCAGCCGAGTGTTCGAATCTCCCAGGTGAATCGCTATCTCAGCACATACCCCAAAATGGCCACCGCCTGCAGGATGCTCCCCAGCAGCACAAACAGGTGGAAGACGGAGTGGAACCATCGAAGCTTGCTGCCGATGCCGTAGAGGATGGCGCCCACGGTGTAGGCGATGCCGCCCGCCAGGAGCCAGTAGAACCCGGCTTGGGTCATGGCTTCGATGGTCTGGGGCACGGCCAGTATGATGAGCCAGCCCATGGCGATATAGCAGACCATGGACAGGACTTCGAAATGATCAAGGTCGATGGCGGTCAACGTGGTGGCCAGGGCCAAAAGGCCCCATTCGAGGCCAAAGAAGACCCAGGCCAGGACCGGGTGCAGCGGCCGGATGCCCGCCAGCAGGATGGGGGTATAGGTGCCGGCGATCAGGGCATAGATGGTGCAGTGGTCCAGCACCTGCAGGACCTTCTTGGCGCGGCCGGGCCTTAGGCCGTGGTAGACACTGCTCATGGTGTATAACCAGATCATGCTGAGACCGTAGAGGACGGCGCTGACGATGCCCCAGGCGTCGCACCGGCAGGCGGCCAGGATGATGCCGAGGATCAGCACGACGACCCCGATCCCGCCGCCCACGATATGGGTGACCATGTTCATGATCTCTTCGCCCCGGGTGTAGTCCGGCAGCTCTCGCTGGTCGATGGGTGTCCGCTTCATAGTCGCATACCTGCTTCTTTCTCTGTGCTTTCCGGCTCCTCTGCCGTTTTTCCGGCCAGCTTCCGATACAGCTCCGGCAGATCGTAATGCACATGGTATCGCAATGGATGGATCAGCCGGAAAAACGATCGCTTCAGATCCGTCCCCACCTTGACCCGGTGGATCATGGTGAACCCGCGGAACGGGGGCATGTAGGTGATGAGATCGTTGATGTCGGCAAAGTTCGCGCAATCCGTGTACAGGGTCGAAAGATATCTGAGCATCCGTCGTCGGTTCAGGGGCGTGCACTTGAAGGGCCGCACGCTGCCGAAGGTATAGAGATACGGCTTGACGCCGAAGTTGTAGTTCAGGTCCTGACAACACAGACACGCGATCCCGGACCCTAAAGACCAGCCAAGGATCTCCGTGGCCGCGTCGGGATGAGCTTCGTGAAGCTTGGCCCACTTCTCACGCACCTCGTATTTGATCGCCAGATACATATTGCCCCAGCCGTGATGGACGCGAAGCTGCAGGGGTTCGCCTTCAAACTCGATCGCGCTGTAATACCGGCTGGCGAATTCAAATATGTTCGCGACCCAATCGATCGCGTCCATCGTGCGCTGGAAATGTATCTGGATCACGTCGCGGTCCGGCTCGTAATGGATCTCATAATTGACTTCGTGAGCGACGCCAAGAAGCTGCCCGATCTTCGTGGTGTTGTATTTCACCGCGATATACTTCACCGGGTAGGTGACCCGCCCGGTGTGGGTGTAATCCTCGCTTGTGTTGATGAAGTATTCCTCATACGGAAGCCGCCGATAGTTCATGAGCGCGCCTCTCCTTTGCGTACGGGAGGATCACATGGATGCCCCCGGTCCATACCCTTGTCTTGCGTCAGTCGGTTGTCTTCAGCTCGTACACGTCGTCCCGTCTGTTGCGTAGCGACGGGATCTTTCGACGCACCGAATCCACGCGGTCGAGATCGATCTGAGCATAGATCACATCGGGCCGTTCCCCGGCTCTCGCGATCACAGTGCCCCAGGGATCCACCGCCATGCTGTTTCCATACGCGACGAAGGAAGGCTTCTGGCCGACCTGGTCCGCCGCCAGGACATAGCAGCCGTTTTCGATGGCGCGGGCCCGGAGCAGCACCTCCCAATGATCCTTGCCGGTGGGTTTGGTGAAATTGGCCGGCACCAGCAGCACCTCCGCGCCGGAGAGGGCCAGGAGCCGATACAGCTCCGGGAAGCGCAGGTCGTAGCAAATGGACAGGCCCAGTCTGCCCAGCGCCGTGTCCACCGTAACGACCCGATCCCCCGGGCGGATCCTCTCCGATTCGTTCTGGATCGAGCCGTCAGGGAGGGTAACGTCGAAGGTGTGGAGCTTTCGATAGGTGGCAGCGACCTGCCCCTTTGGGTCCAGGAGCACCGAGGTGTTGTAGGCGCGGTCATCCCCGGGTATCCGCTCCATCAAGCTCCCGATATGGATATATATCCCGTGTTCCTTGGCCTTGGCGGCCAGGCGCTCCGTCGTATATCCGAAAATGGATTCCCTGCTGCCGCCTTCGCCCACGTTCCTGCCGCACAGGTCCATGTTCTCGGGGAAACAGATCAGCTTTGGACCGTTTGCCGCCGCCTCGTCCACAAACGCACACGCTTTATTGACGTTTTCGCCCTTATCGTTCCGGCTGTCCATTTGGACGATCGCCGCTGTGTATTGTCGTATACGCTCCATCCTGCGCCTCACTCGGTTTTCTTACCGAAAGTATATCCGAAAACGAGTTCTTTTTCAAGGATAGAGTCGATGTAAAAAGAGAGCACCGATCCGGGACATCGCCAAGGCCGTTTAGAACCGCGTCCTGGCCCCCCACGACAGAACATAAGAGCATGGTTGTCTCATGCAAGCTCAAGCACGGGCCTAATGATGAGATCATCAAGCTCAGGAAGCGGATCGACCCCATCTTCCTCTGCGCGATTCGCGTCTTCTTCAAGAAGATTGAAAACCGTAAGCGCCCTGTCAACGAAAAGTCGGCCGGGAACATGCTTCCGGCCGGCTTTGACGATCTATACCTATTCTTTCGGAGCGGCGTCCCCCAGCTCCGGGTGCTCCATGCGCCGTATCCTGTCCGCGTGCGCGATGATCTTCTCTTTCCAATCGTCGTCCTGGGCGTTCAGCAGGTAGGTATGAAAGCCGTATTGTCGGCCCCAGGAGGCGATGACCGCTTCGTCGTCCACGTGGAGGGAGATCCGATACCGGCTGGGGAGCTTTTGCGGAAGGGACTCCCTTCTGTTCTGCTGGACCTCCCGGAGGTGGCGCTCCGCATTGACGATCCCGTCCAGCTTCACGCCGTAAAGCCGAAATAACCAGCGGATGTATCGCTCCGACCGCTCGGAGGAGGTGTAGATCCAGACCCGATAGCCGGCGTCCTGCAGGGAACGGATGAGCGATGGCGTGCCCAGCCTAAGCCGTTCCTGAAAGATCCGGTTCAGAGGGAAGGGCAGGGGCGGCTCCGTCTTATGGGTCTTAGGCGATACGAAGAGGACCTCGTCCAGATCGAAGGAGACCCGCATCATTGGCGCGGACGCATCTTTACTCATGGCGCTCGAAGGCCTCCATCACGTCCATGACCCGCTGCGACCAGGCTTCCTTTGGGTCGCCCAGGTCGTACTCCGCCACTTCCTTCGTTCGGCTGAAGATGCGCAGCACCGTGTCGTTGTCGATGTGTACGGTCTCGGGATACTTGGCGGTGATCATGGTTTCCAGCTCCTTCTTGACCTTCGCATCGACGGCCGTCCTGCGGCCGGTGCCGGTCACCACACCGGTGACGTGGACGTGATACTTTTTGAACAGGCGCTGGATATAGTCGACGGAATAATACCCGGCCGTGTACACCCAGACGTCGTAGCCTTTCTTGTTGAGGTAGCGGAACAGGGCCGGGATGCCCAGCCGCAGCCGCTCCTTGTAGATCCGGCCGAAGGGAAAGGGCAGGGGCTTTTCTGCCGGGGCGTCGTCCTTGCAAAACACCACTTCATCCAAATCCAGAGTCACCCGCTTCTCGTGCTTGGTGTTCTCCAGGATGGTCTTGATGTCCATCTCCGAGGTCAGATCCACGATCTCGATGGGTATCCGGGAGAACCCGAGCCGCAGGGCCGCTGCCCAGCGATGATGACCATTCAATATGAGGTATCCGTCGGGGCGGATCTTCTCCACGATCAGCGCTTCCTCGCAGTATCGTTTGGAGTGGAGCCGTTCCATGCGGAAGCTGTTCATGTACTCCGAGATGATCCGATAGTTGGGGCCAACTTTGGGCGAACAAAACTCGTCATCCGGGTTGGGATGAAGGCTATCGCAAGGGGCCCAGCGGATGAGGGCTCGCCGCAGCATGCCCGCTTTCACGGGCACGTAAACGCCCTTATACTTTTTGACCTCTTCCGCGATATAGGTTTCAAACGCTGTATTTCTGCCTGTCATGGGGATTTACCTCGTGTTGTGCACCGACAGCCGCCTATCGCTCCTCGGCGATGAGGGCTTCGACCAGGTGGATGCGGCTTTCGATCATCCGCTTCCAGGCGGTGGGGTCGATGAATCCGTTGCCGGTGCCGTCGTCCCTGGCCGCGATCTCAAAGAAGGGGTAGTCCACGGCATGCTCCGCATGGGAGGGGAGGAGCACATCCACCTTCCGATCCTTCATGCCCGTCAGGTGTTCTAAACAATCTGACTGCAGCTCCAGAGGCAGGCGGTTCATGGTCAGCTCTATGGCAGACAGGCCGTTGGTGCCCAGACCTCCATGAAGGCCCAGGGTGAGGGCCTTCCCCTCGTGCGTCACGTCGAAGAAAAAACAGGTGGTGCCGGGGGTGTGGCCGGGGCAGGGTACGGGCTGAATGCGCATTCCGCAGAATTCGATGGGCTTCCCATAGTCGTAGAAATGGTCGATCCTAAAGGGGGATACGTGATCTTCAAAGAGGATCAGGTCCCGACGCTCGGTGAAGAAAAACGCGTCTCTTTCGCTGATCCAAACCTCACAGCCGGACATCTCCTGCAACTCCCGTGCGGCGCCGCAATGGTCGTAATGACCATGGGTCAGCAGCAGGTGCCGGATGTCGTGGGGGTCGAAGCCCAGGGCCCGGATGTTGTCGATCAGCTGATACAGGACCTCACGATACATGCAGTCGATGAGGATCAGCCCTTGGGGCGTATCGATGAGGTAGGCCGAGACCCAGTTGGTGCCCACGCAGTAGACGTTCTCGATCACCCGGAAGGGCGCTTGCGCCTGGGTCCAGGGAGCGCTCATGCGCTGCCGGGTCGCCTGCCGGCGCTGTTCGATGGCGGCCATGACGGCCTTGACGCGGAGGTCGTCGGCTTCGTGTTGCTCAAACGAGGGGGAAGGGGACACGGTCGCTTCCGTTGGCATGGGACGTCTCCTTTCAGGCGTGGACTGGTACAGGAAAAACGGGGCACCTGCTTATGATCCTATCATACAACACTTTTGGGCAAAAGGGAAACAGATTCTCTGCCGTTTTGCTCAAATATTCATCCCGGAGCGGGACGGCCTGCATATCACAAAGGCATAAACAGGGATCCCCCGTACGCCCTGTTGGAGCGTTGGGGGGATCGATCGGCTATACATTCGGTTCCGAGGGACAGACGTGCGCCGTCAGCCCGCCAGGATCTCGAACCGCACCGCCCCATCCAGAGCGGTGGCGGCAGCCAGCAGGGATTCCAGGGAGCAGTTCATGCCGGAGGTCTCGGCGGCGATAGTCACGGCGGCACAGCCGTCTGTGGGGATGCTCTGGTTGATGGTGAGGATGTTGGCGCCGGAGCGGGCAAACACCGACAGCACGTTGGACAGCACCCCGGAGCGGTTTTTGAGCAGGGCGTAGAAGGTGATGATGTGGCCCGTGGACATGTCGGTGAAGGGCTGGATGGCGTCGCGATATTTATAGTAGGCGCTGCGGCTGATGCCCACCGTCCTGGCCGCGTCGCTGGCCGTGCTGACTTCGCCCGCCCGCAGGAGCCGGTTCGCTTCCGCCACCTTCACAAAGATTTCCGGCAGCACTTCAGCCGCCACAAGATAATAGCGAGAACTGGAATTCATCGTCTTTCCTCCTTTTCGTTTCATGTGGGCGTGTCAGTTCACAGCATCCCGTAAGGCAGGTACGCGAGCAGGGCGCCCGGATCCGCTTCGGATACAGCCCCATAGGCTTCAAAAGCGTCGGCCGTCGTCTCCTGGCGGACCGTATATCGTCCATAGCTGCGGAACAGCCAGGTCCTGGGCGCGTCCTCGTTGTTCACCGAGAGCGGCGTCACGGCCCGTTCGCTGTAGAAGGGCGGAGCCCCGTTTGCGATCAGCAGGCAATCGGCCAGCACGTTGGACGCTGTAGGCCATCCCCCGGCGCCGGCGCCGGAAAAGCTCTGTTTGCCGATGCGCTCAGCATAGAGGGAGACCAGATTGGCGCTGCCGTTGGTCTGAGCTTCGGGGGTGGAGGCAGGGAAAAGAGTGGGACACACGAAAGCGCTGACGGTCCCGTCCCGCTTCTCGGCCCGAGCGTTCATCTTCCAGACCAAGCCTCGTTCGCGGGCCCAGGCGATGTCCCCCACGGTGACCCGGGAGATGCCGATGCAGGGGATGTCCTGCTCCCGGATCAGGGCGGAGAAGGCCAGGTTCGCGCTCAGCACCAGCTTTCTGCGGGCGTCATAGCCTTCCACATCGTCCGTGGGGTCCGCCTCCGCATAGCCCAGCTGCTGCGCTTCCGCCAGCAGTTCCCTGTATGCGGCGTTGCGAGCGGTCATCTCCGACAGGATATAGTTGGTGGTGCCGTTCAGGATCCCTTCCACGGCGTTGATGCGGTCCATCTGCGCCACCCGTCCGATGGAGGACAGCCAGGGGATGCCGCCGCCCGCCGCCGCCGTGCACCGGAGGCACACGCCGTTTTCTCTGGCCAGGCGCACGAACTCAGCGTAGTGGGCGCAGACCACCGCCTTGTTGGCGGTCACCACGTGTTTTCCGGCCCGCATGGCCGCAGAAATGTATTCATACGCAGGGTGGATGCCGCCGATCAGCTCCACCACCAGTTCGATGGCGGGATCCTTCAGGATGTCCTCGAAGGTGTTCACCTCTATACAGCCAAGGCCCCGGGGACGGCGGGTGAGAAGCGCCCGCACCGTCAGCGACGGCTGCTCTTTGCTCAGAGCATAGAACGCCTTGCCCACGGTCCCGTAGCCCAGCAATCCGATCTGCATGCCCGGTTTTCCTTTCTGTTTCTCCGATCTGTTCACGACAGAAAAACACTTGACTTTATGATGCAGACAATATATCATATATCCTAACGAAAAGCAAGGCTTTTTTATCGGCAGCTGCAAGAGAGGAGGCCCAAGAGAGATATGATCTACCAAAGCACGCGCAATGATGACCTGACGGCGTCCAGCGCCCAGGCGATCTTAGGCGGCATAGCCAAAGACGGGGGCTTGTACAGTCCTGCCTCCCTTTCGGATGTCGCTTTCGACTGGAAGGCCCTTCTGTCCCTCGATACCCGGGGCATGGCCGTGAAGATCCTGACGACGTTGCTCCCCTCGTTTACCGAGGCGGAGATGGCGGAGCTCGTGAAGCGGGCCTACGCGGACAAATTCGAGACCGACGATCTGACGCCCACGGTGACCGTGGGGGACGATACCATTTTGGAGCTTTTCCACGGCCCCACCAGCGCGTTTAAGGACGTGGCTTTGTCCATGCTGCCGGTGCTGATGACCGCCGCCCGGGAAAAGTGCGGCGTCAGCGATGAGATACTGATCCTGACCGCCACCAGCGGCGATACGGGCAAGGCCGCCATGGAGGGCTTTCGGGACGTGGATGGCACCCGGATCCTGGTTTTTTATCCCGACGGCGGAGTCAGCCCTGTCCAGCAGGCGCAGATGGCCACACAGGACGGGAACAACGTATGCGTGGCCGCGGTCCGGGGGAATTTCGACGACACCCAGACCGGCGTCAAGCGCATCTTCGCGGCCGTGGAGCGGGAGGGTCTGCTCCGGGGGAAGGGCATGCGCCTGTCCTCCGCCAACTCCATCAATATCGGGCGGCTGGCGCCCCAGTTGGTGTATTACTTCAAAGCCTATGCGGACCTGGTCCGGGCGGGCCGGACGGCCGTGGGGGACAAAGCGGACTTTGTGGTGCCCACCGGCAACTTTGGGGACATACTGGCGGGGTACTTCGCCAGGGAGCTGGGGCTGCCCATCGGGAGGCTGGTGTGCGCCTCCAACGCCAACAACATTTTGACCGACTTCCTCACGACGGGCGTCTACGACCGGAATCGCCCCTTCTACAGGACGGCGTCGCCCTCCATGGATATCCTGGTGTCCAGCAACCTGGAACGGCTGCTGTTCCTCCTGTCCGGGGACGCCAAGCTGGTGGCCCGACTCATGGCTGCTCAGGCTGAAACCGGGACCTATACCGTTCCGGTGTCCCTGAAGGAAAAGATCAGCGAACTGTTCTTTGCCGGTTGCTGCGACGATGAGGCCACCAAGGCGGCCATCGGTCGGGTTTGGCGGGAATACGGCTACCTCATGGACACCCATACCGCGGTGGCCTATGAAGTGGCCCGGCAGTATAAGGCCGCCTGCCCCGATCACGCGCCTTTGGTGATCCTTTCCACGGCGTCTCCCTACAAGTTCCCGGCGACGGTGTTGGAGGCGCTGGGGGAGGACCCGGGCGAGGATGAGTTCAAGGCTATGGCGCGGCTGGAGACCGTCACGAACGTGCCCATGCCGAAGAACCTGCGGAACCTGCAGGAGCGGCCCGTGCGGCATCGGGACGTGATCGGACCGGAAGAGATGCTGTCCTACGTCCTGGGCAAAGCTGTGCAAAGGGAATGGTAGTATGGATCTGATTTGTTTAGACATGGAGGGGGTTTTGACCCCCGAGATATGGATCGAATTTTCTCGCGTCAGCCGTATCCCGGAGCTAAAGCGCACCACCAGGGACGAGCCGGATTATCAAAAGCTCATGCACTGGCGCATGGGCATCCTGCGAGACCACGGCCTGGGCCTGAAGGAGATACAGGCGGTCATCGAACAGATCGACCCCCTGCCAGGCGCCAGACCCTTCCTGGACGCCCTGCGGGACAGGGCCCAGGTGGTGATACTGAGCGACACGTTCCAGGAGTTCGCCAAACCCCTGTTGGAGAAGCTTGGTCGTCCCACGATCTTTTGCAATTCTCTCGTCGTGTCGGATTCGGGCCAGATCACGGACATCCGCATGCGCTGTCGGGATTCCAAGCTCGCCACGGTCCGCGCCCTGCAGAGCGTGGGCTTCGAGACCATCGCCGCAGGCGACAGCTACAACGATCTTGACATGATCCTGGCCAGCAAAGCAGGCTTTCTCTTCCGCACCACGGAGAAGATCAAAGCCGACTACCCCCAGGTCCCCGCCTTCGTCGAATACGGCGATCTGCTGAACGCCATCACGGCGGCGCTTTCCTGAAGCTATCCTTGTTCATGGGCCTCATCCTGTAAACAGCCTCTTAGCGGGGACCGTTTACAGGATTTTCTGCTGTACCCGGCCGCCCGGATGTGGTATGCTGTATACAAGGAAAGGAGGCGCGGATATGGAGAATCGCTGGTATGCGGCCATCGACCTGAAATCCTTCTACGCCTCCGTGGAGTGTGTGGAACGGGGGCTGGATCCTTTGGACACCTTGTTGGTGGTGGCGGACAGGAGCCGGACGGAGAAGACCATCTGCCTTGCCGTGTCCCCCACTTTGAAGACCCATGGCATCCCCGGCCGCGCCCGGCTCTTTGAGGTGGAGGAGGGCATGGATCGGATCAACACCCTGCGCCGGATGGCGGCTCCCGGGCGGAAGTTCAGGGGCAGTTCCGCCCTTGCCAGCGCGTTGAAAGCCGATCCGATGCTGCAGGCGGACTACATCACCGCGCCGCCCCAGATGAAGAAGTACATGGCCTGCAGCGCCAAAGTCTATGGCGTCTACCTGCGATATGTGGCGCCCGAGGACATCCAGGTCTATTCCATCGACGAGGTGTTCATAGATCTCACTCCGTATCTTTGTACCTACGGGCTCTCGCCGCGGGCGCTGACGGAGAAGATGATGGAGGAGGTGCTGCAGGAGACCGGCGTCACCGCCACGGCGGGGGTGGGCACCAACCTGTATTTGGCCAAGGTAGCCATGGACATTGTGGCCAAGCACGCCGCCCCCAACGAGCACGGGGCCCGGATCGCGGAGCTGACGGAGCAGACCTACCGGGAGCAGCTGTGGGACCATCGGCCCATCACCGACTTCTGGCGGGTGGGTCTGGGCACGGCTCGGCGGCTGGAGAAGCGAGGCGCGTACACCATGGGCGATATCGCCCGCATGTCCCTGGACGCGGAGGATACCCTGTACAAGATCTTCGGCGTCAATGCGGAGCTGATCATCGACCATGCCTGGGGCTATGAACCCTGTACTCTGGAGGCCGTCAAGACCTATATCCCCGAGTCGAAAAGCGTGGGCAGCGGGCAGGTCCTCATGCGGCCCTACGCTTTTTCCGAAGCCCGACTGGTATCCAGAGAGATGGCGGAGAATCTTTCGTTGGACCTGGTGGGCAAGGGGCTGCTGACGGGAGAGGTGGCCCTGTACGTGGGCTACGATGTGGAGAACCTGGCCGGGAGTTCGGCCTACAAAGGGGAGGTCGTGAAGGACTACTACGGCCGCTCCTTGCCCAAACCCACCCACGGCAGCCATCGCTTCCGGGAGCCCACCGCTTCCTCCCAAGGGATCGTGGCGGCTATCTCGGCCATTTTCGACCGCGTGGTGGATAAAACTCTCACGGTGCGCCGCATCCAGGTGGTGGCCGTGAGGCTGGAGGAGATGAATGCGGATCCGGTGGGCGGGCGCAGCGAGCAGCTGGATCTGTTTTCAGACCCGGAGGCCGAGGAGCATGCCCGGCAGGAACGCCAGGCCAAGCAGCAGCGGGAGCATCGGGCCCAGCGGGCGGTGCTGGATATTCGCAAAAAGTACGGCGGCAACGCCATCTTGAAGGGCGTGGACCTGAAGGACGAGGCCACCGCCAGGGACAGGAACGATCAGATCGGCGGTCACAAAGCCTGATCCGGCCTCCATCGTCAACTGAAACGCGAAAGAACGAGGAAACAAATCATGGCTTTACAGAATGGCGTTTCCTTTGGTATACTGTCATTTATGAGAGCTTTTTTGAAATACGTCTGTACTCTGTTGTTGTGCCTGCTGCTGATCGCCTTGCCGGGCTGTAAAGAGAAGACCGTCGATGCCTATGAGAACGGCGCGACGACCGGAGCCGGAGAAAACGCCGGCGTCCCGG
>JAEEGL013580855.1_pt1 | contig 11325 bp, 9 predicted proteins | sample 9134231 | NCBI WGS metagenome assembly JAEEGL01 (sample SAMN16246548, study PRJNA631951) | gut metagenome | biome: gut microbiome; feature: rumen; material: fiber-attached | host: Bos | place: Iran: Karaj | collected 2018-10
GCCGGCCTCGTCACGCGCGGCGACATCCTCGAAGTGCTCACCGGCGTGATGCCCCACGACCTCGAGGAGAAGCCCGAGCGCCAGATCGAGGAGACCGGCGAGGGCCGGTGGGTCATCGACGGCGACACCAGCATCGAGGAGGTCAACCACGCGCTCGGCCTGGAGCTGGAGGCGGAGGGCGCCGACAGGCTCTCGGGCTGGATTATCGCCCAGGCCGGGCGCTTCCTGCGCACGGGCGAAAGCGTCGAGGCGCAGGGCTGCCGCGCGAAGGTGCTGAAGCACCGCAAGCTCCGCATCGTCACGGTGGAGCTGCAGGTTCTCTCCACCGAGGAGAAGGACGGGGACTGCTCCGCCGCAGGGGCGGAAGGAGGCCTGCCGTGATCGGGATGCGAATCGCGCTTCTGGTTCTCTGCCATGCCTGCTGCGCGTTTTTCGCCGGCATGGAGACGGGCGTCGTCTCGATCAACCGGATGCGGCTGCTGCACCTCGCGCGCGGGGGCGATGCCCGCGCCGGCCTGCTCGCGCAGTACATCCGCGACCCCGACCGTTTCCTGGGCACGCTCCTCGTTGGCGGGAACCTCGCCAGCGTGGCGATCTCGACCCTCGCGGCCGGAATCGCCTGGTCGCTCTGGGGCGCCGGGGGCCTCGGCCTCTCGAGCGCCGTTTCGACGGCGACGATTCTCGTCTTCGGCGAATTCCTGCCAAAGGCCTGGTTCGGCAGCCGCCCCCTTTCGCGGTGCCTGCCCTTCGCCCGGCTCCTCCGCGCAACGGAACTCGTGCTGCTTCCGGCCTCGAAGCTCTTCGTCTCCGTGGCGGGGCTCTTCGTCCCCGTCTCGGACTCGAGCGCCTCCTCCGGCCGCCTCGTGTCGCGCGAGCATCTGCAGTGGCTCGCCCGGAACAGCGAGGCCGGCGGCCTCATTTCGCCGCTGGAGGGGCTGATGATCAACCGGGCGCTCGCCTTGCAGGCGAAGACGGCGCTCGACGTCATGACGCCGATGGACGCCGTCGTGACGCTCGCGCCCGACAGCCGGCTCGCCGATGTCTCGGCGCTCGTCGCGAAGACGGGCCACGGCAAGTTCCCGGTCATCGACAGGGCGACCGGCAAATGCTTCGGCGTGCTCCACGTGCAGGATGTCCTGGCGCGGATCTCCGGGAATCCGGACGACGCCGCGCTGGAGTTCGCGCGCAAGCCCTTCTACGTGAGGTCCTCGGCCCGCGCCGACGACATCCTGCCGCTCCTGCGCAGAAACGGCCAGCGGCTGGGCGTGGTCCGCGACAAGTCGGGCCGGCTCTGCGGCATCGTCACGATCGACGCGATGCTCGCCACGATTGTCGGGAACATCCCGCGCGACACGACCGGCGACCGGAAGGCCGACAAGGACGCCCCCGTTGTCTTCAACGCCGCGGGAAAGGAGATGTAGGGCAGGGGAGAACGGGAAGAGATGAAAGGCAAGGGAGCAGAAAGGGCCGGGAGACGGCCTGACAGGGGAACGGCGGCGGCGCCGAGAGGCTCGGCGCCCGTCCTTTGGCTTCCGGCGCGAACATGCCCCGCCTGCGACCGCCCGCTTCCCTTCTACGCCGCGTCGTGCCCTTTCTGCGGCGAGCGGCTTCCGCACGCCGGCGCCGTCCCGCTTCTTTTGGCGGCCGTCTTCGTCGCGGCGCTTGCCGTCCTGCTCGCCGGACGCACCCCGGCGCAAATTCTGGAACGGTTTTTGCTATTTGCCAAGACGCCGGCCGGGGCCTTCGCCCTTGCGCTTGCGGCCATCGCCCTCTTCTTCCCCGCGACGCTCCCGATGCCCGGCCTGCCGCGCGGGGGGCAAATGGCGGCGCTAGCGGTTCGGGCGGCCCTCCTCGTGGCGGTCCTCGCCGTGTTTTGGTGATGCTGGAATCTAAGGGAAAAGGAGACAAAACATGAAACAAACTGGAAAGACGCTTGCGGCGGCCGCCCTCCTCGCGGCAGCCTGCGCCCGCGCCGAAGTCCGCGTCGACATCTACCGCAACCTCTACTCGCTCGACCTCAACGAGGTGCAGGCGCTCTTCGAGGCGCGGGTCCGGCCCGACGTCTCGTATGTGCGGGACACGCCCATCCCGGTTGCCCCCTGGGCGCGGTCCGGCAACGAGCGCGCCACCTACACCACCACCGACCTCATGTCGGCCTGCGTCATCCGCGGCTGGATCAAGCCGAAGGTCGACGGCGACTACACCTTCATCCTCCCGCAGAACGGCGCCCAGACCCGCTTCTTCATCTCGGAGGACGCCGACCCCGCCCACCTGAAGCGCCTTCCTGTCAAGGTCGACAACGGCTTCGACGACCTCAAGCTCAAGCCCGGGCAAAGAACCGACGACCACTGGAAGCGCATCATCGTGACCTCCGCCTACAACCAGAAGCCGCTGAAGCTGAAGAAGGGGAAGAAGTACGCCTTCCGCTTCTACGGCGTGGCCGGCTACGGCGGCGAGATACCGGCCCTCGAGTGGGCCGTCTCCTACAACAAGAGCGAGGCGACCATCGACCTCGACGACGACGCGGCCCTCGACTTCTCCGCCGACCCCGACGCAGACGACGGCATGGCGATGGGCGACATCAAGGTCAGGGCCGTCCGCGAGCAAATCCCCGCCGACTGCCTCGTCGCCGAACCCGAAGGCGAATGGGCCGCCGCGACGGCCTACGTCCCGACCCCGGTCTCGAGCGTCGGCGACGAGCCGGAGGGCCTCGACCGCGGCCTTCTCCGCGAGAACCTCTTCGCCATGCGCGACTTCCTCGCCTGGTCCTCGACCAACTCCCAACCCCAGGCCTCCCCCTCCCAGCCCCAGGCTCCCAACTCTCAACTTGCAACTTCCAACTCACAACTTACAACTCCCTCCTCCCCCGTCCCCTTCTTCCGCTACGCCATCAAGGGCAAGCCCGACTACTTCATCCTCGACGTCCCCGAGGACGGCGACTACCGCATGTGGATCCGCTGGCGCATGAACCCCGGCTGGAGCCCGCACATCCACCTGCTGATGACCCCCGAGGACGACCCCGACGCCGACCTCGTCCTCGACCAGGTCTTCGCGCGCGGCACGGTCATCCGGCCGCCCTTCAACGTCCTCTACCCCGCCCCCTTCGCCGGCATCCTCCCCGGCACGAAGACCGGCTACTACTGGGAGCCCTCGCACCGCCTCCTCCACCTCAAGGCCGGGCGCTACCGCTGCAAGTACGACGCGGGCTGGGGCGTCACGGGCAAGACGACCGTCAACCTCGAGGGCGTCATCCTCGACGCCGACCCGATGCGCGAGCCGCCCAACGAAGACGCCGTCAGGGAGTTCGACAAGGGCCGCCATCCCCTCTGCGCCGAGTCCGCCGCCCTCGCGGCGGCGATGAAGGACACGGCCAAGTGGGAGGCCTGGCGCCTCGACTTCATCCGCCGGCTGGAAGCCCCGCTCTACGGCGACTACAACCTCGGCTTCCTCGCCAGCCGCGCCCTCTTCGACCCCGACCTCAACGCCATCGGCACGCCGGCCGAACTGGCGGCGATCCGGCGCTCCGACAACCTCGGCCTTAACTGCGGCGAGCCGCTCATCGACCCCAACCCCGTCGGCGACGGCGAAATCGGCTTCTGGCGCAGCCCCGACCCCTGGGGCGCCTTCTCGCGCCACACGCCGCCGGCCGTCGGCACGGGGAACGGCGACTTCTACAGCTACTGGCGGCCGAAGTTCGAGTGGACGGAAATCCCCAAGTCCGAGATCAACCGCGCCGAGCACGACATGGCCGTCCGCATCGGCGAGGTGCGCACCGAGCTCGTCATGGTGCGCAACAACACCGACAAGCCGATTGTCCTGGAGCCGCGCGTCGAGGCGCCGGGCCTCAAGGCGAAGTGCCGCCTTGTCACCTACATCCTCCCGTCGATGGGCGTCTGGACCCCGAAGGCGCTGCTCCACCGCGAGCAGGTCGTCGCCCCGCCCCACCAGAACACCGGGCTTTGGATCACCCTCGACTGCCGCGGCGCGAAGGAGGGCAACTACAAGACCACGCTCTCCTTCGGCGGCAAGGCCGTCGTCTGGAACGTCGCCGTCAAGGGCACGATCGAGGACATCCCCGCCCCCGACATCTGCCCGTGGAGCGGGCCGTGGCCGAGGACGAGCTGCTGGGAGGCCTTCCAGGACATCGGCATCGACATCATCCGCTACACGCCCGTCACGAAGGCGAAGCTGCGCAAGTACGGCATCAAGGTCATGGGCGGCGTCCCGTACAACAGGGAGGACCCCGACGCGGACCACATCCGCGCCGTGATCGAGCGCGAGGCCCAGCGCGGGCTGGAGCCTTCCGACTACTTCTTCGGCACGACCGACGAGCCGGACGCCTCCGGCATCCCGTGGGTGATCGCCCGCTGCGACCTCGTCCACGGCGTCGCCACCAACGGCAACGTCTTCCTGAACTACAGCGCCTACCCGCAGCCCGACGACTACCCGATCTACCGCGAGCTCTTCAAGAAGATCGACATCATCTGCCCGTACAAGACCACGCTCAAGCCCGGCAGCGCCGACCCCTTCCAGAAGGAGTGGCAGGCCGCCGGCAAGATCCGCCTCGTCTACGACACGATCGACAAGGGCAACGCCGACGACGGCCTCTCCACGCCCCACGCCTACCTCGCCCTCGCCGAACTCGCCTCGAAGACGGGCCGCACGGGCTTCGCGCCGCACTACATGGGGATGACCTCGCAGGCGGAGGACGCCTATCTTCTGCAGAACATCTGCACCTACTACCCCGGAACGGGCAACACGACGATCCTCACGCGCAACATGGAGGCGCTGCGCGAAGGCGCCCGCCGCTGGCGCGTCGCCGAGGCCGAGGCCCGCGACGCGGCGGGCAAATAGGGATGGCGCCAATGTGCAAATGTGGAAGTGTTGCCAATAGCCAATACCCAATGACCAATTGGGAACTGGCAACATTGGCAACTGGCAACACTTCCATAATCCCACATTCCCATAATCAATGGACAAGAATCGACAAAGGCGGCACATCATGGTGAAAACATTGGCGTTTTTCTGGCTAACAATGGTCGGGGTCTGTATTGCCGACCCATTTACCAACGCCATGTCGCTAGTAGGCGTTCCATTGGGATTTGCCCAGATTTCCGCGCTTCCCGTACGTGACGCCTCATCGCCGGATTCCGTTTTTCTTGGCATAGTGAGGTCTCTTCAGGCCGGTGAGATTGTGGATCTTTACTATCACTTTGAGACGAATTATCTTGCAAGCATAACGGAATATGCCAGCTATCAAAGCATTCCTTTGGAAATGATCTCATCGTTTAAAACTACCATGCAGGATTCTTCATTGTCAAACATTGTGATAGCGGCTTATTCGTCATCTACAAGCAACCAGTTCGTCCGCATTAACGCATTGCTTCAGGAGAACTTCAGCCAGAGGTCTATTGCAGAACCTCTCCGACTTACCTTGGGGCAATATTCGGGAAACTGGAAAATCGTCAGTTATGATGATGAAAATTGGGATGACTGAATGACGGCTTTGCCCCGACGACTGAGAGCATCGCCCACAACCTACCTCAACCCATTCGACTATGAAAGCATCGTTCTTCCGCAATAGTTTGCTTTGCATTGCGCTGGCCGCATCCACGCAGACGGCGGCCTCCGCCGAGTTGGACGTTCGCGTCGCGGACGGCACGGACGCCGCCCTGCTTATTGACTTCGACGCCTTCCGCCGGAGCGGGGCCGACATCGGCAGGATGGCCGCAAACGCAATCGACGACTTGGTTCGCGGAGGTGCGTTTGGCGAAAAAACGGGAGACGCCCTGAAGCAGCCGGGGCGCTTGTTCGACACGAAATCCCGCGAGGCGGGATTGAAACCGCAGGACTTCCACTGGCTTCTCTGCGGATTGCGCACAACGGAGTTTTACGTGAAAGAAAACCTTGCCTACACCCAGCAGGTGTGGTCTGCGGCAATGGCGGTTGACGGATGCGACTGGGAGCGCATCGGCAATGTCGCAACGGCGAGCGGCCTCAATTGGCAGAAGGACACGGTCTTCGGCCATCGCGTCTTTAGCGCTGACAAGAAACAGGGGAAAGTCACAAGACACCGTCTGCGTTGCGTTCCCGGCGGTGACAAAATGGCATTTTTCGGATCAGGCGCCTCCAGAGAATGGGAGTGCTACAACGTAGACTTCCCGCAGGATGCGAGATTCGCCGGCACGGGAAGGCTCGCGAATGGCGAAGTCCTTCGCATTTCGATAGCCAGCGACAAGCCGTTGACAGATTCTGTCAGGCACCTGTACGAGTGTCTCTATCCGATGGATTGCGAACCGATTGCGGAGAGGGTGCGTTTTGCAAGTCTTTCGGTCTTTCTCGATGGACAAAGCGCCTCAGCCGAATTTCAGATTTCATGTGTGGACGCAAAGGATGCGGAGAACCTTGCCAAGGCGTATCTCGCAATGAAGACCCTCGAAAGCATCGCGGGTATGACTGAAAGAGATCGGCGAATGTCCGACGGTCGATCCAGTTTTCTTGGAGACACATTATTGAAGTTGAAGACGCGCATCCGGAAAGACATGGAGGTGTCGCACCAGGGCTGTTCAGTAATTGTCAAGACTGGGGAACTGGACGCGAAGTCTGCGCTGACGGTTTTCATTGGAACGAATGGCGTTCTATTTGATTTCTATGAGAATTTCTTCAAATAGCCCCAACAGGAGATGGAAAATGGAACAGCACACAGCCTCGCACACGGCCAGCCCCAGCCGGAATCGCCTCCTCATCTTGCTCCCAATAGTCTTTTGGACGGCCATCGCGACGCCTTCCGCCGGCGGCGCAAGCCAGCCCATCAACGTCATGCCCCTAGTCGAGGCCTTGGAAAAGGCCGGCACAGACGACGGCGCCGCCTTTTTCGCACTCGCGATTCACCAGGCCCGCGGCAGGGAGCTGGAAAAGAGCCGGGACAAGGCCTATTCCTACCTGATGCAGGCGGTGGAGACCGGCTATCCTCCCGCGCTCTACGCCCTCGCCTACGCACGCGAGGCCAGGCTGAAGGCCGAGAGCGTCCAGGATGGCGAGATATTCACGGTCCTGGGCGTCTATTCCTCGGATTTGCTGAAGAGCTCCCTCCTCAAGGGCGAAAGTCTGCTGGACAGAACATCGGCCGAGGAAATCCTGGGACTCTACCAGCGGGCGGCCGACAAAGGTCTCGCCCTGGCCTCGAACGGCGTCGAGCGGATTCGCGGGAAGATCGCAAACCAGAAGCGAATCGCGGAAGCCGAGGAGAGAAACCGGGAGCGCATCGTGGCGGCCTTCGAAAAGGCTAAAAAGGAGCATCCGGGGACGCCGTTCCGCCCCAGCGGCTCGGACACCTACGCCCCGCCGCCCCTTCTGGCATTCGACAAGGCCACCGCGCTTGCCGAAAAGGGCGACCCGGACGGCTATTTCATGCTCGCCGTCCACTACGCCCAAGGCAAGGTCGTCGGGCAGGACAGGCAGAAAGCCTACGCCTTTCTCTCAAAGGCCGCGGCGGGCGACCACCCCGCGGCCCTCTACCTTCTCGGCTGCGCCGAATCACGCCAGCACCCTCAGGAGCTTCGCATTCCCGACATCGCGTCCTATAGTTTCCAGCCGCCCGGGCGCACGGTGGTGGACTACGGCGACGACGCCTTCGTCGAACGCGTCACAAGGCTTTTCGTCCGCGCCGACGAACTTGGCGTGGCGGGCGCGACGAACGCTGTCGCCCGCCTGCGCAAGTGGCATGACGAGATTGTCGCTGAGCGCGCCGCGAAACAGCAGAACGAGAGGCGCGCCAAGGCCATTGAGGCTCTCGTCCCGCCGGAGTTTCCGCGCTTTGAGCCCATGCCATTTGCAGAGGCTGTCAAAAAGGCGGCGGAGGGCGACGCCGACGCCTACTGTTCCTTGGCCGTCCACTACGCGCGCGGCAAGGATGTCGTCCAAGACCGGGCGAAGGCAAAGGCCTGCCTCGAAAAGGCCGTCGAACTCAACTCCCCGTTCGCCATGCTGCTCCTCGGAGCCGTCAAAAGCGACGACAGCAAGGTAGCCGAGACGATCGCCGACGTCTCCCCGTACGCATTCGGCTCCTACTGGCGCCCCGACAGCGACGAAGAGGAGGCTGGCGCCGAAGCACTGGCGCTTTACGGGCGCGCCCGCGACAAGGGTCTGCCGCAGGCGACGAACGCCATAGCCCGCCTCCAGGCCAAACTCGCCAAGCAAAAGGCCGAGAAAGATGCGATCAACCGCAACGAGGAGATTCTCAGCGCGTCGGGGCTGAACCTGCCTTCCGACAGTCAGGACCACACGTCCTTCTTCATCGGTGGGGAAAAAATTGACCCCGCCAAGATGCGCGAATGGGATGCCTTTTTCAAGTCCGCCTCAACGTCGGGCAAAACCAGTCGGGTCGATGCCGACAACGCCTGGGCAAAGCTGGTTTCAGCCGGAACGGGCATTGTGGCGCGTGTCGATTTGAAGCTCTTCTCCGCAAGCGCAATATCGGCCCGCGCGGCCGAATTTGCGCAAGCCGACGGATACGACGCGGCGTGGCGGCTCGCGGGCGAGTCGGGGGGCGTGGCCGCAACATGGTCGGCCGGCGGTTCCCGCAAAATCGCCGCCAAGCTGGGCGCCGACCTGGTAGCGCGTTTCGCCGAAGACGGAAGACTGCTTTCCATCCAGCCGGTGGAATGCGACCCGTGGTTCAAGCGAGCAAAGGAAGAAATCGACTCGGCCCGCGCGCGTCAGGCGGCAGTAGTGGGACTTCCCGTGGCAAGCTGCGAGATGCTGGCGGAATGGCTTGACCGCTTCAGGGACAGATAACCCCCATGGGGAGAGGTGGAAATGTGCCAATGTGCAAATGTTGCCAATGGCCAATAGCCAACGACCAATTGGGAACTGGCAACACTTACACATTCCCAAATGGATCGGGCATCATGGAAGAACATGCCTCATTTACTTCCTATTTTCATCTGGGTTCCCAAGTGAAAAGCGTTTTTTGATAAGGGTGAGTGAATGGTTCAAAACTTCATCTACCGTATTTCCGCAAACACCTTCAAGCAACCCCTCGAAAAAAACGTCTTTCACCAGGATTTCCTCATCGGCATAGCCATCGTCATCGGCTTTGGCGAGTATCGGAAAACTCGGCATAATGCGATAATTCTCCTTCCTCCAAACCTTTACCGATAGCGGTTTGTGGTTGGCAGATACATTGCGAACGATCTCCAATCTTAACCGAATGTCATCCGCCTCGCCCGTCAGGACGGGTATGCATTTCAAATCGTAAACCGCAACAACCTCTGTTTCGATCATGATATCCATGATTGTCTCCTAGTGCTGGTAGCATTCAAAACACAAATAAAAGCATTGCCCCACATCCACACCCTTCCCTACTGTTCGTCCAGCCATGTTTTGTCAAAGAAGTAGTGGCTGAGGACGGCTGCGACTCGCCCCGCATCGTCAAAGACAACGGCCACGCACGAAAACCTGTACTGGGAGTCAATCTCAAGATGACGGGTGTCACCATAGATTTTGGCTAGGCAACCATTCTTTGCCTGGAAGCTTCTCAGCGGTTTGCCAAAGAGTCCGTCAACCTGTTCAATGTCCATGCCGAGGCTGACGCGGCACCCATCGTATTGCTTCCGCAATTGCTCGTTCGTCTCGTAGTCCAGCCTCATCCTAGGCGCCATCTTCTGGAAATAACCCGTAAGCAGGAAGGCAGGCATTATGTTCGCCGGTTCTCCGGAAGTACGTCGATCAGGTTGGAACGAATTAAAATAATCACGCAACTGCTCGGAGGTCTTGGCTCGCGCGGCTATTGTCTTGTCGATTCGCGTCATGTCTCCGACATCCCAAGGCTTGATCATCCTACAAGTTGTTCCCCTGTAGGGCACCTCCACCATGTCGAAAGGCACCCACTCCGGAATCTTTGTCAAAATGCCATCACGAAAAAGAAACAGAACGTTGACACCCGATCCGATGTCCGCAAAACATCCGATCAGCAGGTATTCGCTACCTGTGGCGGATACCGTAAACTCATGGCGGGCGGCGCTTCCAAGAATGGCCTTCACCTCCGCTAGCGACTGCCCGTTTGTAACGGAAAGGATGTCTGCCGTGGATGCCAGCTGCTTTTTCACCAGTGCCACCACCTCTTCCACAGACCGGGAGTTGGCAAGACACCCATGGCAGAACAGAAGCATCCCCAGACTGACCGCCAGCCACCATCCGCGCATCGCGCGCCTTTTGGTTTGTTGCAACAACTTGTTCTGGCCTCTTCGATGGTTTGAAAACACCATTCATTATACAAAAACCGCGCGGTCCTGACAAAACCCGCCGAATCTCCATTCCCCGTTTGCGCCATCATCGCGAAAAGTGTAGAATAGTTGCCTGGCCAATGTGAAAATGTGGAAATGTTGCCAATTACCAATACCCAATCGCCAATTGGCAACACTCCCATAATCCCACACTCCCATAATCCCATAATCCCATAATCCCACATTCCCACATTCCCACAATGTCCTCCATGAAAACCCTCAACCCAAAACTGACCTTGCGTCAAGTTCTGCTGCTGCTGTCATGCTGGCTGGCGGTTGTCGTCGCCGTGCTGCTCATAAGGCCGGAAACACGCGGCTACATCCTTTCCCGCCTTTCGCGGAAGTCCGTTGGCTCGCGCCTCTCCGAAATCGGCGCGGCCAAGCCGCGAATCGTGGAAACCGCCGGGCAAATCAAGGGACCGCTGTCGATTCTCGTCTTCAAGAACGAGCGCCTCGTCGAGCTTCACGCATCCGGCTGGAATGCGCCGCGCATCTACGAAATGACGGGCTTCAGCGGCAGACTCGGTCCAAAGCTTCGCGAAAGCGACGGGCAGATCCCCGAAGGCGTCTACGGCATCGAATACCTCAACCCAAACAGCGCCTTCCACCTTTCGCTCAAAGTTTCCTACCCGAACGCCTTCGATCGCGAAATGGCCGGCAAAGACGGGCGCACCGACCTTGGCGGCGACATCATGATCCACGGCGGGAGCGCGACGGTCGGCTGCATCCCGATAGGCGACGACGCCATCGAGGAGGTCTTCTTTTTCGTGGCAAGGGCCGGCACGGAAAACACGACCGTCGTCATCGCGCCGTATGACATGCGCAAAGGCCGGCACCCCGATTTGGAGCGCTCCCAACTGCCGTGGTACGGCTCGCTCTGCGACGCAATCGCCGCCGCGCTTGCCGACATTCAGTAACCCTTTGCGCCTCCCGTGCTATAATGTTACGCGCAATGTTACGCTCAAGTTCACGCGCGCAGAGAGGTTCTTTCCATGCTGGTTTATCTTGACAACAACGCGACGACGAAGGTGGCGCCCGA
>JAEEGL013892948.1_pt1 | contig 11325 bp, 9 predicted proteins | sample 9134231 | NCBI WGS metagenome assembly JAEEGL01 (sample SAMN16246548, study PRJNA631951) | gut metagenome | biome: gut microbiome; feature: rumen; material: fiber-attached | host: Bos | place: Iran: Karaj | collected 2018-10
CGCTATTTAGGCTTTGTCTCCAAATCCAAGATCTTCAATTCTTACCGCCACGTTCTCGTGCATTTCAGTGAGGAGTGATTAAGTATGGTATCCTTAGTATAACCTGAGTGTATCGTATCAAGAACGCGACCATCACGGGACCAAGTCCCGAGAACGACCTAAGAACGACCTAAGAACAACACGAGAAAGTACCTTTATCTGCAAAAATGTATATTCGTCAATACATATGGATGTTGTTGAGCCTGTGTCTTTTAACAGGCTGCTCGTCTCGTTCTTTGCGCGAAGCGCTGCATATAGTCGGAGAGGCAGATAGCCTGTGGCAACAGGGGCTGATGTATGATGATAGTACGCAGCTGGCGCAAACGTATAACATGCTCCACGCTTGGCGTGCTTTTTATACGGATGAATATGCACATGCCTGTTACCACTACGGCAAACTGTTGCGCGCGAAAGAAGATCCTGTCAGCGCTATGCAGGTGTTTATCGATGCCACGCATTCCCGCACGCATGATTACCATATACTCGGGCGCGTATATAGCAACATGGGTTCTATCTGCCATCTGGCTGGAGAATATTCCCTTTCTTATGATATGTATCAGCATTCGGCTGAAATTTTTTTGCACAACAATGACACCATAGCCTATTATTATGCAGTTAATGATATGGCATATGAGTTAGCGGAGAGAGGGCAGAAAGATAGTGTGTTAGCGTTAATAGAGACTATTGAAAACAAATGTAGCGATACATATGTTTTGGCTAAAACATGGGAAACAAGGGCTCTTTTGTATAGAAACATCAAACAATATGATTCTGTTATCTATGCCGTTGATAAGATGGAGACTCTTACGCATGACGTCCAACCTACCGGAGGGGCATTAAAGGCGCATGCTTTATGGTTCTTGAGCCAACAATACGATGCTCTTGTATGTGCAAAGCATGTATTATCCATGCCGGATGCTTCTCGGCAAGATAGGTATAATATGCTTTATATTATTATAAATGGAGATACAACACTGCGAGCTGATGAGATTAAGGCGTTATCAGAGCAACGAGCTGATTTAGAATTAAAAGAACTAGTTCCACTTCATAATAGCTTTGCTGTTGCTGTTAATTTATTGGAACAGGATTTATCTCGCAAACCCGATTGGAAATGGTTGTATGCAGTATGTCTGACATTGTGCATAATAGGTGTTGTGTTGGGAGTGTATATTCGCCGCAAGCACCAGAAACGCACATTGCTCTCACAACAAATATATGAACTGGAAATTAGGACAAATGAGGCTATTGCTCACAAACGATTACAAATAATATCCAATTGTGCATTGTATTCTGACTCAAATGACATTAGGAAAAATTTGTGTTGGAATGATTATGATAAGATGTGCCACATCGTTGACCAACAATTCTATATGTTAGCTTCAAAACTACGACATCAAAACATGCTGAATGAAAAAGAATTACGATTGTGTATTTTAGTATTATTAAATCTGAGTCGCCAAGAAATATCGGAAATTCTTCCTTATGCATTAAGTGGTATTGGAAAACTGAAAGACCATACTGCTAAAAAATTAGGGTCAACCGGCAAGAATTTGCACGATTTTCTGTTAAAGATGGCAATTGAAGGATAGTCTAATTGAAAAATCCCACACCGATTTACTCATAACTTTCTTGTTTTGAGTAATTTGTGTATTTATAAATTCCCACATTTTTATTTGGTCACATTGTAAATTTGTAGTAATTTTGCAGCGTCCAATTGTTTAACACTATAAAATTATTACAAGTATGAAAAATGTTATTGTTTTGGCAATGAGTTTATTGCTCATAATGCCGTGTGTGCTTCACGCAGAAGAAGTAGAAATCCAGTTGACGGAAGTAATTCAAATGCAACCACTCCCGGGAGATGATCCATTAGATGATCCAGGGCAAGAAGGAACGACTCCAACTCGTCCCAACGATTTTCGTGCTACTATGAATGGAAACGCTTTGTCTATCCTAAGGCAGAACTCAGCCATCCCGTCTGCGCAGGCAACGGTGGTGAAGGCATCTACCGGCAGCATGGTACTGAACCAGCAGTTTACGAACTCCCTCTCCGAGCAGATCGCAACTCCCGGTGTCTATGTACTCCGTATCTCCACCGTTGGCGGTGACCTCGTAGGACAATTTGTAGTACAATAAAGGAAAAAATGAAAATTTATTTGGCGGTTCGTAAAGATTTTAGTATCTTTGCACCGTCAAATAATATAGTCTAACTAAATTGATTACATCATGAAAAAACATCTGATTTCACTTGTAGTGACAATTGCTTTGGCAACAAGTTTGAATGCACAATTACAAGTATTAACTTCTGGAAATGTGCAATGTTCTAAAAATGTAGGTATCGGCACAACACCCAATAATCAAATTGGATTAAATCTGTATAAATACATTACTCCAACGACTTTAGAATCTTATGGTCTCAAGAGCCATCTCAAATCTCCCTCTTCGATGCCGATAGCAAATTTCTACGCGGTAAATGGTCATGCAGATTTATCTACATTTAGTTTAAGCAGCCCTTCCTCTTATATGAAACGAGCGATAGGCGTATTAGGAGAAGTGACATTAAATGCCAACTGCACCTCAAATGTTTTGGGAATTGCTGTTGCCGGGGTTGTTAATAGTCGTATTACCAATGGTGGAGTCGCGATTTATGGCTCTACGAACCCTGCATATTTATTTCCTTCGAACCCACTCGGATTGTATGCGGGTTTTTTCGGAGGAAATGTACGTGTAGATGGTATCGTATCTGCCAATACATATGTTACTACAAGCGATTGTAGATTTAAGTCTAATATAGAGAATGTTGAGAAACAGACGGCATCATTATTGTACAAACTCCGCCCTGTATCCTACTACTTCAAGCCAGATTCAGTACATATGGCATACAATGAGAATGCACAAGAAATCAAAAATGTCCATTTCGGTCTAATAGCCCAAGAGGTAGAAGAGGTATATCCTAATCTTGTGTATAAAGATGAGGCGGGGTATATGTCCATCAATTACATCGAACTGATTCCTCTGCTCATCAAAGAAATCCAAGAACTCTCGGCAGAAGTAGAAGCGTTGAAGAAAGAAGAATCGGTAAGTATTCCTCGCAAAAATGCACATGCAAATAATGCAGTAGAAACTTCGGCTATCCTATATCAGAACAATCCCAATCCGTTTTCGATTGATACGAAAATTGACTATCAACTGCCGGAATCCACACAAAAAGCCACCTTGTATATTTACAACATGAATGGTTTGCAAGTAGATGAGTATCCTATATCTTCTTTCGGAATAGGTTCCGTGATTGTGTCTGCTGGTCATTTGGAAGCAGGTATGTACCTGTATTCTCTCATTGCTGACGGGCAAGTAATCGATACGAAACGAATGATTTTAACGAAATAAGATTTGTAAAATATGAGAAGAATATTTCTAATATTGTTGTTGATTCCCAGTATGGTATATTCTCAATATTTATCTAAAGAGTTTTCTTTTGACATATCAGATAAGTATAGTGGAATAGAAATTGAAAGTACAATAAAGGAAAAAGACTCTATTATTATGTTGGATTACGATCCAATCATATCAGGTTTCTTTGTTTCGGGTAATATTGTACTAAATGATAACGAAAGAAGTTTCGTGAGAGTTACAATAACAGACGAATATAATAATGAATATTTAGTTTATGAGGCATATCCGCAAATTTCCGATACGAAATGCTCATTTTCACAAGTAGGTTTAGAGACAGTTCTTCTTGATAATATTCAAGTTAACCAATTGAAAGTACAGACACATAACGCGTCTATTACGATAGATTCAATCTACTATTTACACGAGAAAACCACGGCAACGCCGCAAAAAGCGGTAGACATTAGAGCATCTCAATGCGAATACATAGCCAATGTACTGAATCAAAATTTAGTTTCACAAAATAAGCCATGGACAGCGGGGGTTACAGATATTGCATTGATGTCTTTCGAAGACAAAAAAAACTTGTTCGGAGGTCAAGTTCCTGCATTATATGGATTTGATTATTACAAAAGAGGCGTATTTGTTATGTCCGGATATGAAGATGAAATGCAAGCCACTAACGAGCGAGAATCCAATAGTAGTTACGTCTCAGAGTGGGATTGGCGTAATCGCCATGGAAAGAATTGGATGACATCAGTAAAGAATCAAGGAGGATGCGGATCGTGTTGGGCTTTTTCTGCAATAGGGACAATTGAACCATATATTAATCTGTTTTATAATAGATCCATTAATTATGACCTGTCCGAACAAGAAATATTATCATGCAGCGGGGCTGGTACTTGTAGTAGTGGGAATCCAGGTAGTGCATTAAATTATGTCAGAACATATGGTATTGTTCCAGAAAACTGCTTCTCCTATTCTGCCACTAATGAATCATGCAGCAACCAATGTGTTTTGCCAGATGATAGGATATTTATAGGAAATTATTCATCTGTAACAAAAAATGATGAATCAGTAAAAAGCGCACTTTTAAAAAGTCCTATTGCTTTCGGAATTATATCATGGAGACATGCTATCGTGTTAGCCGGATATAAACAAATACATAGTGGAGAAAACTATTTTGTTTCTGGTAATTATAGTTACAAGGTTACAATTTCTCCAACCGACCCACTTGTCGGACATCCGGCCTGGCTTATAAAAAATAGTTGGGGAACAAGTTGGGGAGATAATGGATATGGATATGTCGCGATACCGCTAACAGATGCTTACCATGTTTATAATATAAATGGTGGTGTTGCAAGTTCTGTATGGAGTGGTAGTGATGTTATATGTGAAGATGCCGATAACGATGGATATTACTTCTGGGGACTTGGTCCAAAGCCGGATAATTGCCCTATCTGTTGCCCTGATATACCCGATGGTGATGACTCCGATCCTCAACTGGCTGAAATGGATAATTATGGAAACTTCTCTGATTATGTTTTCCCATATCCAACCACAATCGTCAATAATGACACGACATGGAGTACTGATACAACTCATTGCGGAAATATTATTATTAAGAATAATGCAATATTAACTATAACTGCAGAACTAACTATGAATCCTGTTGCCAAAATTATTGTTCAAGATGGTGGAACACTTATTGTTGACGAAGGTACAATCATTCATGCCTCAGTAGATGTACAAAACTCTGCAAAACTCAGGTTGCTAAATAATGGCACGTTATATTTGAAGCAAATGGGAAATTTAAAAGTACAACTTGGAGCAGAAGCAGAACTGGAGTACGGGCGCGTATTATTGCAATAAAATATTAAAAAACTTGCCTATGTGAAACTTTTGTTGTACCTTTGCGGCATAAATCAGAGGAAAACGAATAAGTTAAACCTTTAACATAAATCAATTTATGAAAAATACTCGTAATTTTATCTATGTGTTCTTCGCTTTAGTCATGAACCTTTGGACTATAAAAGTATATGCTTTAGAACATCTATGCAACAAGTGGAATGTATTGATGGATAGCGGCTTCGAATTAGGGCCTGTCTATGGAGAAATCTGGAGCGATGGCTATAAACTGCAAGGAGATACATTGATTAATAATACACCATACACCTGTTTGCTATTTGCGGATGGTCATCAGAATCAACAAAGCGAAAGTTGGGAGTGGGTATATTATGGTGCTCTTAGAGAGACAGCCAATGCTGAAATTTACTTCATACCAGCGAAACAATCAAAAGAATATCTACTTTTTGCATTTAATGTCCAAATTGGGGATAAAATAGAGAATCTATACGTAACGAAAGAAGAAAACAAAGCATGGGCGATAGTTAAGGAGATTTCAGAAAAAGAAATCATATTAGACCTGTATGAGCAATCAGATGAAGGTGCAGATATATTCTGGCACGACTATGCATGGGTAAAGAGCATTGGGGCCAAGCGTGCCATGTTTCAACCCCTTCCCAATGGTGGGATTGCTGGCTGTGTGGAGAACTTCCTTTTATGCGCATACAATGGCGAAGTACAAATCTACACCTCTGATACCGGAGAAGAATATGGTTGTGAATACTGGCAAACGCTTCTTGCGACAGAGAACATAGACGTAACTCCCTCTTCCACCAAAATCCTCCGTGATGGGCAGTTACTCATCCTCCGTGGCGATAAGACCTATACACTCCAAGGACAGATAATTAGGTAGCATTTTTGTTTTTAATAATTCCAATATGGTTATGTTTATTAGTGCATTATGCAATCATTTAATTCTTATGACATGCGCAATATGCAGACAGAGACCCGCAACAAGCATTTCTCCGAGAGATTGTACTACGCAGACAGTCTCCCGTCAGGTGTCAGCGCTTGTCATAACGGCAATATCGCTGCAATCCGTGTGGCTCGACCGGATACTGCATTTACGTTTGCATATGGCTATGATGCACAGAACCGCTTGCTGTCATCTGTGCGTCTAACTAAAAACGGAACACCTAATAGTGAACGGTTTACATACGACGAGGTAGGTAATGTACATTCTCTCCAACGGTTCTCTAATAACCGGAAGATCGATGATCTGCACTATGATTATGGGAATGAGGGAAACGGTCTTTGTTCTGTCATCGTAACGGCAGGACATTTAGAGGCGGGTATATATTTATATTCTCTCATTGCAGATGGGCAATTGGTCGATACAAAACGCATGATTTTAACGAAATAATACCATGAAACGTTATATTTTATCAATACTACTATTGAGTGGCATGTTAGTTGCACACGCGGCAATATTTGATACACCTGCTTTTAAAATGCTACATACACCTGTGGTTGAATTGTCAAAATTGCATCACAATACTACCATCTCAACTGATACATCACTCCTATTGGATTTGAATACTCAAATTTCTGGTATGGCTATCAGTGGACGAACAATACTTGATAATAAAGATGCTTTGGTCCGTGTGTTACTTGTGGACAAAAACGGCAAAGAGTATCTTGTATTTGAGGATACATATCTGTTTCCAGACGACAAAGATCATGAATTTTCAGATGTCGCGATGGAAACAGCAATATTGGAAAATGTTAATCCTAAAGAAGTAAAAGTCTTTGTACAAAATGCTCAGATTGAGATATATCGAATAACTGGAGTGCTATCTGACAACAAACTATCATCTGTAGAGTTAAATAAGTTACGCAAAGATGCTCTTGACGCTCAAGAAGAATATTTAATTGATCGATGGAATAGATTAAATGTTCAAACGGGACAATTTTGGGTTGCAGGGAAAACCTCTATTTCTAGTTTAGGTTACACAGATAAGAAAATCGCATTGGGGGCAACCAGCGACCATTACTTGTCTGATGGCTTTGAGTATTATGTCGGAGGATTCTTTATAGTAAAAGCACATGGCGATACTGCTACCATAGGACGTGGTTCTCAAAATGATGATTTTGAAATAAGAGATGCCAATGTAACTTATACTGAAAAATTTGATTGGCGCAATCGGCATGGTAAAAACTGGATGACATCAGTAAAGCACCAAGCAATACCTAATAATTGGGTTTCAGGAAATGGAGGCTGTTGGATATTTGGGGCACTTGCTGCTTTAGAAAGTCACGTCAATTTGTATTATAACAGATTGCTGGATTTGGATTTGTCGGAACAAGAAATTGGATCATGCGTTGTTGCAGATATACATGGTCATCCTTCATTACACTCTGGAGGCTTTCCAAAAGATGCATACGAATATATACTACACTATGGAGTTGTTAACGAAAGTTGTTTCTCATTCCAAAACGATTCTACAATCCCATGCGATGAAAAATGTGATGATCCTGATTATATTGTTAATATTTCGAACTACTCTACAGCATCGAACAATGCAAATTTCTTAAAAAACGAGTTGATACACAACGGTCCCATAGCTTCTGGTATTTATAATCGTGGAGGAGGTATTGCACATGTGATGTGCTTATGTGGTTATGGGACAATACACGCTGGAGATTCTTTAGAATATGTAGATCACAATCATAATGATTATATTGATACTGTAATTCCTGACAATAGTCCTTTAGTTGGGCAAACATATTGGATATATAAAAATAGCGGAGGAATAACTAATCACCATGATGGATATGTATATGTAATATATGAAAGAGAATCTTATCGAAATTATACAACAACTCTTTCCTATCCTGTTTCCTTGTCTACACTAACTTCGAATGATATTGTTTGCGAAGATGCAGATAATGACGGCTACTATTTTTGGGGGCTCGGTTCAAAGCCAGATAACTGCCCAATTTGTTGCCCTGATACACCCGATGGCGATGATTCCAACCCTGAATTAGCAGAAATGGACACTTATGGAAATTTTGCTCCATATACATTCCCGTATTCAACTACTACAATTAGTTCTAATACTACATGGAACTCAGACACCATTCATTGCGGAAATATTATTGTGACGAATAATGCCACTTTGACTATTACTGCGCAATTAACAATGAATCCGGCTGCGAAAATCATTGTTCAAGATGAAGGAACGTTGATAGTTGATACAGGAAGTATTGTCAATGCGAATATAGATGTGCAGGCTTCGGCAAAATTTCAATTGTTACATAACGGCAAATTATACTTAAAACAGTTTGGAAATCTCCGTGTGGAACTTGGAGCGGAGGCAAATATGGAGTATGGACGTGTATTATTACAATAATTACTCACTTGCCTTGCATATGTCAAAAAAATGTAGTACTTTTGCAAAAAATTTACGGCTATGTTAAAAAAAATCACATTAGTATCCTTACTATCTATTGCGCAATCAATCATTGCGTTTGGCTATTGTAATGAGCCGGTTCAGGCCTCCACATGGTTCGGTTTTCGATATTACCACTCATACCCATATGAGGAATACACTCCTCTCATTACAAACATATCATATATTGTTGGGGCAGATACGCTCATTAATGCCAAACAGTATCGTCAGATACGCTATACACATGAGTATGAGCATATAATCAACGCATATAGGGGAGCCATCCGCCAATCGGAAGACCGGCAACAGGTGTATTATATCCCGTCTGGGTCAAGCAATGAATATCTGCTTTACGATTTCGATGTCAAACAGGGGGATACGGTATATGCCTATGCCGGTTTCAACGATATTTCATGTGAAGAAATGGTTGAACCAGATTCGGACAGAAGCATTACTCCGGCATGGATTGTGATGAAGGTACAAACAATGGACGGCAGAAAACATATTTCAGTTCAAAACAAAGAATATGGCGATACTATTGAATGGATTGAGGGAATCGGGACTCATTATATTTTGTGGCCAGTAGGAAGAACCTGCTATACAACTGGAATGGAATTGCAGTTCCAACATACCCTTTGTGCAGCAGATAGCGAAGGAAAAATTCTCTATTCGTATGATACGGACTATCTAGGTATTCATATTGAATGTCAGGATTGGGAGCATATGGCAATAGAGAACACGTCCGCCATATCATCCTCCGCCACCAAACTCCTCCGTGACGGTCAAATCCTTATCCTCCGCGGTGATAAAACCTATACCCTCACCGGTCAAGAGGTAAATACCGAAGGCGGCGCCCTCGTCGGACAATTTGTTGTACAATAAAGTAAAAAATTCGTAGTATTATTTGGCGGTTTGCAAAGTTTTTTGTATCTTTGCACTGTCAAATGAAACTACTACGTTTCAATAAAATCGTACGATTATGAAAACAAAACTATTTATTATCAGCCTACTTGTAATGGCTACGGGATTATTGGCATCTTGTGAAGGAGAGCATCCGACGGAGAAGGAAATGAAAAATTATTTGTCCGTGTTGTCAACCTATTATCCTTATTCGGCAGATGAGACATTTATCTTTGAGAACGAAAGCACAGGGCAGACATGGGAAGCCAAGGCATACGATCGCTACAATGAAGGACTCTATCCTTATACCCATATATCCGTTTGTAATGACGTCGGATCAAAATGCAGGGGTGACCGGTCGGCTTCGATTATTGCATGGATGTTAGGGCCGGAGGCATACAGCTATAGTGAGATGTCATCGGGAATCTATCATGAAGGCGGAACCAATGAGGTAAGTATCGGTTGGAATGTTTCGCTCCAAATGGGCGATAGCGCATGTTATAAAGGGAGCATTCAGTCTGTTTGCCGTACGGAAGAGGTACTTTCGCAGCTGACCGATGTGATTACTGTTCCTCTTCATTTTGAGCCATTATACCCGAACATGACTATTCCTTCCGTAGACGGCGCTTATGCGCGCATTGTCAAAAGCAAAGGCCTCACCGAATTCTCTTTGGATGGCAAAACGGTCTGGAAACGGGTTATAGTCGAATTGGACTAGTTTTTCATTCCTTCGATTTCGGATTTGCAGTATTGCAATAGAGCGGTGGCTGCAGTTTGATATTCTTGAATAATACACTTTATGTTTCAAATCGAACGTACCGTTTCGGCGGTACGCTTCTTTTTTTGTATAAAAATATACAAACTCTTGCGTATGTCAAAAAAAAGTAGTAACTTTGCAGCCGGTTTAGTAACTAACAATAAAAAAATCTCAAAATATATATTAATATGAAAGAATTAGATCTTACCAAGTATGGTATCAAGGGTGCGACCGTCATCGCACACAACCCGTCCTACGAGTATCTGTTCGCAGAGGAGACCAAGCCGGAGTTGACCGGTTATGCTAAAGGTCAGAACACCGAGCTGAACGCTGTGAACGTTATGACCGGTATCTACACCGGCCGTTCGCCGAAAGACAAATACATCGTGATGGACAAGAACTCGAAGGACACCGTTTGGTGGACCACCGAGGGTTACAAGAACGATAACCACCCGATGTCTGAAGAAGTTTGGGCTAAGGTAAAAGAGTTGGCTATCAAGGAGTTGTGCAACAAGAATCTGTACGTAGTAGACGCTTTCTGCGGTGCTAACAAAGACACCCGCATGGCGGTTCGTTTCATCGTAGAGGTAGCTTGGCAGGCGCACTTCGTTAAGAACATGTTCATCCAGCCGAGCGAAGAGGAGTTGGCTAACTTCGAGCCGGACTTCGTGATCTACAACGCTTCGTTGGCAAAGGTTGAGAACTACAAAGAGCTCGGTCTGAATAGCGAGACTTGTGTGGCTTTCAACACCACGAGCCGTGAGCAGGTTATCCTCAACACTTGGTATGGCGGTGAGATGAAGAAAGGTATGTTCTCGATGCAGAACTACTACCTGCCGCTCCGTGGCATCGCTTCGATGCACTGCTCGGCTAACACCGATATGGAGGGCAAGAACACCGCAATCTTCTTCGGTCTGTCGGGAACCGGTAAGACCACTCTGA
>JAEEGL015101735.1_pt1 | contig 11325 bp, 4 predicted proteins | sample 9134231 | NCBI WGS metagenome assembly JAEEGL01 (sample SAMN16246548, study PRJNA631951) | gut metagenome | biome: gut microbiome; feature: rumen; material: fiber-attached | host: Bos | place: Iran: Karaj | collected 2018-10
ATTTTAACATTTAATCGGTAAGGCTTACTTTGCCAAGGAACAACGCTTTCACAATTAATTTACGAGGAGTAAACAAATGACCAATTCCTTCCAGAACAGCAAACTCAACGCCAAGAATCGCTCCACCCGCACGCTTCAGATCGAAAGTCTTGAAAATCGTGAACTTTTGAGCGTTGTTCCTCCTTTCGCCGGCGCCGATTTCCTTACACAAAGCGTTCCCGCCTTTACGTCTTCGATTAATCCGGCTGATATTGTCCATAATATGCATACGAATCAGGAGTCTGCAGCGGCGCCATTTGAAGTGGAGCTGGAAACGCCGCTAATTCGAGCGCTTCCGACTCCGACAGCTCTTGCCGGCAGCGCTTCGACCGTTCCGCAGATCTCAACAGAACCGTTGGTTGTCAACCTGGAAACGCCTCAGGAGCCATTAGCTCCCGCGACGAAAGCTCTTTCAGCTAATTCAACCCAGACAATTGTAGTTACAAGCGCTACTCAAACAGCATTGAAAAATGCAATTAGCCAGGCTCCTGAAGGCGCGACAATTACATTCGACAAGTCGCTGGACGGGGCAAATATTGTCTTTACGGATACTATTACTATCAATAAGGGAATTACAATTGACGCTACCAATCTTGATAGTCTTACATTTACTCGAAAATCGACCGACGGCAGTGGTTATAAACATCAATTTATTATTAAAAACACTTCGGCTACTGTTAAATTGGCAGGAATAACTTTCAAAGAAAATGTTGGTCTGGTTATTGAAGATGGAGAAACAATTGGTGGTTATATTGGTATCGAAACCCAGAATTTCAAAGGCAATCTTATGATTGAAGACTGCTTCTTTGATGCGAATTGCGCGTATCATATTCTTTCTAAAGATAATTGTAACATTACAGTAAGAAGAACCAATTTTAATATTGATATTAATAGCATCAATTCTTTTGGGGATAATACTTCTACTTCGATTGTTATTTGGTATGGCAATCTTTTAGTTGAAGATTGTAACTTCAAGGCTTCTGCATGGCATCACATTTCTGGTAACAATGGCGCCTTTGTCAAATTATACAGGACTACTTTTACGCCTTACAATACAAGCAATGGTAAATGCGTTGCTCTTCGTTTATACGATTCAACACTGGATATGACAGATTGTAAATTTAGATATTGTAATACAGTATGTGATTCTCAAGCAGACAGTAATATTACCGCAAGAGGCTGTGAATTTTATCAATCCGGAAAGATTTATGGAGGTGATATTTTATTAGAGCGCTGTCTTTTCAAAAAAAGCAAAGGAACCTTGTTTACAAATGCTACTGTAGAGTGTTATAGCTGTATATTTGACAGTAATAAAGCCTCTTCTTCCAGTATGCTTTTTCATCTTTACGGCAATAATGTATTCACAAACTGTACATTTTGCAATAATGAAAGCATAACTTTTGAAGGCGGCAGTTCCAGTAAAGTAACTATTTCAAACTCGATTTATGATAAAGCTATTGGTACATCGGGAATTACTCTTTCAACGAACAATTGCGTGCAAACGAGAGTCGATGCCAATTATTGCCCGACAAGTACAAATCTTACAGTAAATAAAGGGAACAACTCTTATTATCCAGCGTCAAGCTGGTTATCGCAAAAAGATTATTACGGTTCCCCGCGTGTTCTTGACGGAAAAATTGACATTGGGGCCGTTGAAAGCTTTGCCGCCCGAGCCAGATCGACGACCAGCAACAAAGTGAATATTTCCTGGGATGATTACGGCGTAGAATCCTATACCGTCAAATACAAACTTGATGGTGGAACCGATGGGAACTGGACTAGCGCCGTTGTGAAAGGCAAAACGAATCTTGCTATTTCTGTAAAAGCGAATCAGGAGTATCAAGTAGTAGTAATTCCCAAGGGAATGGAAAATAAAGAATATTTATGCCAATCTACATACGGGGTGGCATTGGGCAAACTTACAGCAAAGGTTGTAAACAAAACGGACAATTCCATTTCTTTCCAAATTTCTAATATTGCAAGCTTGCCAGAGATGGGTTTCCGTATGGGAATCAAAACGCAGAATGAAAAGAATTATCAATACTATGATTTCTACAAAAATAATAATGGATATACAGGTCCTTTTGCTTATTCATTCCAGGGCGATATATTAACCATTACCGGACTTACGATTAATACTAAGTACAATTTCCAATTTGCACAAGAACGCGATGGCGGCACATGGTATGATACTCATTCCCTTTCGCCTTATACCAACGTGAGCGCGGCTACAAATAGTCTCAAAGTTACAAAAATCGTAGTCAACACGTTAGACGATACGGTCAACAACGACCGTTACACCTCTCTGCGCGAAGCAATCCAGAAAGCGGCAGACGGCGCGGTTATCACATTCGCAAGCAGTCTAAAGGGACAAACGATTAATCTGTCCAGGTCACTGTCTATTAACAAGAATATCACCATTGACGCCAGTTCTCTCTATGATACAAAATATAATATACCGAAATTGACGCTCAAAATGGGAACAAGCAACACCTATTCAATTGTAATTAACGGTTCAAAAAATGTTACGATTAACGGCGTTAAATTCACCAGCGCTAATGGAAATGGATTTGGAGTTCACTGTACGGGAAAGACTGACAGCGTTTTTAATATTCAAAACTGTACTTTCCATAATCTAAAAAATGCTTTAGGGTTCGAAGGAAATGCAAAAAGCGCCATTGTCTATGTTAACAATTGTACGTTTAGTTATGTATCAGTTCATGGTATGTTTAATCTCTCCTCCGGGAGAATGAATGTTACAAATTGTCATATATTCTCTTGTTCGGGACTTGTTCTTTTGAACAACAGCAATAGTTCCTTGTATGTCAATAAAACGAATTTCGAGAACAATTACAGAATCTGTGACAATTATTCATCTGCTGAATTTAGTCAATGCAAATTCTTCGATAATTATGGATACGTTATTTGCAATACAGGCAGTGGGGTTGCGCGCTTTTTTAACGTTCTTGTTGTAGATAACGATTTTGATGAAGATTGGTTTGCATGTTTTATGAACCAGGAACAGGGGTGCATTAACATCGAAAATATGACCAGCGCTGATAATAAAAGAACCTTCAGGAACGATGGTTCCAACTATGGCATCCGTGTATACAATTCCGTTTGTTCAACAAAGAATTACGGTTCCTCCAGCATTTATCAGTCCAATTGCATAACCTTTACCAATTCTGGTTTGGATGACAACTATCGTCCAACAGCTAATTCCCCATGCGTCGATGCTGGAACTAACAGTTATACAACGTGGACAGATAAAGACTTGGCTGGCAACGCACGCTTTATGGGCAGTTCGGTTGATATTGGATGCTACGAGTATTTGCCTGTTGAAACCAGAACGTCGACTTCTGGCAAAACAACGATTTATTGGGGCGATGCCGGCGTCGCGTCCTATACTGTCCAATATCGTTGTGAAGATAGCGATAAATGGACGACTAAAACCGTAAAGAACAAGAATGAACTTACAATTTCCGTCAAAAACAATATGCTATATGAAGTATTGGTAACGCCGGAAGGGTCTGATCGAAACGAGAACAATATTATCTTGACAGGAGCGCTTTCTAAACCGATTGTAAAACTTGTTAATAAGACCAATAATTCATTATCCTACCAGATTTCTTATTTCTTCGGCGTTAGTAATTATTTTGAAGTGAAACTGCGACTTGGAATCAAAAAACCGAATGAAAAAGACTATACATATTACGATATAGACAGGACTGATTCAGGATACCTTGGTTCTATTTCATATTCCTTTGATATGGAAACATTAACGATTAGCGGTCTGAACAGTAATACGAAGTACGATTTTCAAATTGCCAATTATATTGATATGAGAACGACTTTTTTAGGCGACCCCTCTTACGCAATTTCGACCTATACAAAAATGAGCGCTGTAACAACCAAATAAAAAACGCGTAGCCCCCGAAAAAAACGGGGTGGACAGATTTTATACAATGCGGTAACGCAGTGAATCAGGTTACGCTTAAAGCGGGAGGAAACTCCCGCTTTTTCTTTTACTGGAATCTTTGGTTCATCCGACAAGAGCGTACCTGACTGTATGAATAGCCAAAATTTGGCTCTTTCGGTAAGTTGGTAACAGGTCAGTCCGTTCCACGGATTTGACGGATTAAACGGAGCGCGAAGCCGCGCGAGCGGAAAGGACGAGGTTATGTCTCCGAAGACGCTGGTTTTGGCGCTCCCCACTTCCAATCAGGAACCGACCTCGTCGGTCACCGATTGGTTAATTTAATTTCATTAATCATCGACAAAAATACATTTATTAAAAATATAAAGGAAATCAAGTCTTGCTAATAATGCAAGTATGAAAAATAAACAATCGGTGTGAATCCGTCTCATCCGTGTTTTCCGCGTGGGGCTTGATAGACCCTAAATAAACCTTATTTTAGCTCACAGGTACGGACTTGCCGGAAGAACCTAAAAGTTTGAATTATTACTTGGCGTACTTTGCGTACTTTGCGTGAGATTTAAATGGTCGGTGTGAGTTGCGAGCTGCGAGCTGCGAGAGAATAGTGCATAGAGCCTACTGCCTACTCCCCCTCATCTTCTTTCGCAGACTCCTCTTGGGCGATGCGAATTGCTTCTTCTATTTGCTTGTCAAGCTCTTCCAAACTTGCCAAAATCGCATCATGGCGAGCGTCAAGCTCCATAAGCGTTTCGATCTCTTTGAATTTCTCGTTGTTCATTTTTACAAACTCAATTATTTTAAATTTTGAAAATACGGGTTGTATCGATTATACCTGTTATATAATTTCGGCGTTTTTGACGTTAAAATCCACTGCGAATTCCAAAAGTTTGAAAAATGGAGGAAACAGTATCAAAATAGTGCATAGTGCATAGTGCGTAGTGCATAGTGCATAGTGCATAGTGCATAGTGCATAGTGCGTAGTGCATAGTGCATAGTGCGTAGTGCATAGGCGCAAAGCGCCTCACTAAGTACTAATCACTAAGTACTATGCACTAATTACTCTACTTATGAGCGGCTGTCGGAGCGGCAGACGCCGGAGTTAGCTCTGGAGGAAGTATTTCATCAACCAGCGGAGATTCTCGACGAATTTGGAGCTGATTTATCGGACCTTCCAGACGGACGCGCATGACGTTTTTACTCACGCCCCGAAAAACGTCGTGAACCAGGGGAATATAATAATCGCCTTTTCCGACAAGCGTGTAGAAAGACATATTAACCCGTTTGTTAAAATCCATTTCTCCTTTTCCATACAGGCTTATAGCGTCTCCGCGGAGATTAAACTTGTCAAAGAACAAATGCGGTCCTGCAATCCGGAACGCGGCTTCAGCGTCGCTGAACGCGTTCTGGCTTGGTTCTTTGACGCTCAATAGTTTGAGCATGGAAACCATGGTGGGAAGATGATAAATATCCGCTTCTTTGAGCGCCAATACTCCTCGCCCGCTCAAAGAGTTCATATCGCCGTTAACGCCCCATAAATTGACCGATAAATTCAGTTTTCCCATCAGTCGTTCGGATTGAGTCAGTTCGCCGCACTGTTCCAACCGGGCGTTTTGCAGCGACGCAAAGAGGCTAAATCGCGGGATTTCTCCAGAAAGCAATACGACGTCTGTATAGAAGTCGCCTCCAAACACTTTGGCGGTGAGGGATTGCGGCTTGCCGTCAATTCCGGACTGAATTGGTCTTTGAAACGTATTGCGTTCTTTTGGGAAAATTTGCCTCAATACTTCCGGGGCGCCTGTTCCCAGAAAAACCTGTGTGTTATTAATTTGATACGGTCCTTTAATATTGGAAAACTGAATCGTGTTCCACAAGGCGCTTTCGATAGCCAGCTGTCCTTCAGAATAGAACTCGCCGTTAACAATGTAACCGGCAGAAGTAATTCCTCCGCAAATGCCGCGCAGCGAAATCCCCTTGTTTATTGACACTTCCTGAACCCCAATTTCTCCATTCCATTGCGCTGAAAGGGGAATTTGATTTTTGTAGTTATAATACAAATCAATTTTGCCGCGATAATGCAGCGGACCGTTCAAGTTCAAAGACGTTATATTTTTTCGCATGGATTCCGGGATCGCTTCGATTAAATCGCGATCCACTTTCAAGCGATCCACAGCGACTTTAGTCAGACTCGCTTTCCAGCCTGTTCCGGGAATAGCCACCCCGTTGATTTGGCAGCACAGCAGCGTTTGGTTATGATAGCCGGTGAAATCCTTAACGGTAAAGCGCCCGTCTTCGTAGTCGATAGATCCTGAAACTTTATCCAGACGATACGGAAAAGAGTTCGCTCGGATGCTGAATTCCTCTCCGATTGGGACAGCGTGAATTCTCAGGCGCGGGCTTTTATCGACGCCTAAACGCATGGCAATATCCACTTGAGCGTTGACGGAGCCGGTTATTCCCAGCCCATTGATGAGCGTGGCGTTTTCCCCCGGCATGGACGATGAAAGAACTTTGTCTACCGGCAAGTCAGCCATCTTCAAATTGAGAACGAAATCGTGAGGCTGGTCTTCTTGTAAATTGACTCTCCCGCTTCCCGTTATTTTTACTGGCATCGTATTGACGGTCAGGTTTTCAAACGTCCAAAAATGGTTTTTCATGTACAATCTGCCGTTGATATTGCGAAGCGGATACGGGAACGGTTCGTAACGTCCGGAGCAATTGAGAAGAGCAATGTCGACAATCAGGTCCATCGGCGTTCCGTTTCCGCGAACGTCCAGACGAACATCAACGTTAACCGACCCTCTCGGGTCAAATTGATGAATCAACTCCTGCGCCTTTTCCGGACAGGCATTGACTATCTTCTCTGTAATGGGGACGTTTTTGGCTTTAACCAGAAAATATCCGGAAATCTTTTGCAGTACAGCATCGTCCAGCTTGTCCGATCCGGATTTATTCCCACTAATCGCAAACAGCTCGGGAGGAATGACAAACACTCCGCCGAGGGAAATATTAGCTCCGTCTGACAGATTGGCTTTGAGCGTCTGGTTGTTCAGTTCAATCGTTCCGCTGAGATTTGAAAGAGCGTATGGGAACTTCTCGTACAGCAGGGATCCGTTTTGACATTGAAGTTTAATAACGGGACTCCATATTCGACCATCGTATTTGACGTAGGCGTCTGCTGTAACCAATCCAGACGGCTGAACGGATTTCCAAACGTCTACAACGTTTTGCGGGAATTGAGCTGCAATTCTATCGTCTAGCGGCACATTTTCCACTTTGATTCTCAGCTCTTTGGGCGCGTTTTCCTCGTATGTCCATTGTCGATAAGCCATCTGGACTTTGCCCGTTCCCATCCTGGCGGAAAAAGAATGGATATTCGCTTCTTTTTCGGAGACGTCGTATTTGATTTGAATGTTGGTCAGCGGTTCAGAAGAATTGCTCCATTCCCAGCGTCCGTTGACAACTTCCCCGATAATTCGATATCGAAGTTTGTTGCCTTCTTCTGCGGAACCATCGTAAGAGAAGACGCACTTCGACGACAAAATCCCCATGACGTTTTTGACCAGACGCATATCCTGCATCCGACGAGCCAGTTCATCTCGCGGCAGCGCTTCAAGCGGCAGAGCGTTATACAATCGGTCAGACAGTTCGCACTGGCTGACATTCACCTCAACATTTATCTGCTTTTTATCCAGATTCAGCGAGCCGGAATAGGTTACCGACCGAGCGTAGTCTCCCGTCATAACGCCTACGATGTCATATTCGTTTTCCGCTTTGAGCGTCATTTTGGCTTTGATGTCGCGCAGCTCGTATATCGCGTCGCCTTTTCGATAATCCCGAACCTGGCAATCGATGTTTGAAAGCTCAATCTCTCGAAACGGCGTGTTCTTTTTTCGCTTGATAAAATGAAGATATTGATAATTCCAGCGTTCTTTGTCAACGGGATAGAGAACCACGTCTGCGTTGCGAAGTTTGACGCGTTCTATGGAAAATCCTTTTGTTAAAATGTCTTTCAAGGAAACCGGCGCAACGATAAACATATCTTCGACCGTTACGAAATCGTACAAACCGCTTTTGGAATTCGGCAAAACCAGCTCCGACTCTTTAACCGGATTGATTTTGCAATCAATAAAAGCGCTTTTTGGAAATCGGATTCGCAAGCCGCGAAGACGAACTCCCTGACCGCGAATAAACTCCGCCGATTCGACGCTTACAGACGCGTCGGGAAACTGCTCTTTGAGTCTGGAAATGACCTTGGATCGTATATATGGATTTATGTTCAGTATCGTTATGGGAATAATTATCAACGCCCCCAATCCGAGCAGCGGAATGAGACGCTTGAATATAAAACTCAGCAGCGTTGACAGAATTCTGAACATAAAAAATATAAAATTGAGAGTTGACCAAACGCTTTTAAACGCTTTGTTCGTATACGATCTCAGCGCAAAAACGTTCGTTTGAACAGCGGCGGCTGCACAACGCTAAACCTCTGACAACTCTCTATTTGATTTCCTTCTCGACGCCAATACGCATAACATCCACATCGCCGGAAGCCGATACCTAATCGACCCGACAAACAACGATTGGATGCCGCATATATATAAAGCCGTTAGAATGAATAGTAGCCAAAAAAACGTTTTTTGACCAGAGCAATTTAGAGAATATATAGAGAAAATCCACAAAAGAATGTATGGAACGCCCATCGCCAGACAGACTGGCAATTTAGAAAAGCTTGCTTGATTAGGGAACGGCGACCACGTGCGGATCATTTTAATAACCGCCAGACGACAGACCTTGCCCGGATTGGACGCTGCCCAGTCCCAAGCGGCTCGGCGCGTATAGTCGTTGACTTGCAGTTCCTGCTTGATATTGTCAACCTGTCCGTTGGGTTTGGCGCCGAATCGTTCATAGACGGCGGGCATGAACGACATATTGCTCGAACCGTCAGCGTCCGGGTTCAGACCATCCATCAGCGACGGACCGCCTTGAAGCGTCGTGAAAATCCAACGCCCTGAAATCCGCTCGTTTCGATACGCCCAGGGCAGCAGGACGAGAAACATAACTGCAATCGACGCAACGCCTTGCAAAAACAGCTTTTTGGAAGTCTCTTTCGTCCAAAGACGATACAACCCTAGAGCTGCCAGCGCGCCGGGGGTAAATAAAATCCAGCCGGGTTTAACTAAAGTCGCCAAACCTCCAAACAGTCCCATCCAGAGAGCGTCTTGCCAGCGGGAAGAAATAAAACCTCGAACCCAAAAGTATATCTGCGCCAGCAGAAAAACGGAAAAGAGCGTTTCCGATAAAATCATGGGGCTGATAAGAACGAATTCCGGATAAACAGCGGCGATGGCTGCTGCAATCAATCCTGATTTTTCTCCATAAAGAAGCCGAGCGATCGCCCAAATCTCCCAAACGCAAAAAGCGCCTAAAACAGCGCCGGCTATTCGTCCATAAAGAATGGGAACGTTTGTTCCAAAAATCGCCTGGAGCGCCGCTAAAAACAACGGATAGCCCGGCATGCGAAAGATCTGGCGACCGTAATACTCGTACGGCTTTCCGGAGGCGATATTTTGAGCGAGCGTCCAATACCCATCGCTGTCTCCGTAAACAAAACCGCCATGAGCGAAATAAACGTCCCAGCATACCGCCGCTAAAAGGCGAATTAAAAAAGCGCTCAGAATGATTATTGCCAGCCAACAGCTTGCAAAATTATATTCGCCTTCGGCTTCCCGGGGTTCGCTTTCCACTTTACGCCCTTATTTTTGCAGCGGCTTGTCGCGGCGATGTATCGGAGAGCACGTTACCATTAGCGCCAATCCGATGCAAAGAACAACCAGAAAATACGCTAACATATAAGCTGACCAGCCTGGCGTTTTGAACTCTAAATTTGCTTCTTCTTTGGCTTTAGCCGCAAAACTCAAAACAGGCTGCAAAGCAGCGATCAGAAAAAAAACAATTTGGAAAATTCGCGCTGACAGTTTTTTCAACATGGGAAATTACACGTTTGACGACAAATGTCGACAGTTGAAGTGGAATTAATAAACGTTTTTCACGCCGATTCATTTAATAATATTATACATCGATTAAAGGCTTTTTTCAATAGCCCCAATCAAAAGAAATCAAAAAAAAGAGACAAAATCGATTTTTTATCGAATAATCCGGGAGCGTTTCTCGAAAAATCCTAAAAAAAACGGAAATTTTATTGTATAATTCTTGACAACAAAGCAAAAAACAGGCACAATATAAGGGGAACGTTCACAGTTCGGAACGGGAAACGCCTTTTGACCTCAAAACATTGTCATTCCCTGACCATTTTACCACTTTACCGCAAGTCATGACGTCTAATCCGGAAATTCGCAGCGAGTCAACAACCGCGCCCCCCAAGGCGGGAGTCGAAAACAACGCGGCTGAACACAACAGCGCTTTGACAGTTGAACTGTCTCCGGCAGCGCCTTCGGCAAACGCGGCTGATAAGACGTCTGTTCTAACAACAGCCCCTCTCGATTACGAATCGTCTCAGACAACCGCCAACGCGGCAGACGCTACCGTCGTTCGGAATCGAAACGACCAGCAGGAAAAATCCAGTTCTCATTCCTCAAGTACAGAGGCGTATACAGGTCAAAAACCGTCCAACGACGGAGTAATCATTGTAAACAACGGCTTGATCGACGGCTATATTCCCACAAGACTTGGCAATTATCAGATCGTCCAAAAAATCGGCGCAGGCGGCATGGGAAACATCTTTCTGGCGACGGACGTTTTTTTGGATCGGGAAGTCGCGATAAAAATTTTACTGCCGAAATACCAGTCAACGGAATTGCAGGAACGATTTATCGTTGAAGCAAAAGCGTCCGCCAAACTCCATCACGACAATATCGTTACTATTTATTCTTATGGCGAAACAAACGACCTGCCGTTCTTTGCCATGGAATACATTCCCGGTTCCAACCTGCGGAGCATCGTAGACAAAACCGGCGTTTTGTCGATTGAAGACACGCTGTCATACGCCATTCAGATATCGTCTGCTTTGGAACACATCAATGACAACGGAATCGTCCATCGAGACATTAAACCGTCCAACGTTCTCATTACAAACGATGGAACGGTTAAAGTCATTGACCTCGGATTGGCAAAAGACTATTTGCGCCAGCCAGACGACGGACTGACCCAAACCGGCGTTACACTGGGAACGTTTGACTACATTTCTCCCGAACAGGCAAACGATCCGCGGAACGTTGACATTCGCGCCGACATTTATTCCCTGGGCTGTACGATGTTTTTCATGCTTGTTGGAAAACCCCCGTTTGCCGAAAAAAACAGAGTGCAAAAAATCGTCAGCCATCAGGTCGATG
>JAEEGL015293120.1_pt1 | contig 11325 bp, 7 predicted proteins | sample 9134231 | NCBI WGS metagenome assembly JAEEGL01 (sample SAMN16246548, study PRJNA631951) | gut metagenome | biome: gut microbiome; feature: rumen; material: fiber-attached | host: Bos | place: Iran: Karaj | collected 2018-10
ATGCACCTCGACAAGCCGGGCGGCGAATCCTACGAGCGCTACGCCAAGTTCCGCACCGAGGCGAAGGCGCGCGGCATCCCCGTCCAGATGGGCTACATGTTCCGCGCCAACCCCGCAATCCAGTGGCTCACAGCCGCCGTTCACAACGGTTTGCTAGGCGACATCTACGGCATCGAGGCCGACATGGACCACGGTTACGGCGACGACGACTACCGCCGCTACCTCGGCACCTTCCACGGCGGCATCCTCTACAACCTCGGCTGCCACCACGTGGACTTCTTCGTCTCCATGCTTGGCGAAGCGACCTCGGCCCGCCCGCCTGTCCTCCGTGACGCCCCCGGATCCGCACCAGGCTCGCGCGACAACTGCGTCGGCATCCTCGAATGGGAGGCCGGCGCCATCGGCATCATCCGCTCCTGCGACCGCAACAAGGTTTGCTTCCCCGCCCGCCGCCTCCGCATCAACGGCACCAACGGCAGCGCCGAACTCTGCCCCATCGAACGCTTCGACGGGCAGCCGCTCCTCGTTGAGCTCAAGCTCGTGAAACCGGCAGGCGGCCTGCCCGCAGGGCGGCAGACGCTCAACCTCGGCGCACAGGGGACAAGGGGCAACGTCGACCGCTACATCGACCAGCTCCGCCAGTTCGCCCGCATCGTGCGCGGCGAGGAGAAGGAGCCCGACGATCTCTGCGAACACGACCTCGCCGTCCAGCGCACCCTGCTACGGCTCGTCGGTTTGATGGCTTGACGGGGCGCGTCACTTTTTCCCGAATACGACGGTCGTGAGCGACCAGGTGTCGAGGGGGAGGGGGACGGCGAGCCATTCGCCGCAGTACTTGACATGGACGCGGGCGCGGGGCGGGCCGTCCCGGCCCTCCGCGCGTCCGGAGCAGCCGATGACAAGCACGTGCGAACCGTCGGGGTTGCGGAAGAGAACCGTCGCCGCGCCGTCGCGATCCCCTCCGGCATGGAGCAGCGCCGCCCCGCGCCGCACGAACGGCCCGATGTGGCGGAAGACGCGGTAGAGCGAGCTTTCGGCCCACTCGCCGGTTTCGGGGTCGAGCGAGACGAGACCCGCGCACGTGTGCGGGCCGGTGAGGGGGCGGCCGTCGGCGTCGAGGCAGAGGTTCCAGCCCGTGAAAAGGCGGCAGCCGTTCTCGAAGGCATTGAAGATCGTGTTGCACCACCAGCGCTCGGTGCGTTCCGGCGCGACGAGCGCCGGCCCCATTTCGGTGTGGTAGAAAGGCAGTTCGGGGTATTGCCGGTGGATTTCGCCCATTCTTTCGCATCCGGGGGTGTAGGAGTGCCAGGCGACGCCGCCGAGGGCCGCCCGGAGGGTGCCGTCGGCCAGCGCCGCCGCGACCTCGCCCGCATGCTCGTAGTTGTGGTCCCAGAACCAGACGCAGGTTTCCAGTCCCTCCTTGCGGAGCCGGTTCGCGAGGGCCACGGAGACGCGGGAGAGCTGGTCCATCGTGTAGGAGCACTGCGGGTAGTCCGCCACGCCCAGGAACGGCTCGTTCTGGACGGAGACGGCGCCGAGGGGGAGGCCCCGGTCGCGGCACGCCCGGACGTAGGCGGCGAGGTAGTTCACGATGGCCTCCTCGCAGCCCGCCTTGAAATGCCCGCCAACGAACTCCCCGCCGTCCTTCATCCAGCCGGGAGGACTCCACGGCGCGGCGAAAAGGTGCATTGCGGGGTTGGCGGCGACGGCCTCCCTTGTCATCGGGAAGACCCAGCGGTCGTCGCGCGCGACGGAGAAATGGCGCATCTCCACGTCGCCGGGGACGTCGTCGTAGGTGTAGAGGGCGGTCGAGTAGTCGCTTGCGCCGATGTTGAGGCGCAGCGCCGACAACCCCGCGCCCTTGGACGGATCGGTTGAGAACAGCGCCTCGAACAGGGCGGCGCGGCGGTCCGACGCCATGCGGGAGAGGAGCCACGCGGAGGCGTCGGTCATGGAGGCCCCGATGCCCAGAAAGGGCTGGTCGGGAACGGCGGCGTCCACGTCGAGCGGTGCCTTGTCGCCGTAGGCGTGGCGCGTGAACGGCGTCGTGAAGACTTCGCGGAACGGCTTCGCCGCCGTCGTCTGCCAGACGCGGACGGCGATGTCGCCCTCGCCGGGGACGTAGGTGCCTCCAATGGCAGCCCCATTCATTCGCAATGCCCTTTTCAGTTGTTGCCGTGGCGAAGCGGGTACATTTCCTTCCCGATGGACTGCGCGGCGGCGGCCATTTCGGGATGCGGTGTGTCGCAGATGTCGACGAGTCCCATGAAGTAGTTTTCGCCGTCGAAACGCCCGGTGTGCGGCTGGTCGGCCCACTGGAACCAGTGCGCCCCGACGCAGCGCGGGTCGCGCAGGGCGTGTTCGAGGAACCGCCGGTAGGCGGCGGCGCGCTCCTCCGGTTCGTAGCCCCAGTTGCCGTAGCCACGTCCGACGCCCTGGAAGCAGAATTCGCCGACGAGCAGCGGCCGGTCGGGGAAGTCCTCCTCCCAGCCCTGTTCCGGCACTGGAAGGGGCTTGTAAATGTTGTAGGTCGTCACGTCGCAGTGGCGCGCAGCCGCGCGGAAGGCCGCCCCGCCAAAGCCATGCGCAAAGCGGCTTCCGAGGTAGAGGCGTCTGGGCGCCTTGCGCCTAATCACGCCGGCGACGCGCGAGAAGTAGGCCTCGCAAACGAGCCGGTGGCATTCGGCCATGTCGGCTCCGGCCCTGGTTTCGTCGGGCAGCGCCGTCGAGGCGAGGGCGTCCTCCCAGGAGGCGTAGTCCGTCCCCCAGACGGCGTTCAGCGTTTCGACGTTCCCGTATTTCTCCTGGGCGAGGCGCATCATTTCGCGCTTGGCCGGCTGCTTCGCCGGGGATTCGATGATGCGACGGGCGAGCGCCAGGTCATCGCTCCCGAAGCTCATTTCGTTGTTCACGAAAATCCCGACGCACCACGGGTCCTCCGCGATTCCAAAGTCCACGAGCACGTCAAGCGCGTCCTCCAGACGCGGCACGAAACTTTCGTCGAACGGGTCGGGGAAATACCCCTTCCCGCCGGAGATCGGCGGCAGCCACGGCGTGCAATTCACGGTGTAGGGGACGCCGCCGCCGAGGAAGATTTCGGGCGACGACCAGTTTCCCATCGTGTTGAGGCCCCACGCCCTGAGCCGCGCCCGAGCCGTTTTCGCGAACGCGACGAAAGGCCCCTCCGGTGCGTCGGCGTATTTGAGGCGGACGTTCGCCTTGTAGAAGTTCCATGAGCGTTCGGCGGGCTTGCCGCTGCGGCAACCCGCGAAGGGTTCGCCGCTGCCGGTTCCGCTGCCGCCGACGATTGCCTTCGGGAAATACCGCTCGCGCCCGCCAACCCGCGTGGCGGACCCGTCCGCCGCCACGCAGCAGACGCCATGCGACCAGAAGAGGCGTCCGTCGGGATCGACGAGCCACCACTTGCCATCGACCTTTTCCGTCCTGAACGCGCCCGTCGCCTCAAGCTGCGGCCCGCCCAGCCAGCCGCCCCATTTGTCGCGGTCGGGGAATCCGCCATCGCTTTCTGCGAGGGCGGCCGCCTCGGCCTTCCGCGCCGCGCGAAGGTCCGCCACGCCGTGCGCCTTCCCGGGCCAATCTTCGTGGACGAACTGCCCGAACCGATCGACAAACGGGAAGAATCCGTCCGCCGCGAAGACGCGGCGCGGCGACGCCCGGCCGTCGGCCTCGATCTTCAGAACCGAAATCCTCTCGCCGCCCTTTGCCGGCGCGATGACGAACTGGACGCCTTCGACGCGTTCCGGGTCGAACGTCTTCTCCGCGCCGGCGACGGGCCACTTGTAGCCCATGCCCTCGAACTCCAGCGGTTTGTCAAGCGCCTCCATGAACTGGAGCGACGCGGAGAGAATCCCCGCCCCATGCGGCGGAAGGTGGAACCAGGCGTCCCTGTGGCCGCCCCGGGCGCTGAGGACGACCATCTTGACCTCGACGGAGGAGGCGGTCTCGTTCGACACCGTCGCGTAGAGGCGCGCGAACGGCGAGAAATCGCGGGACGCGCCCTTCATCGGGAAGAGGACGTTGCGCCATTTCCCCTCCTTGAAGGCGATGTGCGCGGCGCCGTCCGCGACCGCGACCGACACGCCGGACGTGGCGGCGACCGGCACTGGCGCGTCCGCCGATGGCCAAAGCGTACGGGTTTCGCCTTGAGCGGATGTCGCGATTCCCAGCGCGACGGCAAGGCATGCGGCCAAATGCGTTTTCACCGTTCCCATCGCCGTCCCCTACTTCACCATCATGACCGTGGCCGAATTCCACTTCCACGTCAGCCGCACCTTCGCCGGGGAGGTTCCCACGGCATAGGTGTAGGCGTTGCCGCGAAAGACCTGCCTTCCAGTCCACCCGGTCCCGTCCCATTCCTCGACTGTGTATCCCGCGAGCGTGTGGCGCGCGCCGCCGTCGGCCGCCGTGCCGGCAGTGAAGGTGTAGGACGACCCGATCACCTCATATTCGCCGGGGGCGGCGCCGGGGTAGTTGCCGTATTCGCCGGCGACGACGACGTTCGTCACCGTGAGCGCGCCGCCGTAGCGGACGGCATCGACCTTGTGGTTCCACGCGATTTCTTCCGCTGTGAGCGCCCGGTCATAGACGCGGAAGGCCTTCACCGTTCCGATGGCCGATTCGGCAACCGCGAACCTCGTCGCCGGGATGGCCACCACGGACGGGCGTGTTTTGGAGGACTTCCTCACCCCGTTCTCGAACAACTTCATCGTCGTGGAATCCATCGTCGCAGCGAAGTTGCGCCCCTTCCAGAGATCGAAGTGCGGACGACCCGCGGAGTTTGTCCCCGCGTAGGCTTCGACGATCCACCACAATTGCGAATACTGCTGAGCCGTCAGGATCTTGAAATCCGAAGGGCCCGAAACGTAGGCCGATTCCCAGCCCTCCTGCACCGAGGTGTCGAACTCGCCGAGCATTTCAAGTGTGACGGACTCTCCGGGTGTCACGGAACCCGCCATCCTGGCGTATGACGACGAGGCGCCGAAGAAGTATCCGTCCGCGCCGTTCCAGCCGCTGGAGACGTCACCGGCGGCAAGCGTGAATGTCGCGTGGGAGCCTTTAGCGGAAAGGTCGGCCCAGGTGGCGGCCGCGTCGTCGTGCGGCTCCGACAGCCCCACGTTGCGGATGCCGTCGAGTTGGACGATGAGGTTCGAGGCCGCCGCGTAGTCGCCGACGTCGTATGTCGCGGCCGAGCGGGCCGCTCCGTCGGGCGACCAGAGCCACGTGATGCGCACCTTCTCGCCTTCCGCCACGACGCGTCTCGTCGCCACCGACATCGTCGGCGCGCCCCATGTGCCGGCCGCCGAATCCCAGGCTTCAAGCGTATGCCCCGTGCAGAACCATTCCGTCCCGCCAACGGTGACGCGTCCCGGCGCGGAGAAGGTGTGCGAGCCATCGACGGCGTAGGCACCGCACGGTTCGGTTCCCTCCGCGCCCGTGACGAACGTGGCGACGACGGCGTTCGTCACGGGGATGCCCGTCTCGAAGCGGATGACGTCGAGCGCGTGGTTTGCCGCGACCTCCTCCGCCGAAAGGGCGCGGCTGTAGATGCGCACCGCCTTGCAGACGCCCCGGGCCTGCCGCGTGTAGTCCGTCCCCGGCACGTCGTAATAGTTCGCTTTAAAGCCGGCGTTGGCGACTAGCCATTTTGCAGCGGGGATGGAGTTCGACTGTTCCGTTGCGGAACGGGCCGAAGTTTTGGCGACGTAAACGCCGCCTGTTCCGACATGGGCCGTCGCGCTTTCCGCGTCGAGAATGTAGGAGAAGAACTTCCCATTCCACTTTGACTGGCTGATTTGCGGTGCCAGGCTCGCGGTCGTTCCCGAAATGGCGGAGAAATAGATGGTACTCCAGTTGCTCTGGGTAAGTATGCTGAGATTTTGCGACCCCAATCTGGCCGAGACGTATGTCGGGTAGCGAGTTTGGTCCGCAATCTGGCCGGATGGCGGGAAGTCTCCGAAGAACTCGACGGAGAATATGGACATCGAGGGAAGATTCGCGGCCGTGATGCCGTGCGACTTCCCCGCGAAGCGGTAGCCGGTGTCCGTCCAGGCGCTGTCGTCGCTCTCGTCGCGCCGGACGAAGAGCAGGGGGTTCGCGCCGTTCACGAGGTTCCTCCATTCGGCGGCGGCCGGGTTGTGGGGCCTCAATGCGCCGTCGTTGCGGATGCCGTCGAGCTGCAGGACGAGACCGTTCCGGACGTAGGAGTCCGGTTCGTACTTGAGTTTGGCGTGGGCCGATGGCGCCGAGAGCGCGAGACAGGCGGCGGACAGCGCCGCCGCTTTCATCATCCTGTATTCCATGTTTGTCTCCTTTGCGGTTGGTGGACGTCGGGGGTAAAATTGGACAGGCGCTGAGGCCTGCGCCAATATTGTTTCTCCATTCTACCGAACTGCCGAAAGGAAAAGCGGAAATTTTGGAGCAAAAATCTTGGTTCTTTCGGCACCGTGGGTGCGCAAGCGGACACGGCATCCCCCTATCACCGGCGCGGTCAGGGGGAAGAAGCGCTTGTACACCATCCAGTCCGGCGTGTCCGCGCGGCATGGCTATGCGAACTCAATGAGCATGAAGGAGTTCGGCGGCAGGGCGGATGGGAAGGCGATTTCGGCGTCGGTGCGCTTGGCATCGACAATGCGGCAGGACTTCGGCTTGCGGCCGCCGAAGTCGAAGGCAACCGGCTGGACAACAGGCGTGTCGTTGACAATGAAGGCGGCGGCTTGCGGACGTTTCGCGTCCTTCGCCGCGACGGCCCAAAGGCCGCCCGTGCCCTGGCCGTCCGCGACCTCGCACGTGACGGCGCGTCCAAGGCGGTAGAGCGCGTTGAAGTATTTCAGCGCGTAGAAGGCCTTGCCCGGCTTCTTCAGGATGGGGTCGAAGAGCGGCGCGTACAATCCAATCGCGCACCTTGCGTCATAGATGTTCGCGATGGCAAGGTTCTTCGCGAGTTGGCAGGCCGCGATAAAGGCTGCAATGACGCTTGAGAGCGACGCGCGCCGCCAGAAGTAGCCTCTGCGGTCGCCGCACAGCCACTCGTTGAGGTGAAGCTCCACGTCGCCGTAGCCGGCCTCGCGCAGCATCCGGCGGTGGTAGTCCGTGTGCGGCTTCACGAGGTCGGGCGTGATGTAGCCGTGGAAGGAGAAGAAGTCGAGCGGCGGCTTTCTGTCCTTGATGAAGGCGCAGAACTCCTCGAAGCAGCGCTCCCGGTAGGCCTCCTCCTCCGGTACGGGCTGTCCGCGCATCTCGTAGGTGACGTGGTGGGCGGCGCAGCGTCCGTAGCCACCGATCTTGAGGTGCGGGAACTTTTCCTTCAGGTGACTGGCGGCGACGCCGTAGAGTTCGCAGAACTGTCTCCACGTGCCCAGCCACATCGGGTTGCGGTCGTCGGGCCTGTCGTCGGCCTCGTTCCAGATCTCCCAGTAGGTGATCTTCCATTTGTAGCCGTCGGCCCAGCCCTCTGTGTAGTGACGGACGATGTGCTCGCAGATGCGCGCCCACTTCCCGAAGTCCTTCGGCGGGAAGATGCGGTACGGCTTGCCGACGGACCGCGCGTAGTTCTCAATCGTCACGCCGAGGCGGAAATACGGCTCGACGCCGTTTTCGACGAGGGCCTTCAGGTAGAGGTCGGTGAAGGTGAAGTCGTAGTTCTTCGGGTCGTTCTCGTCGGCGTCGAAGTCGCGGAAGATGTTGGGGATGTCAACCCACAGGTTCCCGCCGAACATGCCGCCCACGTCGTGCAGGCGGGCGTACGGGACGCCCGCCTCCTTCAGGTAGCGGAACATGGAGAAGTCCGGGCCGGGAAGTAGCGGTCCCTGCCCCGTGGAATGGACGGGCTTGACGGGGCCGTCGGACCTGGTGAAGTCAATGGAGAGACGGCGGCAGGGCTTCGTTGCGGCATTCAAAATGCGCCTCTTTGCGGAAGAGTCGTCTCGTCGCATAGTCTTGACTGTGTTCATGGTCTTTAAATTGTACACCGCCCGATAGGTCGAAACAGGAAATTTTGGAACAATTATTTATGTGGTGGCATCGGTTGATGGAGAATGAGGATTGACGATTGATGAACAATCACGCCCTTGCAAAGATACCACTTCGTGTCGTTTCCGCCGCTGAGAAGATACCAATCCGTGACATTTTCGCATTTGAGAAGTGCCAATCCGTGACAAGCATATCCTCATTTCACATGGTGGGCGCGCCACTGGCGCAGGGACTTGCCGGTGCGTTTCCTGAACAGCCAGCGCAGTTCGCGGTCGGTGCCGAAGCCGCAGAAGTCGGCGATGGCGGAGACGGGCATTTCCGTGGTGGATAGCAGCGTCTTGACCCGCTCCAGGCGGACGTAGAGGATTTCGTCGAGGACGGAGTGGCCCATCGCCTCGCGGAAGCGCCGCTCGAAGTGCTTGCGGCTACCCGCGAACCGCGCGGCCAGCGCGGCCGCCGTGAGTCCGTCACAGGCCTCGGCGCGGATTATCTCCACCGCCTCGAGGATGCGCGGCTCGTGCCGTCCCCGCCCACTCGTCGATTTCCGGCGCACGACCATAAGAGGTCCAAAGGTTTCACCTCCGAGCAGCGGAGGTGAAACCAAAGATGCTCCCAGCATCCTCGCTGCGACATAGCCCGCGCGCTCAAAGTCGATCTGTATGCTGGAGAGAGATGGCGCCTCCGCTTCGCACAGGTTCGGGTCGTTGTCAACGCCGATAATCGAGATGTCGCGAGGGACATGGAGGCGGGCGGCGCGGCAGGCGGCGCGGACCTGGTAGGCGACGCCGTCGTTCACGGCGAAGACGCCGCAGGGGCGCGGGAGGCGGGTGAGCCACGCCGCAAGGCGCGCGGCCCGCTCCTCAAGCGTCTCGCTGGCGCGCGTCTTGAAGATGGCGCACGGACGTCCCGTGGCGGCGGCAAGCGAGCGAAAGGTTTTCGCCCGGAAGCTCGACCACCCCAGGGAGGCGTGATGCTCGTGCCACTGGTATTCGACGGTTGCAAACGACGCAGGACGGTTCGCGGACAGTTCGCGCAGGGCCATCCGCACCACCGCCTCCTCGTCTCCGGAAACGGCGAGTCCCGCGATTGGGCCGCGCAGGCCGGAGGCGGTGTCGATATGGACAACCGGGAGCCGGCCAAAGAAGGAAAGCGGGATGTCCGGCACCTTGCCTGACCAGTCCACAATGCAGCCCAAGGGCCGGTATTCCCGAAGCAGGGCGTGGAACCGCTCCGGGGTGGAACGATCAACGGGAAGGAACTTTCTGGAAACGGGATTCGCCTCCCCGCGCCCGACTTCAAATGCCGGGAAGGAGATGACCTCCCACTGGCGGGCGTCGGTGTAGCGTCGGACCCCCGCCAGCTTCATCTTCTGGACCGGGGCGTCGTCGATGATGCCGAGATAGAGGATTCGCGCTGGCAGGTTCATGATCCTCTACACGGCACTCAGCATCGCCGCCGTGACGCCGCCCTCGCGTAGGATGCGCCAACCGTCGGGGGCGTCGCGGACAACGGTGCTGGCCACGCCCGAATCGGCGGGGCCGTCGTCTATGACAAGGTCGCAGAGGTCGGCTATGGCGCGGACGGATGGGTCATCGGCCGTTGCGGCCGCCGGTTCGCCCGAAGGGTTGGCGCTCGTCACCCGCAATAATCCCCCGCAGGCGGCAATGATGTCACGCGTCAATTCACGGTCAGGGACGCGGAAGCCTTCCGTGGTTTCGCCGCAGTCCGCGACAATCGTGAGGGCGCCCGGCCAGAAACGCGCGGCAAAGGCCTGTGCCGCCGGCGAAAGGCGCGCGCCGAAACGAACGGGCGCTTCCGGACAGTCCGCGAGGAAGGCGACAGGCTTGCCGGCGTCACGCGCCTTGATGCGGTAAATCCGCTGAAGGGCGTCTGGGAAGCCGGGATGGCAGGCGATTCCGTAGACGGTGTCGGTCGGGAGAATGACGACGCCGCCGCGCGACAGGATCTCCGCGGCCCTGGCAATGGTCTCCGCGCGGTTTGCGGCCGTAACGCGAACGCGGTTCATCGCCCCTGTTCGATCTCGATTGCACGCTTCACGATCGCGACGCCACTTGAGGCACCGATTCGCGTGGCGCCGGCCTCGATCATGGCAATCGCGTCCTCGTAGGTGCGGATGCCGCCGGCGGCCTTGACCTCGGCCTCGTCGCCGACGGCCTCCTTCATCAGGCGCACGTCCGCGACCGTGGCGCCACCCGTGCCAAAGCCCGTCGAAGTCTTGACGAAGTCGACGCCCGCCTCCACTGCAATCCGGCAGGCCCAGCGTTTCTGGTCATCGGTCAGGTAGCAGTTTTCGAGGATGATCTTGCTCGTCGCGCCGGCATCGGCGCAGACCTCGGCGAGGTTGACAAGCTCCGTGCGCACAAGCTCCTCGTCGGCCGCCTGAACGGCACGGACGTTGATGACAAGATCGACCTCCTGCGCGCCGCGGTCAAGGCAGTCACGGATTTCAAAGGCCTTCGCAGTGGAACTCATCTGTCCGAGCGGAAAGCCCGCGACGGTGCAGACGCGCACGGGCGAGCCCGCAAGCAGCTCCACGCAGCGCTCGATGTTGCACGGATGCACGCAGACGGCGCCGAACTGCCATTCGCGGGCCTCCGCGCAAAGCTTCTCAATGTCGGCGGGCGTGCCGAACGCCTTGAGAAAGGTGTGGTCAATCATCCTCGCGAGTTCAGTGTGGTCCATTGTGGTCTTCTGTTTCCTTTCCGGAAGTTGGTGTCAGGTCGCAACCTGGTGTCAGGTTCGTTTCTATTATCGCACATTTGGCGGCAAAGTCAACAAAACAAGCTCAGAAATGGCCATTTTCTTGGACGGCCACGAATTTTATTAAAAAATTTTTGTCTTCTTTTGAATATTGCGTAGCAATATTCAAAAGAAGACACTTTTTCAGAAAAAAGGGCGGCTTTAAAAAAAGTCGCGGAAATCGCATTTTTAAAAGGCTTTATAATGGTGGGGCGGGAGTCCGCCCACAACAACAACCAACCTTGAAAAGGAGAACACCATGGACAACGAACAAGCCACATCGACCCTCAAGACCTCCCGCACGGACGCCGGCCCGAGGCTTTTCTACTCAAACTCGCTCAGGCTCTACCACGCCTCCGCGAACATCCAGAACGGAGCGGCGGCGGACTTCCAGCTCAACCCCGCGCGCCGGTGGACGGATGGCAACATCTTCCTGACGCTCGTACCGCAGAAGGAGGAGCTCCAGGCCCGTCCCGGCAGCGCGCGCAAAGTCGCCTCCTTCGACTGGAAGGGCCGCAAGATCTGCGTGAAGCTCAACTTCCAGGATGTCTGCGGCATTCTTTCCGTCCTCCGGGG
>JAEEGL010233761.1_pt1 | contig 11324 bp, 12 predicted proteins | sample 9134231 | NCBI WGS metagenome assembly JAEEGL01 (sample SAMN16246548, study PRJNA631951) | gut metagenome | biome: gut microbiome; feature: rumen; material: fiber-attached | host: Bos | place: Iran: Karaj | collected 2018-10
GGCGTATCTGTCGCCGCCGTCCGCCAGATGCTCCCTGGCGGCATACGCCAGACCCAGGCTGAGCGTGGCCAGGGAAGGATCATAGGCGAACGCGTCGCGGCGGAACAACCCGTCGCGGTAGCGGAATTCGACGTCAAAGGTCCCTTCCGCCCCCGCCACCGGGAGCGTGAAGGAAACCGTCTCGTCCGGATCCGGTCCTGATGCCGGCGTCTCCCGGCAGGCGGAGCAAAGGGGCCACAGCAGGACAGCGGCGGTCAGGAGGGCGGCAGCCCTCAAGCAAAAGCCTCTTCTCATCCCGTCATCTCCCGTCATCACACCGGAGCAGAAGGTCCGCGCGTCCGCGGATGCCGAATGCGTCAAAGTACCGGTTTTCCATGGGGATCCATCGATCCCGGAAACGGGCCGCGCCCGCCGGTCCTTCCCTTTGCAGGATCCGCCGCTCCTGTTCCTCCGGGGAGATCTCGCAGAAGACCCGAAGGTCCGCGTAGTCCCCCAGCGCGGGATGGAGGCTGTAGGAGCCCTCCACGATCCGGAGGTCCGACGCGGGGACTTCCGCCCGTTCTCCGATCGTCATGCGGGCGCAGTCGAACCGGCCGTAGGCAAAGGCTTCTCCGCTCCGAAGATGCGGCAGCACCTCCCGGGCCATCCGTTCATGATGGACGTTCCCTCCGGGCGCAGCCAGCCGCTCCGCCGTCCGCATCTCCGCGGGCAGGAAGAAATCGTCCATGTGGATGACCGGCGCGCCGGTCACGAAGGACAGCGTCTCCGACAGGGTGGTCTTTCCCGCCCCCGCAGGCCCGTCCAACGCGATGACGCGGATCCGGGTCCCCTCATCGGCCAGCCGCAGCAGGACAGGCAGTGCCCGGAGGCCGCTGTCTCCCGTCAGCCGGTAAGAAGGCCTCTCCGCCGCCCGGTAGGCCTCGCTGTGATGGACGGGACGGAATCCGCCGTCGGTCAGCCGTTCCGCGCAGGCGTCGAACGCCTCTGCCGTGATGCCTGTCGTCCCTTCCCGCAGGAGCTGCCTTGCGCAGCCCAGGTACCGCCTCGCCGCTTCCTCTCCGTCCTTCGCCGGCACGGCAGACAGGACGAACAGCCGGTACAGCCATTCCGGGGGAAGCCCCCTCCCCTTCCAGGCGCGGAGGTTGATCCGGGCATACCCCGGTCCGACAGGCTCCGTCAGCGGCTCTTCGGTGGGCTCCGCAGCGAAGTATTCCACCATGAAGAACCACTCGGCAGCGGAAAGGTCCGTCAGCAGATGCTCGGCCCCGAACGCCGCCTGGTAGCAGAACTTCAGGACGTCCCGCGCCTCGGCGGAGGGATGCGCCGCCAGATGCCGGCGCAGGTCTTCGGTGAACCGTTCCATTGCCTTCCCTCCCTTTCCGGATGATTCCACTTCAAGCATAGCAAAAAAACGATGACAATTCAACCGGAAACCGGAAAAACGGCGGGGCGAAGCAACAGGGGCCTGTGAAAACGATCTTTCACAGGCCCCTTCTCCGCCGTCGGCGCTCAGGCGAGCAGTTCCGCCACCCGTGCGGCCATCGCGTCCATCGGATCCATCGGCTCCCATCGGGAATCCACCCTTCCGTCCCGGGTCACCAGGAACTTGGTGAAGTTCCACTGGATGTCCGACGGCTTTCTTTCCGCCGTCATGGCCGCGGTCATTTCGATCAGTCCGGCCATCTGCGGATGTCCGGCAAGGTCGAAGGGCTTTTCCGCCTTCAGGTACGTGTACAGCGGCAGTTCGCCGTCCCCGTTGACCTCCGCCTTCTTCATCTGTTCGAACGTCGTATGGTAGTGGAGCGTGCAGAATCCGGTGATCTCCGCATCCGTTCCCGGCGCCTGCCGGCCGAACTGGTTGCAGGGAATGTCAAGGATGACAAGCCCCTGCGGTCCGTACTTTTCGTAAAGGTTCTCCAGTCCCTCGTACTGCGGCGTGAACCCGCAGCCTGTCGCCGTGTTGACGATCAGCATGACCTTTCCCTTCAGCTCAGCCAGGGAAAGCCTGGTGCCGTCCTGCCGTTCCACCTCGTATGCGTAGATTCCTTCCATGTCATGAATTCCTTTCTTGAACAGCTGCTCTTGGAAGACGTTTCCGTCATTCCAGTATCGTGATCCTTCCCTCCACGTGGGCGTCCAGTCCCTGATGCGTTGCGAAGTACTCCTCGATGATGTTGTTGACGGAAGTGGCGACGCACCGCGGCTTCATGTTGGCGACCACCTCCTGCAGCGGGACGCCGAAGAACTAGTCAAAGCTGGTGTAGTGATAATGCTGCAGGGCGATCAGAAGCGTCTGGTCATCCTCCACCGGCTTGCCGCGGAACGACAGTTCCTCCAGCGTTCGGGTGCTCTTCCGGTAGACGATCTTCACGCCGCGGCTCACCTGATAGAATTCCGTGTGCCCTTCCCAGGCCTCGTCGCGGCAAATGAACCGTACCATCCGGCGGAACTGGGCCCCCGTCACCTTCAGCATCCAGAGCTTGTCATCATAGGGCGTGTTCTCCACCATGTCCTGATATTCCACCAGCGGGCCGAGCTCCTTCTTCCGGATGGATCCGGAGCCGAACAGCATGATGTCGAAGCTGCTTTCCCACTGCATCAGGTCCGCGTACAGGTTGCCCATCTCCGTTTCCATGTTCCGGGCGGGGTGCGTCAGCTTGCGGGCAAAGTGGGTCACGACCCTCTTGTATTTCGCGTCGGTCTCTCCCTTGTATCTCTCCAGGAGCGACTGCATCACGACGTCCTCCTCCGCCGTGTCCTCCGTGATTGGGACACACTGCCATTTCCAGGAACGGATCGTCTTTCCGGAGGTGTCGTAGACCAGGTCGAACCGGCCGACCTGTCCGCTCCCGGTCCCCGCCTGGACGATCGGGACGCCGTTGACGACCTCCGGCTGCTCCATGAACGTATGGGAGTGTCCGCCGATGATCAGGTCGACGCCCCAGTCGGGGTCCAGAAGTTCCGCCAGCTTGCGGTCCGCCTCGATCCCGATGTGGGTCAGGAGGACCACCATGTCGGTCCGGCGGGTCCGGTAGTTGTCGCAGATCACGCCGATCTCCCTGGCCGCCTCCTCCACGTCGATGAAGGTGCCGATGACCTTCTCGGACTTGGTGGACGCGATGACCTCCTCGGTCAGGATGCCGATGAACATGATCTGCATCCCGTCCACCGTCAGCACGCGGTACGGTTCGAACAGCCGGGTGTTGCCCAGGGTCACCACCAGGTTCGCGTTGATGATGGGAAAGCGGGCGCACTTTTCCAGGAACAGCAGATGGGCCACGCCGTAATCCACCCCGTGGTTGCCCACGGTGGTGATGTCCGGCGCCAGCGTGTTCATCATGTCGATGGTGGAAAGCCCCAGGTACTCCGAATCGATGACAGAGCCCCGGAACATGTCGCCGGCGTTGGCGTACAGTACGTTCTTCTCCTCGCGCCTCACCTTCTTCACGTACCCAGACAGGCGCGGCAGTCCGCCGGTCTCCTTTCCGTCCCTGACCTCGGGAAGGAAAGCGCCGTGAATGTCGTTGGAATGCAGGATCGTCAGTTTCTTCAGTGCCATCTTTGCATTTCTCCTTGTTCCGGTCCGCCCTGACGGCGGGGTCCCTTCATTCTTCCTTTCCATTATATCCCATCCGTCTCCGGATGACAACATCTATTCGTCTGTCACGCTTCGTTTTTTCCTTCCGGATGCCGGCAGGCGCTCCGGAAATGAAAGGGCGCCGCATTGCGGCGCCCGTTTTCCTACGGTCCCTCACGTCGGGAGCTTCCGTCCTTTTTCCGTTTTCCGGTGAGCAGGTCCGAAATCAGATCCACCGCCCTGTTGATGCCGCAGCAGCGGAAGAGCAGGTGCCTGCCGACGGACAGGAGGTCCAGCACGACAAACAGCCCGATCGCCGACAGGATCACGAAGGTCACCAGGCCGGGAACGCTGTACTTGGCATAGGCCTTGAAGCGGTTCTGCATGAAGTTCTGCCACAGGATCGGCCCCACGTGGATGATGTACACCCCGAAGGAACACTTCCCCGCCATGGTCAGGACCTTGCGCGCGATCTCTCCGCGAATGCTGACACGCGCGAACAGGATCAGCAGGCAGACGGACATGATCAGCATGAAGGGAGACGTGTACTGGACGACGCGTCCGAGGGACGTATACAGGCTGTCCGTCTGCGCGATCTTTCCCGCGCGCAGCAGGTCTCCCTGCAGCATCTTCAGCGCCCACGCGCCGGCGGCCGCTGCGAAAAACACCGGGAGCGTCACGTACCATCTGGCCCACCGGGGGATGCCGTGTATCCGGAAATACGCGCCGAACACGTAAAGGATCAACAGCCAAAGGCCGGAATAGCCGCTGCTGAGAACAAAGTTGTCCGCGCCGTAGAACACATGCAGGCAGGTCGCCGTCACGAACAGGAAGCCCAGGACGGCCCCGTGCTGCCTTTTATCGAGTCCCTCGAGCCCCCGGTTCAGCAGGGGCACGAAGGGAGACATGATGACATAGGCATTGAAGTACCAGAACGTCTTGTTGGTGACGGGAAACAGGGACTTGGAGATGGTGTCCTCGTCGACCGGCAGCGACGGCCAGAACAGCTTGACGGCAAGCAGCGGGATCAGGAGCCAGAAGGACACCTCCATCCACCGGAGGACCACCCGGCGGATCCGAAACACCTTGTCCCGGTTGACGTAGCCCGAGATGAGCGCGTAGCAGTTCACGGCGCAGTAGCCGACCGTTTCCAGGAACCACGCCGCCCTGTACTGCAGGGTGCGGCTGCCGGCGTAGGCGATCACGCCGCCCCTTCCCAGGATGTGCAGGACCAGGATCAGGATCATGGAAACGCATCGGAACAGTTCGATCCCGACGTTTCTCTCCTGCCGTTCCGGAAGCGCCGCTGCCGGGAGGCTTTCCACTTTCATCGCATTTTCCTCCGATCGGTACTCGGTCCGGGCTGCCGATCCCGGTCCGTTTGCTTCATTAGACGGGGCATTCATCATTTTGCTCCCGGGGAGCTCCCCCGCTCGTGTCGCTGCGGCCGGAGCCTCCTCATGCGTAATCTTCGATCCTCCAGGAATCCTTCCACTCGATCACGACCATGCCGTCCGGGTGATCCTCGCACGGATCGACGAAACGGAGCGGAAGCCAGACGTAGTCCGCCCGGGAGGTGTTCCTGGCGGAGGTGTTCATGTTTGCTAGGTCGAAGTCCGACACCGCATACGCTCTCGCCAGTTCCCGAACGAATTCCTGCGTTTTCTCCGCCGGCACTTCCCCGGAGCGGAGCCTGACCGCCAGGGTCTCATAGAATCCGTAGGGAAGCGTCATGATCTCCGGGCACCAGCGGTCCGCCAGGGCGACATACAGGTCTTCCTTGCCGGGAAAGCGGAAAACGGAGGAGATCTGCGAATGGAACGTCGTGCGGGACGCGTCGCCGGGACAAGGGTCTCCGAGGACCCTGTACGGTCCGTGCCTGCTGTCCGCGACGGCGACCTCGGAAGGATTCGGCAGATAGCCGGTGACGCCCGAGGTGATCAGGTAATGCTTCCCCCTGCGCTGAAAATGGGCCGGCGCTTCTCTGGAATGGGGCACCTTCCGTCCGGCAAAGTGGGCGGAATACGTCCCCCGGACGTCCAGAAAGTCCTCCGTGAGGTCCGCGCTCAGAATGCGGGAATGGGACTCCTCAAAAAAGTAGAAGGCTTGCCCCGCTTCGTCCACGGCAAGGTCAAAGTCGCCTCCGTACAGTCCGAAGGGCTCCAGGCCCGGGTTCTCGATCTTGTACGGGCCAAGGAAGCGGTCCGCCGACAGGATCAGCTCCCGCTGGCCCGGGTCGTTTCCCCTTCCCATGATCTTGCACCAGCAGACATATTTCCGTGTCCTGCCGTTGTAAATGATGTGGGGCCGGTCAAGGGCCGCGCGGTACGGATTCAGGGGGGACGCGTCATCGTCCGTGACCGGGGGGATGATCAGACCCCGGTCCTCCCAGTTGTAGAAGTCCCTGGAGGCGTAGGCGCGAACGCCCCACGTCCACACGGGGGAACCCCTGGTCGTAAACTCCTTGTTCTCGCCGTAAAAATAGAAAATGCCTTCCGCTTCGTCAAAAAAGATCGATCCGCCGTGCGCCTGGATCCGTTTTCCTTCGGTATCCAGAAACGGCATGCCCGGACGGATGCAGTTTCTCCCGCTCATGCGCATGCTCCCCCTCTTTTCGGACGGCGCCCCGCTGCCGGCTCCGCCGTCATGACGGCCTCCCGCCCCCGCGGGGATCATTCCTCAAAGGACTCCGCATACTCCGTTCCGGCGAAGAGGCTCAGGTAGTCGCGAACGGCCCTGCGCTTTTTCCCGTCCGTCCCGTCGCCGCGAAGCGCCTCCGCGATCTCGACGCACTTTTCCGCCTTCGCGATGTTTTCGGAGGAGGCCTCGTTGTTTTCAAGGACGAACTCCAGCTCGCCGTACTCGTCGCTGCGGACGTCCTGGTACCGGACGGTAAGCGTTCCGAGCTCTTCGGAAGCCGTTGCGTTGTCGGTCCTGTACTTCAGCGGCTTGACGTTGGCCAGGTCGGAGAAAAACAGCTCATAGCAGGCGATGCAGTACGCTCCCGAGCCGAAGGGCTCGGCCGCCACCTTGTCGTCACGGAACTGCTCGTGCGTCAGCCGTCTGTTTTCGAAGCCGATGAGCCGGTATCCCTTGACGACGGCGGGGTTGAACTCCACCTGCGCCTTGACGTTCTTTGCGACCGGGAAAACGAGGGAATCGTATTTCCCGTACAGGATCTCCTTGACGTCCGCGATGTTGTTGACGACGAAGTAGTTGCCGTTCCCGTTCTTTGCCAATGCCTCCAGCTTGTCGTCGCGGAGGTTGTAGAGTCCGGTCCCGATGCAGGACAGGTAGGCGCCGGTCTTCCGTTTTTCCTCAATGAGGTCGATGAGTCCTCCCTTGTCGGTGATGCCGAAGTTGAGGTCACCGTCCGTGACGAGGATGACCCTGTTGATCCCGTCCTCGATGTAGTTTTCCTCCACGATCGTATAGGCCGTTTCGATCCCCCGGGAACCGTCGGTGCACCCTTCGATGTACATCGTCCTGAGCTTGTCAAGAACATGGTCGATGTCATGCTTCCTGTCCACCTTCATCCCGTTCAGGAACGTATGGTCCTCGGACGAATAGGTCACGACGCTGAACACGTCGTTTTCGTGCAGGCTGGCGAAGACGGTGGCAAGCGTCGCCCTGATCTGCAGCTTCTTGCTGCTCATGCTGCCGGAGGTGTCGATCAGGAGGACGATGTTCTTCCTTGTCGGGATGACGTCCCGCGCCTTGATCCCTAGGAACAGGAAGCCCTTGTCTCCCTCTCTTTTCATCTCCCTCGTGACCTCGAACAAACGCTCCTTCGGCGCATTCAGCTCGTAGGGAACGAAATTGAGCAGTTCCTCCGTCCGGATCATGTCGTGGGAAAAGCGGGTCCCCTGACGGAAGTTGCCGAGCATGATCGCGGCAGATGCCGTATTGAAGGTCGTCCGGAACGTCGACGTGGGAGAAGTGACCGTGCTCTGCGCGCCGATCTCCTCGATGTGCTCGTACTCGTCCGAACGCACGTCCTCGATGCTCACGCCCACTGCTGCCTGAAAGGGCAAAGCGCCGGAAGGCGCCGGGACCTCCGGAGGCTCGACATAGCAGGTTTCCTCCGCGGCGCCCGCGTCCAATGCCGCCTCGCTGACGTTCGCCCCCCTCATTTTGGTGAGACCTCTTCCTCCGGCAGCCGCGAACAGCATGCTCCTCTTGCGGAAGACCCTGTCCTGGGGGTTCTCGAAGTTCAGGCCGGCGATGCGGGCCGCCTGCTTCGGCGTATATCCGAGAAACTCGTAAAATGCTGTCTCCTTTTCGTTTTCGCTCTTGAAGCTCATCTTGTCATCCTCCCTTTGAAATGCTGCCGTCCTCCGCGGTTTCCCGCGCGGCCTCCCCGGGATCGCTCCCTCCGCCGCACGCTGCTTCCGCTTGGACGATTTCCCTTCCGCTCTCATTATACCGCCGAACCGTCCGCAAATCAACCGGCCGCCGGCACCGTCCGTTCCGCCGTGTGCCCGGCGTCCTTTTTTTCGTTCCGGCACGGATGCCCGTTGACATCCCGTCCCCGAGATGTTATACTTGTTATACAAATCATACTTTTAGGAGAAATCACACATGAAGAAACCAATGGGGAGATACGCGTACAGCGTGACGGTCGGAGAAAAGGGGCAGATCGTCATTCCGAAGCAGTTGCGGGACGTTTTTGAAATCGAGCCCGGCGATACGCTGATCCTGCTTGCCGACAGGAAGAGAGGGATCGCGATCCCTCCGAAAAGCGCATTTTCGGAGATCAGGAAAAAGGTCTTCGGCCAGGAGGAAGACGACAATGCAGAAGACGATGAATGACGCCGTTCCGGCTCTCGAGATCTCCGGCCTGTGCAAGGAATATCCGAAATTCAAGCTCCGCAGCGTTTCCTTTTCCGTCGGCGAAGGGGAGATCTGCGGATTCGTCGGCAGAAACGGCGCCGGAAAAAGCACCACCTTGAAATCGCTCCTCGGGCTCGTTCATCCTTCCGCGGGGACCGTCCGCTTCTTCGGGCTGGATGCTCGGGAACACGAAAAACAGATCAAGCAGATGATCGGGTTTTCCGGCGGCGCGGTGGATTATTACAAGAGAAAACGGATCCGGGACATCGTCGCGGTCACAAGATCGTTTTATGACACCTGGGATGAAGCCAGGTACGGAGAACTCCTCGAAAGGTTTGAACTGGACGACGAAAAGACGCCGGGAGAGCTTTCCGAAGGCATGAAGGTCAAGCTGAACCTGGCGCTCGCCCTGTCCCACCGGGCGCGTCTCCTGATCCTGGACGAGCCGACGAGCGGCCTCGACCCGTTCTCGCGCGCCGAGATCCTTGACCTGTTCAAAGATCTGGCAAGGGAAGACGTCGCCATCCTCTTTTCCACCCACATCATCAGCGACCTTGACAAATGCGCCGACAGGATCGTCTTCATCAGGAAGGGCGAGATCGTCGCGGAAGAAACCAAGGCTGACTTCAAGTCGCGTTTTTCATCCGACGAAAACGAAAGTCTCGAGGACATCATCGTAAGACTGGAAAGAAAGGATGCGGATCATGAATAACACTCCGAAACTCATTTCCAAGGAAATTAGGCTGTCCGCCTCTCCCCTCTCCTACTTCTTCATCCTCGGTGCGGCCTTTTGCATGATTCCGAACTATCCCTCGCTGGTAGGTGCATTCTTCGTGTGTCTGGGCATCTTTTATTCGTTCCAGAATGCCCGGGAAACGAACGATGTGCTTTATACCGTATTGCTTCCCGTGGCGAAAAGCGATGCCGTCAAGGCAAAATATCTCTTCGTCCTGCTGATCCAGGCGGCTGCCTTTGCGGCTTTCGGCGTGCTGACGCTGCTGCGCGTTTCTCTCTCCGGCGCGCCTCCCTACGATGTTTCCGCACTGATGCGGCCGAATCTCGTCCTGCTCGGGGGGGTGCTGATCGTTTTCAGCCTGTTCAACACGGTATTCCTCTGCGGATTCTATCGAACGGCATTCAAGATCGGGAAACCGTTCATTCTTTTCTCCGTCTTCACTTTTCTCTTCATAGCCGCCGCAGAGACCATCCCCCATGTTCCCGGGCTCGAACAATTGTCCGCCATAGGGAGTTCCGGATTCTTTCTCCGCCTTTTCGTCATTCTCGTGTGTCTGGCGATTTACGTAGCTTCTTTTGTCTTGAGTCTCAACACGGCAAAAAAGCGTTTTGAAAAAGTGGATTTCTGATTTCTCCCGCCTCAATCGAAAGGCTCGCGGCAATAGCATGCTCGCAATTGCTGCGAGCCTTTCTTGTTTGAGGGACATTTTGCACAAAACCCATCTTTTTTAGTTTCTGATCCTCGGAGAAAGAATGCGCGCCAGTGCCGATAATAAAGGATACCTTTGTCATCACGCCAAGAAGCCAATAAATTGAGAAAAAATCTTGAACATAACGTTTTAATCACCTCTTTCAAGACAAAGAACCGCCGATTTAAGTCACCGACGGTTCTTCACCTGTTAATATTTGTTTTTTTACAGCCGTTCAAGCAGTTCGGACGGCTTGATTGCAGGTACCCTGCTGTTTCTGAAGTCCTTTAGATTCCTGGTAACTATAAAATCCGCTTTGATTCTCGAAGCGCACACGCACTGTATGGCATCCTCGTAGTCATCCATATCTGCTTCTGAAGCTCTCATAAGATCGCTTTCCCGCAGTTCGGCTATGCTAAAAATACCTTTGATCATCTCCAGCGTTTGTTTGATCCGTTCCCGATCCATTTCCTTTCTCATGACGTATACAATATTCGGAATACTCAGAGCGGAAACAAAACCGTCGATCTGCTTAAGTTCGCAGCATTTAAACACCTTTGCAGAGTCATCGGCAAAAGGTTCTCTGCCGTACAGCACGGCAAGGATTGTATTGGTGTCAATCAGCACCCTCATATTTTTTCATCCTTTCCGCACGGATCGCTTTTTCGTCCATGCCGGTGTCATTTTTCAGTACGCCGACAAGATTGTCCGTCAGAAATGACACGGTTTTGTCTCTTGAAATGAGCCTTGCCACTTCGGTGCCGTTTTTCATGATAACGACCTCCTGACCTTCGATAACCATTTTCAGAAACCTGCCGAAGTTGTTCTGGACCTCGGTCGCTGTTGCTGTTGTCATGATAAACACCTCCTTGTCTTTTTTACGTTACCTATTATTCCACATATTAGCTAATTTCTCAATAGTTTATTTTAGCTAATTTCAAAAGAGAGATGTTTTCATGATCTTACCTTTTGTATTCGATCGGCCTAGTGTATTTCATCATCAGCATGGCCGTGATTAGGATAACCAGCGCGCATACGGCGAGCACGATCTTGCCGGGCAGCGTGAACATGAGAGCCCCGTGGGGCTATGTTTTTTCAGATAGTTATAGTGGCGTTGTCCCCAAACACCGACGCGGGTTATAAATTCGTCTTTCATAGCAATACCTCCTTTGCAATCTCATTGTACCTCAAAGGAAGCGAAAACAAAAATGTGCGATTTGGCAGAAACACAAAAAGCCCGGCTCGATCGGAATTAACCGAAAGAGTCGGGCTTTTGTGCTTAGATCAAGATATCGATTCTGATTTCTTTCCACTGACTTGTCTTGAAGTGGTGGACGCTCGGTACGGTTTTGATAAACTCGCTGGCGTACGCTTCATCGACGGTCAATTCAGCGATTTTTAAGGGTTTGCCGGGATTATTTCCCCTGCTCCTTAATCGCTGCCTGAGCGGCTGCCAGTCTGGCTATCGGAACTCTGAACGGTGAGCAGGA
>JAEEGL010751305.1_pt1 | contig 11324 bp, 6 predicted proteins | sample 9134231 | NCBI WGS metagenome assembly JAEEGL01 (sample SAMN16246548, study PRJNA631951) | gut metagenome | biome: gut microbiome; feature: rumen; material: fiber-attached | host: Bos | place: Iran: Karaj | collected 2018-10
CGCTGCCAGTCCGGCAAGCACCATGGCGGCTCCGGCCCGCAGGTCGGTAGCTTCCACCTCGCACCCCTTAAAGTGATCGACGCCCTTTACCACGGCGATGCGACCGTCTACACTGATATTAGCGCCCAGCTTGATCAGCTGCGCGACGTATTGAAAACGATTCTCCCAGACGTTCTCGGTGATGATGCTGGTGCCCTTGGCGACAGACATCAGCGTCATGAACTGAGGCTGCATATCGGTAGGAAATCCGGGATACGGCGCCGTTTTGATCACGGCTTCCCGCAGAGGCTCCGGAGCATACACCCGTACGGCATCATCGAACATTTCGATGGTGGCGCCCATTTCGGCCAGCTTCGCGCTGATGGCATCCATATGCTTCGGAATGATCCCGTGCACCGTGACGTCGCCGCCGGTGATGGCGGCCGCCACCATATAGGTGCCGGCTTCGATCTGATCGGGGATGATCTGGTACGACGCACCGTGCAGCTTTTCCACGCCGCGGATGACGATGCGGTCGGTGCCCGCGCCGCGGATATCGGCTCCCATACTGTTCAGGAAGTTCGCGGTATCCACCACGTGAGGTTCCTTGGCGGAGTTGCTGATGACGGTGATGCCGTCGGCCAGCACCGCGGCCAGCATGATGTTGATCGTGGCGCCCACGCTCACGACGTCAAGGAAGATGTTCGCACCATGCAGATGCTCCGCCTCCACGCTGATGACGTCTTTCACGTCGACCGTGGCGCCCAGCGCCTCGAATCCCTTCAGATGAAGATCGATAGGCCGGTGACCGAAATTGCAGCCGCCGGGGAAAACGACGTCGGCTTTCCCGAAACGGCCGAGCAAAACGCCCAGCAAATAATAGGAAGCGCGCATTTTGCGGACTCCTTCGCTGTCTACCGGTCGGTTTTTCAGTTCTCGGCTATCGATAAGAAGCGTGTGGGGATCGGTATACTTCACCCCAATTCCCATTTCCTTCAATACGTTGACTAAATTTTGAATGTCGGCGATCTGCGGAACGTTTTCTAATTCTACTATATCATCCGCAAGAAGTGCCGCCGGGATCAGTGCGACCGCCGCGTTCTTCGCGCCGCTGATCTCCACGTCTCCCTTTAAGGGGCGCTCACCCTTGATATATATTTTATCCATGATGTGTCCTTTCGGCCGTATCATTGTTTTGCCGCTTTTCCCGTTCGGCAGTTTCATTCTAACATAGGTGCCCGTAAAGTGCAAGTGCCAAAAGCCGGGATTATCAGAATTTTAAGTCTGCGGATTCAGCACTTCCCCCGTATAGGCATTCATACGCACCGTCCGGTGGTTCGCCAGCACGAACTCCACCGCATAGACGCCGGCGGAACCGCTGCCTGCATCGTATCCGTAACGGACATCGACGATGGCCCGATCCTCCTGGCTGCTCTTTTGACAGATCGACCGCATCGCACCGTACAGAAGCTCATCCAACGGACGGATCTCGCGTTCCGCCCGGGAATATCCTTCTGTCGCATAGTATTGCAGCCCGACCTGCCGGATGCCGCTTCTGGATGAGCGCACCGTCAGGCGATTATAGAAACGATATTCGCCGTTCACCCGCTGGGTGAAGATCCATTCCCGGTAGGCAGGCTCGTTGCGGCTGCCCGTCAGGATCCATTCTCCTTCCGTGAACGGCTGCAGCGCGGTCAGCTCCTCCACTTTGGAGAAGGCGTACACCTCTTCTTCTCTTCCGTCGCCCTGCCAGGGATCGGCCGTCTGCCGAAACTGCAGGCGATGGTTCTCCGGGTCGAGGGTCAGCGCGGCCGTTTCGGTGGAATAGCGGCTCTGACGGCCATCCAGATACACCGTTTGATACACGGGCCCCAGAAAGCTCTCGACCAGGCTGCGGCCAAGCGCCTCCGAACTGCCCAGCAGGATCTCTTTTTTGGGGTACCCGGTGCGGTTGATAGCCGTCCGGATCTCGATGCCGTTCTTCTCATACAGATCGTAGATGGTCTGCATGTTGTCCTCTGTAACGGTATACCGGATGTCGCGGGCGATGCGCCCCATCCAGAAAAGCACGATATTGACGCCGACAAGGAACAGGATAAAGACCGTTCGAATGGTTTTCCAGCTCATACGTCACCGCACTTTCTCATAGAAGACGTCCTGTCCGGCATCGATCCGCCAGTACGGAACGGCTTCGCTCTCCGTCAGCCGGTACACGCGGTCCATTCCGCTCACCGTCACGGCCGCATAGCGGCTGAGAACGGCCAGCTGGCTTTCTTCTTCCACGACAGGCCGGAACATCCCCCGTTCGATCGTCAGCAGAAAACGGCGCATATGGTACACCGCGCCCTCTCTGACCTCGATCTCGACAGCGCCCGTCATCCCGTTTTCCCGAAGCAGTTTTTCCTCCAGCAGCACCGGTATGCCGTCGATCTTGTAGTTCCAGGTGAAAACGTAGCCGTCCGGCAGGCTCTCCACAGATTCCAGGAGCGTTTCCCAGACCGTCTCCTCGTGGTTCAGATCCTCCTCGAGAAACTGCAATGCCAAAGCGTACGCCCGGTTGAGATCGGCGGACTGAGCCGATCCGGAGGGCGTCTGCAGATAATCGACCAGACCGTTGGGGGAGATCCGCACGCTCAAACGGTCGTCGGTAAATACGCTGCCTCCGGCATACTGCTCGCCGCGGACGAGCTCGGGATACGCGAAATACCGGGAAGCGGTCTGCAGGGCTGCTTCATAAGACAAGTCCGCAGGGACCTTCCGCCAGGGGATATAGGCGGCAGAAAGCGTCTGATCCGCGATCGGAAAGCTCTCCGCAAAGCGGTCTCCGAACGCCCGGACACTGTCGAAATAGTTTTCTCCGAGCGAATCGGCCGCGCGGCGGATCGTATCCTGCAGTTCCCCGCCCGATACGATCGTGCGGTTTTCACGGACCTGTATCAGGAACGCGCTCTCACCGGGAAGTACGAACACGGCGGCCGCGCCGGTCTTTCCTCCCGCGAGGGGCAGAATCCAGATCTCACGGAACCGGAAATCGTCGGAGATCTGCATATCCAGCGCTTCGGCGAGCACAGATGAGCTCCTTTCGCAGGAATAGAGATATCTGCACGCGGGAACGAGAGCGCCGAGCTCTTCCCGGCTGATGGAGACCGGTTCGTCTTTTTCCGCGAACACTTCTTCCAGATAGGCGTAGGAATCGCGGAACAGCTCGTTAAAAAACGCTGTCTGAGACGTGACCAGCGCCATTCTTCCGGAATGATCCCCGGAGGATACCGTAAAGGAATCCGGTTCCAGCAGGCGGGCCGCCTCTTCCTCCAAGGCTTCTTCCGAGTACCGGGCCGCACCCGCCGTCCCCTGCCAGGTGCGCAGCGACAGATAATCCGCCAGCTGCAGCGCGGCTGCCGCCAATAACGCCAGCGTCAACAGGGTATACACCCATTTTCCGAACTTCTCCCGCCGCGTCATGGCCCAAACACCTCATAAAGATTGATGGTCAGGCCGGCCAGTTCCTCCTCGAGCTTTTCCGGCATCCGCCAGGCCGTCAGAACGCCTGCGGTCAGCCGCCCGGCATCATCCGTTACGATCACGATATAGTTGGCGCCTTCCCACACGAGGTTGGGCTTTTCCTGAAACAGACCGCTTCCGGGCCCGGCGCTCCGAAGGCTCCACATGGTAAGCTTGCCGTCCAGTACGGAAAACTCGCCGATCCATACCTTTGCTCCGGCGGAAACGGTGCCGGTCAGATCCATCGTTCGCCGGAACGTGTAGTACTCGGTATCCGTGCCGGCAGACAGATGCAGACTGCCGATCGAACCGCCCTGCACCCAAGCGATCTCCCTGCCGCCAAAACCCATCGCTTCGGTGAACTGCTGCTTCGCCCCGGCGGAATCGGGCAGAAAGGGGGCGTTCGACGCCAGACAAACAAAGCCTCCGACCGTCAGGAATACCAGGATCGCGATCGGGATCAGGACGCTTCTCTTCCTCTGCCGTACTTTACGCCCGCGCATCGTTCTCCACCTCCTCCGCGTTTGCCAGAGGCAGAATGATCCGGAATGTGCTGCCCTCTCCGGGCACGCTGTCCAGCTCGATCCGGCCGTGATGCATTTCCACCATCTCCTTGGCGATGGGAAGCCCCAGTCCGGTGCCGCCGGACGAGCGCGACCTCGCCTTATCCACGCGGTAGAAGCGCTCGAAGATGCGCTCCTGTTCCTTCGGCGGGATGCCCACGCCGGTATCGCGGATATGCAGGATACCCTCCTGCCGCTCTTCGTCCACACTGCTCCAGCAGGTGATGGATGCCTCTTCCGGGCTGTAATTGATCGCGTTCATCACGATATTGCTCACCGCCTGCTCCATGCGGGAACGGTCGCACATCACCGGGATCAGAGGCAGCGGATCGGCCAGCGTCAGGATCTGGCGTTTGTTGGCGGCGTAGATCTGATAGCGGCGGACGCAGTCGGAGAGCAGCCGCGAAAGATCCAGCGGGACCATGGCCAGCTGCACCTGACGGCTGTCGATGCGGGAAAGCTCCAGGAGCTCCACGATCAGGCTCGTCATTCTGTTGGATTCGTTGTCGATCACCTGCAGGAAACCGGTGCGGGTGTCCGGATCGTCGATGCCCCCGTCGAGAAGCGTCTCCACATAGCTCTTGACCGTCGTGATCGGGGTGCGAAGCTCGTGCGACACGTTGGCCACGAATTCCCGCTGCATTTCCTCCGCCCGATGCTGCTTCGTGACGTCCTGCAGTACGACGATCAGGCCCTCCGGCTCGCCTTCCTCGTTGCGGTAAGAAGCGAACTCCGCGCGGACCTGTGTGCTTTCGAATTCCATGCTGCGCTCGGAAATATTGCCCTCCCGGCTGTGCAGGAGATCGTCGAAACTCTCCTTCGGAAAGATCCTGCGGAACGTTTCCGCAGAAGAAGCCTCTCCGATCAGTTCCCGGGCGGCGGGGTTCATCTGTACAACGTTTTCGTTCTGGTCGAAGACCACAAGACCGTCCGCCATATGATGGAAGATGGTCTCCAGTTTGTTCTTTTCGCTGGACGCCTCCGAGAACATGCGCTTCAGCTCTCCGGCCATGTTGCCGAAATTGTTCTCCAGCTCTTCGATCTCGTCGGCCGACCGCCTGTTCTCCACCACTTCTTCCGCGACGTCGAGGTTGCCGGAAGCCATCTCCTGCGTACGCCGGGTCAGCCGTTCAAGGGGCCGGGAGATGCCGGACGCCAGAAAATACGCCAGGACCGCCGAGATCGCGATGGCGATCAGCGAGGCCATGGCGATGGTCAGCGTATTGCGGCGCATATTTTCCTGGATATCCTCCATGGACTGGCGAAGCAGCACGATATACCAGATCGAGCCGTCGCGCATCACGGGGGCGGCGTAATCTCCGAACAGGCGCTCCGCACCGTCCACAGACACGTTGTGCACGTATAATTCCTTGCTCTCACTGCCTCCCACCGCCGCCGCGATGGTGCGGGAATTCAGGTCGGCGGGGGTCAGGGTCCCGCTTCGGCTGTACAGTTCATCGCCCTGCGGGGACAACAGATAGATCAGCGTATTCTCTTCGTTCACGCCCTCCGTCAGGAGGCTCGTGACCACGCGGGCAAACAGTTCGGGAAGGCTGGCGTCGCCGGCGGCATAGGAAATCTCCACCGTGTCCGTGATGCGGCCGGCGGTATACTTGAGCTCCTGATAACGGGCTCTGTACATATTATCCTGAATGTTTCCGACGATGTAGATACCGATCACGATGATCACGATCACCACCAGAACGGTATACAGAAGCATCAGCTTCCATTTTATGCTGCCCCGGGGTCTTCTCATATCTATTCTTTATCGGTAAAGTAATACCCCACGCCCCGCTTGGTCAGAATAAGCTCGGGATTGGACGGTTCTTCTTCGATCTTCTCGCGGAGCCGGCGCACGGTAACGTCGACCGTTCGGGCGTCTCCGTAATATTCGTAGCCCCACACCTTCTCCAGCAGATATTCACGGGAGAAGATCTGGCCTCTGGCGTACATCAGGAACTTGAGCAGTTCCCACTCCCGCAGGGTGAGCGGCAGCGGGACTCCGTTCTTGCGGGCTTCGTAATGCTCCGGATCGAGCTCCAGCGTTCCGACCGTGAGCGCGCGCCCCTGTTCGGCCTTTTCGGCGACGGCCTGACTGCGGCGCAAATTCGCCCTGACGCGGGCCATCAGCTCGCGCATGCTGAACGGTTTGGTCACGTAATCGTCGGCGCCCAGCTCGAGGCCGAGCACCGTGTCCACCTCTTCGGTGCGGGCGGTCAGCATAATGATGGGAGTCATGCTCGTCTCCCGGATCTTGCGGCAGACGTCGTAGCCGGACAGGCGGGGCATCATCACGTCCAGGATGATCAGATCGGGATCGACGCTCTGGAAGAGATCCAGCGCTTCCTGTCCGTCGGCCCCGGTGAACACCTGGTAGCCCTCTTTCAGCAGATTGAATTTCAAAATGTCGACGATGCTCTTCTCGTCATCTACGACCAGTATTTTCTCGTTCATACTCTCCTCCGCGGCCCCGAGAGGCCTCACTGTGCACTTTCGCAGACTTTTCCTTTTACAGGCAGTATATCAAAACGCGGGGCAAAAATCAAGTCTTACGGGCATCGGAACGGCAGAAACAGCCGGCAAAACCGGCGCCACCGGGCGTGCCGGGAAGTGCATCCGGCAGCGCTTCTGCTTCTTTCTGGAAATACGGACAGCAAAAAGCCTCCTCTGCGCACCGAACGGTTTGCAAAGGAGGCCTTGTTTCGAAAGATTACTGCACGTTCTCGAGTTCGCTGCGTACCGGAATCTTCAGTACGTCGCCGATATGCAGGATCGTGGGATCGCTGTTGTTGTACTTGCAGAAAGCATCCAGCAGCTCGTCGCTGAATTCATCATAGTACTTGAGCAGGATGCCGTAGTAGGTATCGCCTTCCACGACGGTGTATGTTGCCACCGCGGCGGAGGACTCTTCCTGACTCGACTCTTCCTTGCTCGATTCGTTCTTCGACGTTTCTTCCTTAGAAGAATTCTGGCCTGCGCTGGATTCGTTCCCGGCGGCCGCGGAATCACTCTTGCTCGTGCTGCCGGAACCGGAATCGCTCTTGCTCGTACCCGGATCGACCGTCGAGTTCACCTGCGTGCCGGAAGCCGCGGAATTGCCGCCGTTCGGACGGCTGCAGCCTTTGGCCATGCTGGAGATCAGGATGATCAGCAGGATGAAGACCACCAGACCGGCGAGGATCGTGAGGATCAGACGCGGATTGCCGAAGATGCGGTCGAGGATGGTCATCTCCTCTTCGTCTTCCGCCTCCGTATCGTCTTCGGCGCCGGGTTCGGCGGCGGGCTTTTCTTTGACGGGAGCGGGAGCCGCCGTCTCATCGGCTGCTTCCGGCTCTTCCTTCTTGCGGAACTTGCCGGCCAGGCCGCCCAGGAAGCCCTTGGAAGCCTTTTCTTCCTGCTCTTCCGTTTCCTCGGCAGGCTTTTCCTGCACGGGGGCGGGCTCGTTCTTGTTCTCGGAACTGCCGTCGATGCGGGACGCGAACGCGGCGAGCGATGCTCCGATGCCGGCCTTCTTGGCGGGCTTTTCTGCCTCGCCTTCTTTGGCGCCGGCGGGAGCGGCCGTCTCGGCCTTCTTTGCCGCCGACTTCTTTGCGGGAGCCTGCGGCTGCGTATCGGCGCCGGTATCCTCGACGGTGAGCACGATGATCGACTTATCGTCGTCGTTCTTTTCGGCGGCCATATCGATCAGTTTGCGGGCCACGGCCTCGCGGGGCTCGCCGGCATACTGACGGATCACCCGCTCGATCTCCTGATTGGTGACCGCATCGGTGACGCCGTCGGTGCAGAGGATAAAGATATCGCCGGGATAGAAAACAAAGTATTTGGAGAACACCTGGGATTCCACATCGTAGATATCGAACATACCCAGTGTGGCGGTCGGGCGGCTGTTCAGCTTATGCACTTCCGCCTGCTCTTCGGTAAGAACGCCGAAGCGGCGAAGCTCCATGGCCTCCAGATGGTCCTCGGTGATCTGCAGCATACGGCCGTTGCGGATCACGTAGATGCGGCTGTCGCCCATATGCACCGCCAGGCCGCGGTTCTTGTTCAGGAACAGGCCGGCGAAAGTGCTGGTGACGCCTTCACTTCCGACCGTCGTCTGATACTCGCGGACCTTCTGGTTGGTCTCGCAGAGGAAGCTCCAGATCTTATCGCGGGAAATGGCTCCGTCGGCGGAAAGCACGGACTGCAGCTGCTGCATGCGCTGCATCACCATAACGGACGGGGATGATTTAAGGGATACGTCCTCCGTATTTTCACCGTCGCAGACGCCGTACATCTGGAAATCGACGCTGGAGGTTTTGCTGATGCATACCTGAGGTTCTCCGGACTCAGGCGCCAGATATCGGCCGTTCACATAGATATTATCCAGGTTCATGCCTTTGCCTTTGGAGGAGATGGCAACTGCGGATACCTTTAGATTATTACCCATAACACACCACCCTTAACTGAGTATATTCCTGAATACGATTATACAGCAATATGCGGAAGAATTCAATTGCTTTTGAATAAATTCACAAAAAAGAAATATATAAAAGGAGCGGCTGCTCCACCACATGCGGGGGTCGGCCGCTCCTTCGGGCACAAGATAACGGTTTTTTATGCAAAATACCTCACGCCGGAGGCAAAGATCTGCTGATCCTTCTCGCCGGGCACGTTCTTCGCGACGTTGTCGCCCCGGCGCTCGCTGTGGCCCATCTTGCCGAGCACGCGTCCGTCGGGAGACAGGATGCCTTCGATCGCCCAGAGCGATCCGTTGGGATTATAGCGGATATCCATCGTGGGATTGCCGGCGGGATCCACATACTGCGTGGCGATCTGGTTGTTCGCGGCCAGCTGCCGGAGCACTTCCTCGCTCGCGAGGAACCGTCCTTCGCCGTGGGAGATCGCGATGGTATGCACGTCGCCGGGCTTCACCGCCGCAAGCCAAGGCGAGCGGTTGGTCACGATGCGGGTCTCCACCATCTGGGAGGCGTGGCGGCCGATCGTATTGTAGGTGAGCGTGGGCGCGTCGGAGGTAAGCTCGCGGATCTCGCCGTATGGCACGAGCCCCAGCTTGATGAGCGCCTGGAAACCGTTGCAGATGCCGAGGGCAAGGCCGTCGCGCTTCTGCAGGAGCTCCATCACGGCCTCCTTCAGCACGGGATTCGAGAACACCGCCGCGATGAACTTGCCGGACCCCTCGGGCTCGTCGCCGGCCGAGAAGCCGCCGGGGATCATCAGGATCTGCGCATTGCGGATGCGGCGGTCCATCTCCTCCACGGAGGCGGAGATGTCGGCGCCGGTGAGGTTCTTCATCACGAAGACGTCCGGCTCTGCTCCCGCCATACGGAAGGCGCGGGCCGTATCATACTCGCAGTTCGTTCCGGGGAACACCGGGATGAACACGCGCGGCTTCGCCTTGAGCGCTTCGCCGGTGTAGATATGCGGAGCCTCTTCGTGCAGAGACACCTCGCCCATCGGGAGCTCGTCGGGGGCTTTTGCCTGCGTAGGATAGACTTTTTCCAGCGGGGCCTGGTAAGCGGCCAGCGCCTCGTCCATGCTCACGAACTGGGTGCCCAGGCGGAACTTGCCGTCGTCGGTGACGATGCCCAGGAAGGTTCCGTACACGTCGGCCGCGGTGCCGGGAGCCATCTCCAGGACCATGCTGCCGTAGACGGGAGCCGCCGTGAGCAGATCCTTCGCCTGCTCGCTGAACTTGAAGCCGAAGCCGTTGCCGGCACACATCTTGAAGACGGCCTCGATCACGCCGCCGCCGTCCACCGTGTAGGCAGAGACGATTCGGCCGCTCGCGATACCCTTCTCGACCAGGTCGAACAGGGTGCGGGCACGCTCGAAGTCGTACACGCCGGCCTCATCCTGCGGCAGCTGCATCAGCACCACGGCGCTGCCGGAGCGCTTCATTTCGGGAGTGATGATGCGGTCGGTATCGGAGGCCGCCACCGCCAGACTGATCAGCGTGGGAGGCACGTGCATCTCGTCGAAGGAGCCGGACATGGAGTCCTTGCCGCCGATCGACGCGAGGCCGAGCTCGCGCTGCACCCGGTGCGCGCCGAGAAGGGCCGCCAGAGGTTTGCCCCAGGTCGCGGGAGCGCCCATGCGCTCGAAGTATTCCTGGAAAGTATAGTGGATCTTCCTCCACTCGCCGCCGGCCGCCACGATGCGCGCGGTCGACTCCATCACGGCCGCCATCGCGCCGTGGTAGGGGCTCCAGGAGGACAGATAAGGATCGTAGCCGTAGGCCATCAGCGACGCGGTTTTGGTCTCGCCGGACACGGGAATCTTCGCCGCCATCGTCTGGATGGGAGTGAGCTGCTTTTTGCCGCCGAAGGGCATCAGCACGGTTGAGGCGCCGATCGTGGAGTCGAACATCTCGACCAGGCCCTTCTGGCTCGCCACGTTGAGATCGGACAGAATGCCCAGAACCGCCTCTTTGAACGGCTTTCCGGCCATCTTTTCGGGCAGGCTCTCGGCGGGCTTCTCCGCGGGTGCTTCCACCTTCACCTCGGCGTAAGCCGGGGCGCCGTTGGTGGCGATGAACGCGCGGGAAAGATCCACCACGGTCTGGCCGCGCCAGCGCATCACCAGACGCGGGGATTCGGTGACCACGGCCACTTTCACCGCGTTCAGGTTCTCGCGGGCGGCAAGCTCCAGGAACCTGTCGGCGTCGGATTCGGAAACGACCACCGCCATGCGTTCCTGGCTCTCGGAGATCGCAAGCTCCGTACCGTCGAGGCCGGCGTATTTCTTGGGAACTTTGTCGAGATCGATATCGAGGCCGTCGGCCAGTTCGCCGATCGCGACGCACACGCCGCCGGCGCCGAAATCGTTGCACACCTTGATCAGGCGGCTCACCGCGGGGTCGCGGAACAGGCGCTGGATCTTGCGCTCGGTGGGCGGGTTGCCCTTCTGCACTTCGGCGCCGCAGGTGAGGATGGATTCCTCGGTGTGAGCCTTGGAGGAGCCGGTGGCTCCACCGATGCCGTCGCGGCCGGTATCGCCGCCCAGAAGGATCACGACGTCGGAAGGTTCGGCATCGCCGCGCACCACGTTTTCACGGGGAGCCGCCGCTATGACCGCGCCCAGCTCCATATGCTTGGCCATGAAGCCGGGATGGTAGATTTCCTCTACGAACCCGGTGGACAGGCCGATCTGGTTGCCGTACGAACTGTAGCCCCTCGCGGCCTGCTTCGCGAGCTTGCGCTGGGGAAGCTTGCCGGGGATGGTGTCTTTCACGGGAACCGTGGGGTCGGCGCCGCCGGTGATGCGCATCGCCTGATACAC
>JAEEGL010911500.1_pt1 | contig 11324 bp, 5 predicted proteins | sample 9134231 | NCBI WGS metagenome assembly JAEEGL01 (sample SAMN16246548, study PRJNA631951) | gut metagenome | biome: gut microbiome; feature: rumen; material: fiber-attached | host: Bos | place: Iran: Karaj | collected 2018-10
ACCATATGATCTTAACATTTTTGATAATAAATCTTTAAATTCTTTAAATTCTGCATTTTGATTTTTTTCTGATACTGTTTCAATTATATGTTTAATACTAACAAATAAACACATTTTTTTTAAAATATTTTCTATACTTGAATGAATAATTGATTCTAATTTTTTATCTTCTTTACTTTTATTATATAAATCATATATTACATCTAATAAATTATACCATAATGATGATGTTTCATTTATTTTTTCATCAGAAACTTTTCTTGTTCTATTAATTGAATCTGAATTATTTTCACATATTTGAGTACATGTTGATAATATTTTAAAATATTCATTTAAATATTTTTCTCTTTCTTCTTCATTATCTTTTTTTTCTAAAATTAAATTAAAATTATTAATTAAATCATTTTTTATTATTTCAAAAGCAGATTTATTATCACCTTTAATTTGATATAAATAAACACATATATCTATCAATTTATTATCTAAACATATTTTTAAAACATCATCAATTGGATAATAACTTTGTCTTTTTTTAATATTTGGTAATATTTCATCTTTTTTATCTAATTTTATAAATAAATTTATTTGCATTAATAATAATTTATCTAAATCATTTTGAAAATCATCATTTTCAACTTTTGTATTTTTTCCAATTGAGCCCCCGAAAGCTAAAGATAATATTTTTTCTAAATATTTAAATTGAAGTTCTGGAAGAGATTCTAATTTATTTAATACTAAAATTTTTTGTGAATTATCATACCATGAATCAATTACTTTTAATGTTAAATTTACATTTAATTCCATTAATTGTGTAATTTTACTTAATACACTTTCTTGAAGATTATATAAATCTTGTTGTTTTAAACTTTTATCTTTTCTGTCACTAAATTTTAAAAATATTGAATTTATCCAATCAAATATTTTTTGATGATCTATTTCTTTTTTATTTTCTAATAAAAGATTTAAACATTCATTATAATCTTTTTTTAATTCTAATAATTTTATTTTTGTCTCAACAAAAATATGATTTGATGAAAGAATTATTAATTTAGATATATCATCAGATAAAAATCTATATCCAGAATAAACAAATTTTTCTGTAATTTGAGATAATTCTTTTTTATAAGAAATTTTTTCACTTGTATCAATTTCTCTATCTAAATGTGTTTTAAATATATCCTCATTTATAATATTTGAATTGTTTATTTTATCATAATATTGTAATATATTACTTAATGTTTCTATTACTATTTTATTTTCTATTGTTCCATTTCCAAATTTTGTTACTAACTTTATTATAAAACAATTTATATCATGTTTTAAATAAAATGATTGAAAATTATTTCCAATTGCAATTACGTATTGTAAAATTGATTTAACATTATCATAATTTATTTTTGCTAATTCAATATTTGATAATTGAGAATTATTTAAATCTTTTAATTGGGATTCTTTTTCTGTTTTTGGTCTATTATTTTCTAAAAGTAATGAAATTTCTTTATATAATTCATCAAATTTTGATTCAATTTCATTTATATTTTGAGATTTAATAATATCATTTATATTTTTCTCAATAAAAAATCTAGATAAAATATTTAAATAATTATAAGAATCAAAAGGAAGTAAATATTCAATCACATTTTTTCTTAATAAAAATATATAAATTAAACAAATCAAATATTTATATTCTTCACTATTTTCATCAAATTTAAAAAAACTTTCATCTTCAAAACCAAATAAAAAAAATTTTTTTCCATTTAAACATAAATCAATATACCATAATAATTTATGTCCAATAAATTCTTTTTCAGATTCAATATCATTTAAACTAAATTTTTTAAAAGCTTCAACATAAGATTGATAAGGTCTATTATTTAATAAATTTTTATCAACAAATTCATTAAACATTTTAACAATAGGTAAAAAATAATCTTTTGAATCTTTTCCATTTGAAAACAAATAAATAATACTACTAAATAATTTATCACCAACAGAACATCTTTTAATAAATTCATTATTAATACTTTTATAATTTAAATGAATAATTAAATGAGAAAAAATATTTAATTCCTTTTTTAATTTATAAGTACCATAAATTAAAGGAATTGAATTTGAAATATCATCACTTTTAACTTTATCATAAAAAATAAAAGGCTCAATACATTGATAAAATTCATCATTTAAACCTTTTGAATCAAAAATTTTTAAAACATCATTAAATAAAAATGAAATTGTTCTAATTTCAACACAAAATTCAATAGAAATATAAATTAAATTAATAATATATTCAATATTATCTTTTATATTATTATTAATTTGTTTAAAGGAAAAATCAATATATCTTAAAATTAATTTTTTTAAAAATGGAATTACTGTTTTTCTTCTTTCTTTTTCATTAATAGGAACATCTGGAAATGAAGTAATACTACCTTGAATAATATCAATTCCAAGTGATAAAGTATCAAACCATTTTTTTTCTTTTTCTAATTCATTTGAACAATCTTCATAATCTAATAATTTTCCTATATAAAAACAAGTCTCACAACCTAAATAAATAGTTTTTTTTTTTATTCTTATAAATTGTCTATAACAATTCTTTTTTTTTAATCCACTATTATCATTTGATAAATTTATTTTTTTTATATTTGGATCAACAACAAATCCTTTTTCTAAAAATGCTTTATCATTAATAAAATTATTATTAATATTATTATTATTAATATTAATATTTTTACTATCAAAATTTCCATAAATACAATAAGCAGTATTTATAATTTTAACATTAAAATTTTTATCAAAAATATAAATAATTGAAGGAGAAATAAAACCAATTCTAATTATTCCTGAATTATTAATTAAATAACCAACTGATTTTTTACTATGTAAAGTTATACTAATATCTCCTTGTTCACCAGGTAAGACATCAATTGTAAAAAATTTAATTACTTTATCCCAAGCAATTGATATTAAAATTACATTTTTTTTTAAATTATCTTCTGTAGAATTTCCAGTTAAAATTATATTATCTTTTCCTATTATTGGTTCACATCCCCAACCAATTGAAATATCAGGTAAAAAATCATTATTATCAATTATATTATTATCTTTATTTTTTTCTTCAATATATAATTCATTAATTGATGGTTTTATAACAAAAACTCTAACACTATCACAATTTGCAAAAGAACCTAATAAAATATTTTTATTTGAAAATGGCTTAAAAAAATCTATTCCATAAGTTGGTGAATTATCTTTATAAATTAATTCTTTTTCTACTGAATTTTTAAAGAAACCAATTGTAATATCTATTTTATAAACATTTCCTTCTAAATCAGTTGATATAATTTCATATTGTTTTTTTGGGTCAATAAATAAAAATTGAAGAGCTAAAATTTTTGATTTGTGAATATTATTAATACATATTATTAATTTATTTAATTCGATATCAAAAATTGAAATATTACCATTTTCATATCCTATTACTATATATGTTATTTGAATTACTACATCAATTGCAGAAACACTTATATTTTTTCCTTTTAATTCATTTGTTACAAAACTTTTTATTTCTTCTTCTTTTTCTATTGAAATCATTCTTGTTGTTCCATCATTTTCTCCTATGAAAAGATAATTATTTGTTTGAATTGTTAATGAATTTACTTTTTGATTAAAAAATTTTTCTGATATTTTTTCTACTTTTTTAAATTCTAATACTTTAAATTTTGTATTTGAAGATATTTTATTTTTTAATAATTGGTTTATTTTATCTTCATTAATTGATGATGGTAAAAATAAATTATATTTATGTTCTATACATTCTATTAATTTAATTGGTGTTAAATCTGTGTATTTTAATATATCTTCTTTTGTATTTTGTTTTATTTCTTCTTTGTTTTCTTCATTTTTTTTATTTTCTTTTTTTTCAATTATTTCTTTTTTAGAATACATTTCTTCTTCATCATCATATTTATCTACTGTAGATAAAAATTCCATTTTTTTAAATATTAATTTTTTTAATTTTAAAATAAACAATTTTTTTTTATTTAATATATTATATTTATTAATTTAAATGAATAAAATAAATTCAGGAATTGATAAAGAGAAAATAATTAATATTGATAAATTTGAATTATATTTACCTTTAATTGAATGTGTAGTATGTAAAAAAATATCATTTCCTCCTTATGAATGTTTATCTTGTAGTAGATGTATTTGTAAGAATTGTGGAGATAAATGTCCTTTATGTAATAAAAAACTTACTTATTATCCTAATAATATTAAACAAATTTATAAAGGATTTAAAATTAAAGATGAGAAAAATAATAATATTATAAATATTAGTAAATATGAAAAGGAATTAGAAGAAAAAATTAATACTTTAAGTAATATTGAAATAAATAAAAAAAAAAAGAATAATTTAAATGAAAGTAATTCATCTGAAGAAGAAAGTTCAGATGAAATTAAAGAAATTGAAGAAAATGAAAATTATGAAAATAATGAAAATGATATAAAAAGTGAAAATAGTATTCAAAAGAAAAAGAAAAAAAAGAAAAAAAAATATATAAAAGAAAAAAATATTTCAGAATATGATAAAGATGAAGAAATAGAATCTTTAAAATATAGAGTATCAAAATTAGAACAAATTGTAATTGATATGCAACTTCAAATAAACAATTTAAAAAAATCTAAAAAATAATTAAAAAAAATAATAAAATAATATTATTAATATATTTAAATTTAAATTTGACAAAAAAAAAAATAATAAAAAATTAAATTCAATTTAATTAAAAAAAACTAAAAAATAAAAAAATAATGAATGAAGAAATAATAAATAATAGTATTCAAAAGTTAAGAGGAGGAGAAAGAAGTTCAGCAACATTTCGTTTTGCAACATTTGAAAATGAAATAAATCAAAAAAAAAGAGAAAAAGAAAAGACATTACAAAAAATTCATTATAACGAGGAAAAAAATTTAAAAGAAGGAGTAAGTAAATTAGTATCAGTAATGGCAATAATAATACAAAAAAAAATAAAAATAGTAAATATAATAATATCACTTTTAATATTATTAAATATAATATTTGGTTTCATATCACATAATTACTATTTATTAAAAGAAGAAAAATGTTCAAATATGACGTCTTTAAATGAAATAGAAACTTTTATATCATCAGGAAGAGGTGATTCAAAAAAAATAATTTTTAATTGTTTAACTGGAATTTTTACAAGAGGATATGGAAATAATTCCGAAATAATAGAAAATACAAATTCAATAAATTATCCTTATTATAGAATAAATTGTGATATAAATTGTAATTTAACAATAGTAAATAAAAATGCTTTTTCAAGTAATGATTTAGTAACAAGTTTAAGATGGATTTGTGTAATTTTTATTATTGGAATAGAAATATTATTATATTATAAATATAGTTTAGAAGTTGATGTAATGAAAACATATAATTTTGCATGTGAAGAAGATTCAATATTTACAACTGGATTATGGAAATATTTATTATTAGAAATAATACTTTTAGGAATTTTTTCTCCTCCAAATTACGATAAAATAATATCAGGAAAAATGTTAAATGGTAAATTTACCTATTCAATAGATTCTTTAATAATGTTATTATACATAATAAAAATATATTATATATTAAAAGTAATATCAAGTTTCACAATATGGTCATCTGATCAAGTATATAAAATTGGAATTAAACATAAATTAAATATAGGTACAAGTTTCATATTAAAAGCTCAATTTAAATATTCATCATATCTTTTTATGTTAATTAGTTTCATTTCTCTAATTGGAATATTTGGTTTTTTATTAAGAACATTTGAATATGGATTTGAGCCAAATGAAAATTTTAAATATAATGGTAATGCAATTACAAATCCAAATTTTGAAGATTATACTGATACTTTTTGGGTTATTATTATTACAATGATGACTGTTGGTTATGGTGATATTTATCCTTCTACTCATTTTGGTAGAATTGTTGTATTTATTTCTGCCTTATTTGGTACTATTCTTACTTCTTTATTAATTGCTGCTATGGGGTCTTTTGTTACTTTTTCTCCTAAAGAAAAAAAAGTTCATAATATTATTGATAAAAATAATAAAATTAAAGAAAGTGAAAAATTTGCTGTTTTTTTAATTAAGAAAATTTTACTTTTAGCTAAAATTAAAAAAGGAAGTAAAATTTATTTTGATAAAGAATTTAATAATAAAAATGAGATTAATAATATTTTTCATAATAAAAAATTTACTTTGAGAGATTATTTAAATTGTTTAATTAGTGTAAAAGCTGCAGCTGTTAAATTTTATAGATTAAGTAAAATTGCTAAAACTAATACAATTCATAGTGATGAGTTATTAAGTGAATTAGATAAAAAGTTTAATAAAGATTCTGAAAACTTAGCTCCAATTGTTGATGATATAAGATATATAAATAAATTAACTAATAATATTAAAATTTCGGAAAAAGAAATTAATAAATGTTTAATTAATCTTAAAAAAGAACAAGATGAAATTGGGAAATATTTAATTCAGTATAATAATTTTCATTATGATTTGTTTAATCAAAATCATTTGAATAATAAATTTGGAAATAATGAAGGAGAAAAAAAGAAAAAAGTTGCTTTTTATGGAGTTTAAAAAATAAAAATATTTAATATTATTTTATGTTATTCAAAAAAATGTTGTAAATCAAATTTTCATTGTATATAATTTTATTTAATAATTAAAAATTTATATTTTCATCATTTCCTAAATTTAAATAATTTTTTTCTGATGATTTTTCATTTTGTTCTTTTAAATAATTTTGATATATTTCACTTTGTTTAAATTTTATAATTCCCAATATAACACAAATAAAAAAATAAGACAAAATAATTATTACAAATTCATTCATTTTAAATATATAAAAATAAATAAAAATAAACAATTATTATCAATTTTAGATAAAAAAAAATAATAATCAAAAAAAAAAAATAATTATATTAAATAATATATTTAAAAAATATTTTTTTAATTCAAAAATTTAAAAAAAATATTTAATCCGTTTAAAATTTTCAAAAATGGAACAAAACAACATAATAAAATCTCATAATGACAAAAACATATATTATACAAATACATTATCAAATGGATTAAAATATATAATAATAACAGATCCAGATTCAAAAACAGGAGCAGTATCATTAAATATAGATATAGGTTCATCATATGAACCAAATGAAATAAGTGGTTTAGCACATTTTTTAGAACATACTCTTTTTTTAGGTACTGAAAAATATCCAACAAACTCTTTTGATGATTTTATTAGTAAAAATTCAGGTTCTTCAAATGCATATACAACTAGTGAAAATACTAATTTTCATTTTGATATTTCAAATGAAGTTTTTGAAAAAAGTTTAGATATGTTTGTTCATTTTTTTATTTGTCCTCTCTTTAATAGTGATTGTATTGAAAAAGAAATAAATGCTATAAATTCTGAATTTAAATCTTCTATTAGAGATGATGATGAAAGAATTGAACATTTAAAAGTCATTGAAGGATATAAAAATTGTTGTTATAATAAATTTATTTGTGGTTGCTCAAAAACTTTAAAAAGAAATGATATTAGAGATAAGGTTATACAATTTTATAAAAGTTATTATACTCCTGATAAAATGTCACTTTGTGTTCAATCAAATATTCAAATTGAAGAAATTAATAAAATAATAGTTGAAAAATTTTCTTTAATTAAAAAAGATGAATCTTATATTAATGATATAAATGTTAATCAAAATTATTTATATGATGAAAATAATATGGGTTATATTTATAATGTTATTTCAATTAAAAATAAAACTATTTTAAAATTATATTGGGTTATAAATGAAAATTATAATAAATATTATGAATCAAAACCATTTGAATATGTTACAAGTATTTTAGGACATGAAGGAAAATATTCACTTACTTCATATTTAAGAAAAAAAAATTATCTTATTGAATTAGTAACATCATATTTTGTAATAGGGAATTTTTATACTGAATTTGAAATAAGTATTACATTAACTGAAGAAGGTTATAATAATATTATGGAAATTATTTCAATAGTTTTATCCTATATTAAATTACTCCAAAATACTGAAATTAATGAAAATTTTTTTAGAGAAATACAAAAAATGTCTAAAATTACTTTTGATTATTATGAAAAAGATGATCCAATTGATAATTGTATTAATTTAGCAGAAAATTTAAGATTATATCCAATTAATAAAGTTATATTATCTGATTTTATTATAGAAGATTTTGATCCTAAATTAATTGAAAAAACTTTAAATTCACTTACATTACAAAATTTAAATATTTACATAATGTCAAGAGATAAAAAAGGACTTAATTATATTAAAGAAAATTGGATGGAAATTGAATATTATAAAGAAAAATTTAATAATTTTCCTTTAATTGATATAAGTAATTTTGATTTAGGTTATCCAATGAAAAATATATTTATTCCTGAAAATTTTGATTTAATAGATTTTAAGCAATTTAATATTAATCCAAATGAGTTTAAATATCCTAAAAAAATTATTGATTCATATCATACAATATATTATAAACCAGATATTGAATTTCAAATTCCAAAAGTTTATATATCTTGTGTATGTACAATTTCAAATTTAAATTTAAATTATGATACATATAATAATTATTGTATAATATTTATTCATTTATTTGATGAAGTATTAAATGAGGACACTTATTTTGGTGAATTATCAGAAAATAATATTAAGGTTAATTTTACTTTTAATAAATTTACAATTGATATAATTGGATTTAGTGAGACTATTGAAAATTATATTAAATTGATTTTCACTAAAGCCCAAATATTAAAAGATATTTCTATAATTGAAAATATTAATAATAAATTAATTTATAAATTAAATGATCTAATTAGGAATCTTGAAAATAAAAAATTTGATACAGTTGATTTACAATCAAATTATAGATTTTCAAAATTATTATTAAATCCATATGAAAATTATGAAAATAAATTAAAAATATATAAAGATTTAGCTAAAAAATTAAAAGAAAATAATATTATAGAACCAGAGTTTCTTTTATTTATAAATAATTTATTTTCTAAGAGCAAATTTGAATGGTTAGTTCAAGGAAATATTTTACCAAAAGATTCAGAAAGAATAATAAATTTTGTTGAAAATCAGTTATTAAATTTTAACAATCCAAATATTGCAAAAACAGAATTAACAAATAACGATATCAGAAAATCTAGAATTGCTAATTTTACAAATGAAAAATATCTAAAATATAATTTTGAATCAGAAGATTTAGAAAATGAAAATAATTGTTTATATTCATATTTTCAAATAGGAGATATTTATAATATAAAAGGAATTAAAAATTATAGTTTATTAAAATTAATTGAGCAAATATTTAATGAGAGTTTTTACGATGAATTAAGAACAAAACAACAATTAGGTTATATCGTTCAAAATTCAATTGAAATAAATTTTTCAGTTTGTGGAATGTCTTTTTATGTTCAATCAACTAAAAGTAAACCTGATGTTATAAAAGAAAGAATAAATAAATTTTTTTGTGATTATGATTTAAATGATAATGAAAATTTTTCAGATGAAGATTTTGAATCATATAAAAATTCACTTTTAACTATTTTAGAAGAAAAAGATTATAATTTATTGAATGAATTTAATAGAAATGTTAATCAAATTATTACTGGAAATTATATTTTTGAAATAGTTGATAAAATGATTAATTGTATAAAAAATGAAATTACAAAAGAAGATGTTATTAATTTTTATAATGAATTTTTTTATAAAAAAGCAAAGAGAATTGATATTGGATGTATTTCAAAAAAAGAAAAAAAAGAAGAAGAAAAAAATAATATGGATAATGATGAATCTAATTCAGTTAATGAAGAAAGTCATGAAAGTTCTGATTCAGTTATTAAAAAATTACCTTCTTATGAAAATGCTAAAATTGTTAATATTAAATCTGAAGATGATATTAATATTTTTGTTAATTATTATGATAAAGAATTTTATTAATTTTGATAAAATTTTCTTATTTAAAAGTTTCCTATAAAGTAATTTAAATTGTATTTATTAATTTAATCTTCTTTATTTTTATATATATTTTAATTATTTTCAAAAGAAATATAATAATATTTTTTAAAATTAATTTTAATTAAAAAAATATTAAAATTAATTAATGAGATATTATTATTAAAAAGAATTAACTATTATTCATATCTTCATTAATAATAAAATAAATGGGAGTCCATTTCGAAATTATACCAAAATCACTAGAATAAAGAGATATTTTTATAAAATGTTTTCCAATTTTAATTATTTGTTTATTTTTACAATTTAATTCTAATGTAACATGTATTGTAATGCCTGCTTTTATTACTTTCATAATATTGATATTAGGATTTTTAATCTCAAAATTAACATTTTCTTTTTCATTTATTACCAATTTGCAAGTTCCAGTTATATCAATATTTCCAACATTTCTAATTTGAATCTTAATTTTAATTGATTCATTATTTAAAATTTTATCAATCGATATAAATGGCATTTTATTTTTATCAAAAAAAATTTCTCCAATTAATCCAGGGTTAGTAATTATTTCATTTTGAGGAATTATTATATTATTTGAATTATTTGATTCAAAAATAATTTTTTCTAATTTAGCAATTCTTTGCTCTTGTTCATTTATTTTATTTTGATTTTGTTTTGTTTCTTTATTAAATTTAGTTAATAAATCATTATATTTTTGTTCAAGATCCGCAATTTTTTTTTCTAATAGATTATTATTATTATTAAAATTATAATAATTATTAAAATTATTAATATTATTACTTGGTTGATTAATTTTAATATTTATTGTTTTTATCAATTCTTTTTCCATTAATTTTTTAAATTCATTCTCATCTTTTATTTCTAATTCTTGTTTATTCGGGAGAACAATAAAAATTTTAGCAATTCTTTTCTCATAATCTGAATATGGAAATTTCCTTTGACAATCATCTTTTAAATCATTTAAACTATTTGTCCATTCTATTTCTATTGTTTTTGATTTATAAGTTACATTTATTTTTCTTTTTTCTCTACTCATCCCTATTTATAATTATTTTTTTTAAATTTTTACTCAAAAAAAATAATATATATTTATAATATTATTTTATTTATATTATTTTAAAAAAATGATTTAAGACTATTTTAAAATTTTAAATCGTTTAAAATTTGAAAATTTGGTAATATAGATTTTAATTTTGATAAATTTTTTTC
>JAEEGL011357805.1_pt1 | contig 11324 bp, 15 predicted proteins | sample 9134231 | NCBI WGS metagenome assembly JAEEGL01 (sample SAMN16246548, study PRJNA631951) | gut metagenome | biome: gut microbiome; feature: rumen; material: fiber-attached | host: Bos | place: Iran: Karaj | collected 2018-10
CATACACATCTTCGTAAGCTTTAAGGTCAACGGGGATATAGTCCTCCTGAAGTTTGCCCAGAAGCTTTGTGTATCTGATGCGCTGGAGAGTGTTTGCCACGATGTTTGATCTGTCCACATGCTGCGCCTTGACCTCTTCTGAGGCGTTTTCGTCTTTTTCATCATAGAAATAGACACTGCCGAATAAACCGGATTCCTTAAGGCGCATATCGAGCGTGCCGAAGTCGTTTGAAAGGGTGCTTAAGATGATATCGGCTTCCCCGAAATGCTCTTTTCCGAGGCCCAGCTCCTTAACGGCTGCGACGTAGGCATGGTAGTAGGTATGGCATATGTAGATGCGTTTTTTGGAAATATTTATACGCTCGCTCATAATGTCGCGATTTACTTCGTAAATTGCTCATTGAATTAAGGCTCGCATAATACGCTCGCTCTCAGATTCGCGATTTACTTCGTAAATTGCTCCTTGAATTATGGACTCGAAAGAACCTCGTCTCATAATTCACATTATAGACAATTATGGGGGGTTTGTCGAATTACTTGTTGTCACAATTGGTGTGATAGTTTATACTTGCTATGGATATGCGAAGCTTAAACGGCGCGTAAAAAGGAGTGTTTTACGATGAAGATGAGATATTGTAAAAGGTGCCTGCAGCCCGACACCAGACCGAACGTTGTCTTTGATGATGAACAGATCTGTTTTGCATGCAGATATGAAGAATCGAAAGCAACGATAGACTGGGACGAAAGGCATGCGGAGCTTGTGGCCATCGCTGAAGAAGCCAAGGAAGAAGCCAAGAAGCGCGGCAATACATATGACTGCGTGATCGGCGTTTCGGGCGGCAAGGATTCGACATTCCAGGCTATGTATGCAAGAGATGAGCTCGGTCTTAATCCTCTTCTCATAAACTGCGCTCCCGATGAGATAACCGAGATCGGAAGAAAGAACATCGATAACTTAAACAATCTCGGCTTTGACATCATATCCATAAGATTAAATCCCATAGTTGCCAAGAAACTCGCGCGCAAATCGTTTTTTGAACGCGGAAATATAGTTGCGGCTTCGGAATACTGCCTGTGGGCATCGACATACATCATGTCGGTCAAGTTCAATATTCCGCTCATCATACAGGGTGAGAATGCAGCGCTTACATTGGGCGCAGCTAAGAATCAGGAGGCTACGGGTAATGCTTTCTCCGTGACCAAGCTTGATACCTTAAGCCAGCAGAAAGTCGAGGATTTCATAGACCTTTCGCAGAATATCACGGAAAAGGATCTGTTCTTCTACAAGATACCCGAGGTTTCGGAGATGGTTAATATGGGAACCAAAGCCATATTCCTGCAGTACTATGTGAGGGAATGGTCGCAGGTTACCAACGCCGATTTTGCGGTTGCGAGAGGTTTGACAGGCAGAAGCGACGATCTGCACGAACTCGGAAGATACCGCAGATATACCGCACTTGATTCGGATCTCCAGATTCCCAATCAGATGATGAAATACTTAAAGTTCGGCTTCGGCTATGCAACCGACGAGATCTGCTACGATATACGTGAGGGCAGATTTAGCCGTGAAGCCGGCAAATGGTACGTTGATGAATATGACGGCCTCTGCGGCCAGAAATATATAGATATGGCATGCAAGTATCTGTCGATTACGGAAGAAGAGTTCTGGGAAGTTGTGGACAGATACGTAAACCGTGATCTTTTTGAAAAAAAGGATGGGAAGTGGGTTCCCAAATTTACTGTAGGAACGGATTATGACTCAGAAGCCCGCTAAGTTTACGTCTCTCAAAAAGAACTGGTATCTGTACCTGACAGGGGCACTGCTTCTGCTTCAGGCTCTTGTCTTTTTCATATACCGGGGAGAGAGTTATATCCAGATACATGATAATCTGGACCTGTTTATGGCCCATTATCAGATGCTTAAAGTAAGTCATCTGTGGTTTGCGCATCATGTGGATGCTCCGATACTGCATGGTGTATCAAGGGATCTGTTCGGATCCGAATTTTCGCTTTATAATATCCTTTATGTTATCTTTCCGGGGCTTGTGGCGTATTTTATCGGATATGCGCTTAAGATCGCGATAGGGATATTTTCTTTTAACCTCCTCGCAAAGGATGTCTTAAAGGCTCCCGGCGGATGTTTCGCCGAAGATTCCTATGAGCGATATAAACCCATCATCATCGTGACGGCCGTTGCGTTTGGCTTAATCCCGGTATTTCCGACATACGGGATAGCTTTTACATCGGTACCTCTCATCGTTTTTCTGTTAAGAAGACTCTATCTGTTATCCGGGGAACCCCTAAAAAAGAGGATACCTCTGTATATCGGCGTGTTCTTATACCCGCTGCTTTCGTATTTTTCATATCACGGATTCTTCATACTCTGTTATATGCTCGCGGCATTTATCATATTGTGGATCAAGGACCGCAGGTTCCCGAAGACTATGCTTGCATCCCTCGCGATACTGTCGGCCGGATTCATGATATTTGAATACAGGCTGTTTGGGCAGATGCTCTTTGGCGATACCGTAACTATCAGGACTACGATGGATCACGGCGATGTGAGTTTCGCTGAAGCAATGAAACTTGCATTTGTGGAATTCGTGAATGCTTCGTTCCACAGTCAGGATTCGCATACATACGTGATCCTCGGGACGGTACTAATATCGCTTGTTGTGATCAATATCCTTCATGTGAAGAATAAAGAGGCAAAAAAGATTCTGACCGATCCGGTCAATTTGATCATGCTCTGGATCATCTTTAACGTACTGATCTTCGGGCTGTACCAGTTCTATCCGTTCAGGCATCTGGTCGAGACCATAGTCCCCAAGCTGACCGGATTTGAGTTTGCGCGTACGGCATACTTTAATACATTCCTATGGTATGCGGAACTTCTGCTCGTCTGCATCCGGATGTATGACAGCGGCCGGAAGGCTCTGGGGATCACGGCAGATATCATAGTCACATGTGCCGTGATCGCGGTAATGTTCATCCCTCAGATGTATAACGACTTCTACTACACCTGCTACAATCAGGCATATAAAGTGATCAAACAAAGAGCGACCAGTACGGTCAATTACAACGAATTCTATTCGGAATCGCTTTTTGATGAGATCAAAGAGGATATAGACTATAACGGAGAGTGGTCCGCTGCCTACTGTATGCACCCTGCCATCCTTAACTATAACGGGATAGCTACCGTGGACGGTTATCTCGGGATGTATTCGCAGGATTATAAGGATGAATGGAGAAAGATCATTACGCCCGCTCTTAACACATCACCGACCATTGCATATTATTTTGACAGCTGGGGTGCGAGAGCATATCTTTATTCCCCGTCCGATGAAAACAATTATGCGCCATTCAGGAATATATGGCCCGGGGATGCGAGGCTCATGGCCGATATGGATGAGCTTAAGAAGCTTGAGTGTAAATATATCTTCTCAAGAATAGAGATCTTAAATGCGGATGAATGCGGTATAGACCTTTTGGGCAGATATAATAATGAAAAAAGCCCGTACACGATATATGTGTACGGACTGAATTGACAAATTAGGAATCAAAACAGCAGATTAAGCTTCGGTTCTTCTTCCTCGATGAGACTTCCCGTCGTCTCGAGTTTCCATTTCGTTATACTGTAGAAATTATCTTCGGCGCTTGTCGGATAATTGACTTTGACGCTGATGCTCAGGGTCTGTACGTCCGATACGGGGATGGCGAAGTCTATGTTCTCGCCCGCCTGCGCGTAATAATCTTCTCTCGTCAATCCCGATTCATACAGGGTCTTAAGAGTCTGATCTATGCCTGCCACACGTTCTTCGGCCTGGTTGCAGGCATCATAATATGCCGCGTTTCTTTCAACCACCTTGTTGTTAAGCTTTTCGTCAGCTCTGGCTGATACGGTCGCAAGAGTCGCAAACGATACCAGACACATTACAACGAAGACCAGAAGAAGAGAGGATGTACCGACGTTAACACCGGTTGCTTCTTTTTTTCTCTTGATGCTCATCAGTCAGCGTCCTCCAATCTGTAGGGTACGTAGCGCTTGATGCTCTGCGTGGTCACGAGTTCGCCGTCCGAAGCATCGCATACGTCTATGACAGCCGTGATAACGGTTCCGGGCGCGGGATCATCCCCTGCGAGGACTTTGCCGTCGGCAGTCTGTACTGTGATATGCGCCGTGTATGCGGCTTCGCTTGATGAAACCTCATTGAAATCGGCATTGTAGGATACGCTCATGGTCCCGTCCGCGCCGAGTGATGCGTGTTCCGTTCCGTCGGAATTGAGCACGTCCTTAAGAGCGTTTAAATCACCGTCGCAGCCCAGGAACGCTTCTGAGAGGTTCTGGATAACCACAGTTCCTCCCGACTTCTGTCTGGTCGACTGGTTTGTGGAATAAGCATTCACAAACAGCTGAACGCATACGACCGACGCGATCGAGAAGAAGAGGATTACTATGATAAGTTCCATCAGGAACAGACTTGTTTTGGAGTTGGTGTTCACTATATCTCCTTTATTGCGATGCCTTGGCGCCCGTGTGGGAAGACAGATACAGGTTCATGGTCTGGCCGTCGTTAAATGCCAGATGGATCTTGTACAGGCGCGGGGTGACCTCTTCGATCTCAAAATCTTCAAGATCAAGGATCTTCGTGCCGTCCTGCGGTCCCATATCGGCATCTGCTCTTGCCAAAAGCTCATAGAGCGAGCCCTCATATTCATATATGTATGTGTTGTAGACGGTATTGTTGATCTCCTGTGTGAATACGCAGGCATCGGAGCCTCCGAATTCGGATATCGAAACAGTACCCGTCTCGTCATTCTGTCTGAGTTTCTGACTTATATAGGCGTAGGATGTGCGGTCGGTGAAGCTTTCGTCCATGTGATTGACCGTGCTTCTGTATACGTTGGCGCCTAAAACTACAAGAGTCAGGGCAGACAGCGCAAATACGAAGAACAGCGTCAGGACGAACAGGATGTCGACCATATGGTTTTTGTCGCCTTTAAAATCCATGTTTTGCTCCGTTATTTATCTTCAACAAGCCGGATGATCGTGATATCCGGATATATATTGCTTCCTATGGGCTGATAATCCACATAGAAGAGTTCTTCATTATACGTAAGGCCGTAGTGGTCAACGAGATAATCCATGTTGGGCGGATAAGTCCCTTCCACGGCATAACACTGAGCCACATCGCGCGATATGGCTTTTTCCAGACTCTCCTGCTGGCCGTCAAGCGATGATCTGCTCACATAGTTGACACCGGCTAAGAAGATCGCTATGACTGCGATGCCCATTATGAGAGGCAGGAACTTAAGAGCCTTCTGGAAGATATTTGCTTTTTTGGTAGTGTTAAATCTGTTCATATTCTATGTCGTAAATGAGCGTTATCCGATCGAGCTCATGATGCCCATCAGCGGCAGGATGACCGAAAGAAGGATCATGCCGACGATCAGGGACAGGATGATAACGAGCGTGGGCTCGAGCACTGCGATGATGTCATGGATACGCTTGTCGACTTCCTTGTCATAATCATCGGCGATGCGGTTCATTGCCTGCTGGGGATTACCTGACTTAAAACCTATGGAAGCCATGCGTGACTGTATGCTTGAGAATATCTCGGCATCTTTAAGTGCCTGTGAGTATTCGTTTCCTTCAAGCAGAAGCTCTTTGCACTTGGCGATCTTGGCGCTCATTCTTGAGTTGTCTATCAGGCTTGCTACCAGATCGAAACCTTCATATGTATCCATGCGTCCGTATACCATCGCGATACCGCTGGCGAAACGGCTGCATGCAACTGCGTCATTGAACTTTCTGGTAGGCGGGAATACGTCGATGAATCTTGACATCAGCTTTTTGCCTGCGGGTACTTTGGCAAAGAAGATATATGCAACGATGATCAGCACAAGGACTACGACCAGAACAGTGGAAGATGAGCTTAATCTGTTACCGAAGTTCATGAGGCTTACGGAAAAAGCATTCATCTGGCTTCCCAGCTGTGTGAATACCTGATTGAATATAGGCAGGACCTTGGTGATCAGGACTATGATAACGAGGAGCATCATAAAGATCATGATCATGGGGTAGGTGACTGCATTCTTGATGCCTTCCGCTATGGCCTGCTGACGGTCATAATAATCAGCAAGAGCGTGGCAGATTGCCTTGTCATCACCCGCGCGGAGTCCCAAGCGGACCATGCGGATTACATGTTCGGGAAAAGCTTCTGTCTTCTCGAGTGCCACATCGAACTGGCCGTGTTCGGTAAGCTCTGCGATGATCAGTTCCAGCATCGCTCTTGCAGAGGGGCTCTTGGTATCGTTTAACATAGTCTCGATACCTTCGCGGTAATAGATGCCTCCGTCAAGGAGCATTGCCAGCTGACCGAAGAATGTGGCAAGTTCGGCGTTTGAGAGTTTCTTTAGGTTCGCCATTGATCTGTCCTTTCTAATCTTATCCTTATATTAATTGCGTCAATATATGTATTTGGTCTCGTAATTGGAACCGTCGCCTATGAACTCCTGAAGTTCCGAAGCGCTCGCGCTTGCTGCAAATGTGGGATCCATGAGTTCCCAGCTGGTTCCGTTAAATTCTATGATGCCGTTTACCCAGCCTGTTTCCTGCAGGTAAACCGAGATCCATGCGTGATATGCCGTGCTTGCATATCCTACTTCCATATGGGTAGGAATGTTCTGGCTTCTTAACATTGAAGCTGTCAGACATGCATAATCCAGACATATTCCGGTATTGGTAGCAAGCGTCCTGTCGGGATCCGGAAGATAACCGCTCTCGACGGAGTTGGCCAAAGCCGTGTCGTAGGTGACATTCTGGATCATATAGTTATATACGTTGGTCACCACGTCGAGGTCTGTGTTTGCGGAGTAAGCAAGCTCCTCGGCCTTGGTCACACATGCGCTGTCTGCAGTGAAATTGACATACTGGTTGGGATACAGATAAGGTCCGAATTCGTTTGATATCGTAACGTTGAATTCGGTCCTGAAACAGGTCGAGTACTCTGTGCCCGTGATATTCTCGAATATGCCTATCGTATACGTTCCGCTTTCGCTGGTTAAAGGAAATACCTCATATCCGCCGTGCAGATTGTAGGTATAGGTGATCGTATTCGGGCATGTCAGCTGCATCTTGACCTTGGGACTGGTTCCGGAATAGTTCACGGATATATATCCCTGGTCGGAATTGGATGTATCGACCATGACTACGTCATTGCCGGAAGTCTCTGTGCCGGGCTGTGTGGGCTCAAGGACCAGGGGAGTATTGTCTCTGGTTCCTGGACCGCTTGAAACGGGAGCCGGCTGCTGCGCTGCGCCCGCATCGCCTGTCTGGGCCTGCGCCTGCCCGCCGCCTGATCCGCCCGCGTTTTGGCCTAACTGTGCGGGAAGTCCGGTCGATGTATCACCCGAAGGAGCAGGAGAGCCCTGAGCGCCTGCCTGCGCCTGTCCGCCTCCCGCAGATCCGTTTACATATGCCGCCGATCCGCATCCGCCAAGCAAACCCACCGTGAGCATGGCTGCCGTCAATACCGCTATGGAATTGTTGAACCTGCGTTGCTTGTTCATGTTAAAAGACTATGTCGATAAATGTTATTTACGGAGGGGTGAGGAGCATATGAACGGTTTCGCTGTTTAAGTCGCTTACGTATATGTTCCATTCGGTATCATCATAATTAAATGTGACCATACCGTTTCCCGAATTGTATTCCGTGGGGAATACAGTGTTTCCTGCGGAAGAAACCGCATAAATGGAAGTATAATCAATGAAAGGACCGTCCAGATCCAAATAGAGGACGCTGTCCTGAACGTAATAGTCGTTTACCGAGATATCCGCTTTGTCATTGGTCTTCTTAAGGGAAGATGTAAATACAAATACAAGCGGAACGAGCAGCGTAAAGACAAGGATCGCTTTGACCATGGTCTGGTATCTTGAATAACCCTTGGCTGCGTTCACTCTTTTCTTGAGCATCTTGTCGATGGGGGTGTTATTGCTTTTTTCCACTGAGCTTAATACTTTGGCCAGAGTGGAAGAAGCGGCGAACTTGTCCATCGTATATTTTTTGGAGTGATGTAGAATTGACATGTTAGTCTCCTCGTGTTTATTTCTTCATATGTGCAAAGGCTTCCGCTAAATGATCTTTTCCGCTGATCAGATAGCGCTTGACCGAACTCTTGCTGTATCCGAGTATATCAACGATGTCATCGATCTTCATATCGTTGAAATACCGCAGTATGATACATTGCTTTTCATGCGCGGGAAGCTTGTCGATGGCGGCCGATAAGATATCGAGCTCTTCGTTTCGCTCGGAACGCTCGGCCGGATTGACATCATCATTGTCGTCATGGATGATGTCCAAAAGTTCAGGGTCGATGATCGCGCCGTAGTCTTTGGAATTCTTGCGGCTGATATCATGGCATACATGAAATGATATCTGATTGAGCCACGCAACGAACAGTGTGGGATCGTTTAAGCGGGTGATATTTTTGTATGCGAGTATAAAGATCTCCTGAACCGCATCCTGCGCCAGATATTCATCCCTTAAATAATGGCGGGCATAATTATATACCTTATTATAAGTAAGCCCGTATATCTGAGTGAATGCATCAGAGTCACCGCGTTGTAATTTGAGCACCAGTCCTGCTATATACTTGTGGTCAAGTTCCTTGCTCATGTTAAGGGCGATTCCTCCAGATTACGATATGCTACGGTCAGCAGATCGGCCAATCTTGAAACCTCTTCATTATCATTAAGAGCATAAGCGTATTCTATTTCGATAGGGGTTTCCTTGTGGGACATATTGTAGAGGTTGATCGCTACATACAGATCTGAGATGAACAGGCTGACGAGCTCGTCATCACATCCCTCGAACACGCCTAAGAATTCGTTACCGCCGTTTCTTCCGACGAAACCGTAAGGCGTACCCACATCTTTTAATATGATACAGAAGTCCTGAATGAGTGAGTCACCGACAGCACGGTTGAACTTCTCGTTGATGGTGATCAGGTTTGACAGTCTAAGCACTGCACAGCCGACTTTCTGCATCGTTGCTTCGGAGTTGTGCATGCTTATCATCAGATCGACGCTCAAGCGGTTCGGGAGACCGGTAAGCGCATCCACATAAGCGGTATGAGACAATTCGGAACTCTCTGAAGCGGCATTCTTGAGCATGTTAAAATCTATCAGCATGCAAATGAATGAGATGATCAAAGCGATCCACATCATAAGGCACAGCGTAAAGAGGAGTTTGTTGGTGAAGACTGCCGTGCGTAGTGTCTTACTGAATATCAGTATGCACAGATAAATCACCTCTACCGCAAATACCAAAGTCAGTTCCAATGCTTTGACGGCTCTGTATGCTGACAGGCTGTCCTTGGGTAAATTGTCATTTTTATTCATCTGAGAGTGACCTTTCTATATTAATTATAAGTACATCAACAAGTACCATAAAAAATATTATATCGAAAAAAATCATAAAATCAAACTGTAGACGGATTTTTTGTGATTTGCTGAACCTTTTTGGGTCAAAGGTATGTCTTTATAGTTGAACAGGTAATTCCGGCAGTATATAATACTACTTGACTAGGAGGAATCGGGAATGGAAACCATGACAAACGCGGGCGGATACACCCTTACAATAATCGGAGATGACCCCACTGCTTTATCCGGCAATATTCCTACAGCGATACAGTCCACAGGTTCGGTATTCTTTGCAACATGTCTCATGATCCTGCTTGTGGCAGCGATAGTAATAGGAGCTGCATATGCAATCAGACTTCATCAGTTACAGATGAGACTTGAAGAACTCCTCACCTACAGCAGAATCGACTTAGGAGAGTACAATCCCAGAAGCATCAGAAGCTTACGCAACGAGATCATGATCGTTGAGAGCGACATAGCTGAAAGCAATCTGGGCGGCGTAATACCTTCGATGTATTAAGCCATATAAATAGGAAGACAGACCGGATCCTTAAAGGGGTCCGGTTTTTTTGTGTCCACGGGCCCGATTTCGGCGTCCGGATTTTCTGTTTATACCGCCGGTACCTTATTGTTGACAAATACGGTGCTTGTGCGTATAATTATTAGGCTTGCGTGTATTTTGCGCGTAAGTGCGCTTTTTTTGCGCTGTAAAACAAATCCATTTCAAGGAGGTGAGAAGAATGCCTACATTTAACCAGTTGGTCAGAAAGGGTCGTCAGACATCAGTGAAGAAGTCTACAGCTCCTGCTCTGCAGAAAAGCTACAACTCTCTGCACAAGACAGCAGTAGATACTCCTTCACCGCAGAAGCGCGGCGTGTGCACTGCTGTTAAGACTGCAACCCCCAAGAAGCCTAACTCCGCACTCCGTAAGATAGCCAGAGTACGTCTGTCAAACGGTATCGAGGTTACAAGCTATATTCCCGGTGAAGGCCACAACCTTCAGGAGCATAGCGTTGTCCTGATAAGAGGCGGCAGGGTTAAGGATCTGCCCGGTACCAGATACCACATTATCCGCGGTACTCTGGATACGGCAGGTGTAGCTAACCGTAAGCAGGCGCGTTCCAAGTACGGAGCGAAGAAGCCCAAGGCAGCTAAGTAATTTGGTTCCACAAACAGAACTAATGAGTTGTGTAGGCATCTTTTAGAGCTTATGTATTGCACATCTGCTCAGATATAAAATGTGCTGCACGAACACATCAGAACGACACATGTGAGTACCTGTGAATTAATTTTTTGTATTAAGGAGGGAAGTAACGTGCCACGTAAAGGACATATTGCAAAAAGAGATGTTCTCGCCGATCCGTTATACAATGATAAGGTTGTGACCAAGCTCATCAACAATATCATGTTAGACGGCAAGAAGGGAGAAGCCGAGAAGATCGTTTACGGCGCCTTCGCCAGAGTGGAGGAGAAGACCGGCAAGCCCGCGCTCGACGTATTCCACGATGCCATGGAGAACATCATGCCTGTACTTGAGGTCAAGGCAAGACGTATCGGTGGTGCAACCTATCAGGTTCCGATCGAGGTCAGAGCTGACCGTCGTCAGGCACTCGGTCTTCGTTGGATGACCATGTTCTCACGTAAGAGAAGTGAGAAGACCATGGAAGAAAGACTTGCCAACGAGATCATGGATGCGGCAAACAACACAGGCGCATCCGTAAAGCGTAAAGAAGATATGCATAAGATGGCAGAAGCAAACAAGGCTTTTGCACATTACAGATTCTGATAGGAGGGAAAGATCTTGGCTGGAAGAGAATATCCGCTTGAGCGGACCAGAAATATCGGTATTATGGCTCATATCGATGCCGGTAAGACCACATTGACTGAGCGTATTCTCTA
>JAEEGL011799521.1_pt1 | contig 11324 bp, 16 predicted proteins | sample 9134231 | NCBI WGS metagenome assembly JAEEGL01 (sample SAMN16246548, study PRJNA631951) | gut metagenome | biome: gut microbiome; feature: rumen; material: fiber-attached | host: Bos | place: Iran: Karaj | collected 2018-10
CAGAAAGTTTGATATTCCATTTGTTCAAATTCGATTGTTCTAAAAGTAAAATTACCTGGTGTTATTTCGTTTCTAAACGCTTTTCCTATTTGTCCAATACTAAATGGTAATTTTGCACGCATACTTCTTTGAACATTTAAGAAGTTAACATATTCACCTTGAGCATTTTCCGGCCTTAAATAGACAACACTTTTTGAGTCTTTAGTAACTCCTCTATATGTTTCAAACATGAGTTTAAATTGGCGAATATCAGTAAAATCACATTTGCCACATTTTGGACATGGAATATTATTCTCACGAATATATTTAATCAATTCTTCATTACTCATCTTATCTCCGATGCTAGAATTAGTATAATCGTTTACCAAATTGTCAGCACGATGACGTGTTTTACAATGACGGCAATCGGTTAAAGGATCCGCAAATGAATCGACATGACCTGATGCTTCCCATACTCTTGGGTGCATTAAAATATCCGCATCTACTTCATATGCGTTATTCCTCTCTTGAATAAATCTTTTTCTCCAAGCATCTTTAACATTGTTTTTAAGTCTGCTTCCTAAAGGACCGTAATCCCAAGTATTAGCAAGGCCTCCGTAGATTTCACTTCCTTGAAAAATGAAACCGTATTGTTTGCAGTAACTAACTAAATTTTCCATCGTTACTTTTTCCATAAAATCCTCCTCCTAAATAAAAAGACTCTTCCTGATATATAGGGACGAGGTAAACTCGTGGTTCCACCCTATTTATTCTTTAGAAGAATCTCATTAATTACATAGCTCGAAAGTTCCAGATTAAATAAACTTTATTAGATTTCCACTATCTCTAACTCACTTTAAAAGTTTTAAGTAATCCCTCTTCGTCATCACTTCTATATAAATATTAACACAAAAGGTTTAATATTTCAAACAATATTTCTATTAATTTATAATTTAGTTAAACTTTTGATAAAATCCTTTGATTTTAAATAAATACCTGTATAGCGATCATAGTAATCATCTAAAAATGTGTTGATTTCATTTTTTACTTTTTCGCTGACACTTATTTTTTCTAAAGATTTAAGGTCGACATAATAATAAGCTCTTATCACTTTTAATGTCTTATCACTTACAACTACGTCATTGCTAAGACAGTTCTTACAAATGAAGCCGCCATTTGATGCAGAAAGGGTAACAATATCTACCTTAGATCCACATTTACTACACTCATCGATAACTGGCATAACTCCTAGAAATTCCAAAAATTTTAACTCAACGATATTCATAATGACAAATCCGTCATAACCATCGTTTATTTTTAGAATCGCTTCAATAACTAAATCGAATAGTTTTTCACTAAAATGTTCTTTGCTCACCTGAGCAGCTAAATCTAAGATGTAACTTACATAACTTATTTTAGTTATATCTTTTTTAACATTTTTTAACTCATCAATTATCGTTGCATTATTTAATGTCGACATCTTATTTTCTTTGTAATATATATTAAACCTAGCGTATGTCAGTTTTAAAGACGCAATTCTTAAACTGCTATTTAATCTTTTAGCTCCTTTAGCCATAACACTTACAAGTCCGTGTTCACGAGTTAAAATGGTTAAAATCTTACTAGTTTCAGAGTATGAACTTTCTTTTAAAATAATGCCAATTACTTCTTCCACTTCTACTCTCCTCCATTTTAATATGTATTACCAAATTTTATTCATCTGTATCAGCAAATCCGAATTCTTTTAGTAGAGATTCTTTATCTCTCCACTTTGGTATTACTTTTACAAATAAGCTTAAATAAACCTTATTATTTAAGAGTTTTTCGATATCTTTTCTCGCTTCTGTTCCAATTTCTTTAATCATATTTCCATGTGAACCAACGATAATTTTCTTAATGCTTACGCGGTCAACTATGATAACAACACTTATAACATATGCGTTATTTGATTTTTCAAATCCTTCCACTAAACAAGATGTCGCATGTGGTATTTCTTCATCGGTCAAATTGAATATCTTTTCACGGACAATCTCTCCAACTAAAAATTTAACACTGCTTGTTGTATAATCATCTTTTTCATAGTACACTGGTCCTTCTTTTAAGAAATCTTTGATTACTTTTAAAAGGCGTTTAATATTATCATCTCTTAAAGCAGAAACAGGAACAATTGCGTCAAAGTCATATTTTGTTCTAACATCATCGATCTTTAAATACAATTCTTCCTTAGTGACTAAATCTACCTTATTAATAACTAGTATTATCGGTTTCCCGGTACTTTTAAGTCGTTCTAAGATAAATTCATCACCGCGACCAAATTCTTCGTTAGCAGGGATTAAAAATAGTAATACGTCGTTATCCTCAATTGTGTAATAAGCTTGCTTGTTTAAATAGTTCCCAAGTTTATGATTTGGTTTATGTATACCAGGGGTATCAACAAATACTATTTGAGAATCATCATCATTATAAATACCTTTAATAATATTTCTTGTCGTCTGTGGTTTTTTTGATACAATTGCAACCTTTTCACCGACAATGCTATTTATTAATGTTGACTTCCCCACATTCGGACGTCCGATTAGTCCAACAAACCCACTTTTCATATATTACCTCCTAATACCATAACCGTCTAAAATCTTATCTTGAAGTTCAAACATCACTTTTTCATCTTCTTCATTCATATGGTCGTAACCTAGTAGATGTAAAAGCCCATGTACTGCAAGAAATGATATTTCTCGTTTTAAACTATGTCCGTATTCTTCTGCTTGTTCCCTCGCCTTTTCAATCGATATATAGATATCACCTAAAACTCTTGTTTCAAGTTTTATATCTTCGTGATCTTCTAGGGCGAATGATATAACATCAGTTGGCCTGTCTACTCCTCTATATTCCTTATTAATTTCGTGAATTCTTTTATTGTCGATAAAAATAATATTGAATTCAACCTTCTTTAATTTCAAATACTTTAGGGCATATTTAATAAGACCTTTTAATTCATCAATTTCTTTAATACTTTCTTTTGTTTCGTTAAAAATTTCAAAATTGTTCATAATCATACTCCTATATAAACTGCAAATGCAACAATTAATGCGGCAACTACAAGATTGCAGATTAAGCCTTTTTTCTTCTTTAAAACTGTTTTGTTTAGTAAAAAATCCATAACTTGATAAACAAAATAACCCAAAACTCCACCGATGACATTTAAAATAATATCGTCTATATCAAATACTCTTCCTATTCGATATTGAATTATTTCAACTGCAATTGAAATAAATACTGAAAATGCAAATATATATCTAACTTTTCTAATCTTAGTGAAATAAGCGAGATAAAATCCATATGGCATGAATAATATCATATTACCAAGAACGTTTTTAATAAAACTTCTGCTTCCAACTTCGAATCTAAATATCTCCTTAAAAGGAATTATATTAGCTGTTGACCAATCGACATCTGCAAATGTTAAAACATAGAAAAAACACATTAAATAGACAACAAAGATTAAATACAACATTTCTCTATAAAAAACAAATTCTTTTTTATTCGAAATAAATGAAAAAAACCTTATTGAGAATAAAATGGTAATTAGTATTAAAAGCGATGGCCAGATGCCGCTAATTACGGCTATAATTGTCTCTTTATACATTTTCTTCCTCTAATTTCTTTTATAACATCTACTATTATTTTACTATTTTTTGCTTGAACTTTCAATTCATTTTAACTAACTATAACTACAAAATAAAAGAGCTTGATCTTCAAGCTTATTTTATTGTTCCAAATCGGTTAAATGGGAAAATTGAAAATACTACTTTCCCCTTTATTTCATCTTCAGTAACTAAACCAAATAGACGGCTATCAGATGAATCACTTCGATTATCCCCAACTACAAAGTATTCGCCTTCTGGGATTTTTAATATTCCAAGTTTTGCTAAGGAAAAATCATCTGTTTCAACATCGATAAATGGTTCATCAACGACTTTATTATTTACATATAGTTTGCTATCTTTATACTCGATATATTCACCAGGTAATCCGATTAATCTTTTAACGACATTTTCCCTTTTACCAAGAATATCGTGATTGACAACTAAGACATCAAATCTCTTATAATTTTTATCAAGTTTATAGAGAATTAAAACTTGATTGTTAATTAAATTTGGTGTCATTGAATTACCGGAAACAAGTACAGGTGTTGCAATAAATGTACGAATTAAAACAATCGTTGCAATTATAATTATATATGATATTATGCTTTTATAATTTTCCATATTTTCTTAAGAAAAATAAGGCATGTGCCTTATTAATTTCCTTCCTTAATTTTTGCTTCACTTACTAAAGATCTTAAATAATTCAATTTGGCTCTTCTTACATGTCCTTTACGAACAACTTTAACTGAATCAATTAAAGGTGAATTAATAGGGAATGTTCTTTCTACACCAATGTTACCTGTTTGATGTCTAACAACAAAGTTTTTTGATACCCCTGAGCCTTTGATAGCAATAACAATTCCTTGATAATTTTGAACTCTTTCACGCTTACCTTCTTTGATCTTGTAACCAACATCAACAGTATCGCCTACTTTGAATTCAGGAATGTCTGTTCTAATTTGACTTTTAGTAATTTTTTCAACTAAATTCATGATGTCACTCTCCTTGTTTAAATCTATGATCATATCTTGCAGCGGATCACGACAACAATAATATTAGCAAATAAAACTATTTTTGTCAACGATTTTTATGGGATTTTTCTTCCTCTAATTCGTTTAGATAATCCTTTTTACTAATTTCAAATTGTTTAACTTTAAGTTCATGCTCTAAAAGAGCAAATTTCTGCATAAGTAGTTTATAGTATTTATCATCCAAATAAATGCGATAATTGTTCACAATAATTGAACGATATCTCGCTATTTCATTTAATGCTTCACCTAAATGAGAAGCTGATTCATCATCATCTTCAAGTAAATCAATCATGTACTTGATAAATACGTCCAGTTTTTTCTTGATTTTTTTCTTTAAAACCTTTGAAACAAATGTCGGTTTAACTAAGATGAGTTTATTCACCTTAATACCATCATATTCAATATGATTTTTAGGTGTGAAACCATATCCATTATTCTTACTATAATCGATATAGACAAGTTCATTAGTTTCTTTGTTTCTAACTAAAAGGTAATTACTTTTCATAAAATCAATCCTTCTTTAGTAAATCTGGTCTTCTATTCTTTGTCCTTTTTATGCTTTCCTCTAATCGCCATTTGCGAATGTTTTCATGATGTCCGGATAAAAGTACATCTGGTACTTTCATTCCCCTAAAATCAACTGGTTTAGTGTATACAGGGTAATCTAGTAAGTCGTTATTGAATGAGTCATTTAAATGCGATTCATCAACAATTACACCTGGAACTAGACGAACTACGGCATCAGTTATAACCATGCTTGGAAGTTCTCCACCAGTTAATACATAATCTCCAATACTAATCTCTAAGTCTGCTAAAGATCTAATTCTTTCATCAAATCCTTCATAGTGACCACAGATAATTATCAAATGCTTTTTATCTTTTAATTCATAAGCTTTGCTCTCCTTAAAAGGTTCTCCTTGTGGAGTTGTAAGTATTACAAAACTATCATCAGTTTTTAAGTCTTCAACCGCAAGGAATATTGGCTCTGGCATTAAAACCATACCAGCACCACCTCCAAATTGATAATCATCTACTCTTTTATGTGGATCTTGTGAATAATCCCTTATATTATGAATACTTATATTTACTTTATTTTCATCAATAGCTCTTTTGACGATTGAAGTGTTTAGAAAACCTTCAAACATCTCTGGAAATAATGTTAATATGTCAATCTTCATGAATTAATCCCTCAATTGATTTAACTTCTATTCTTTTATTTTCTAAATCAACTTTTTTAACAAACTCTTTAACATTCGGAACCATATTTTTAGTTCTACCATTATTTATAACTAAAATGTTATGAGCTTTGTTCTTCATAATATATTCAACTTTACCAATATTTTTTGATTCAGTATAAACATCAAGTCCGATTAAGTCTTCATTGAAATAACCTTTTATTTTTAAATCATCGCGATTTATATATACTTTGTCACCTTTATAAATAATTACATCTTCAATTGAACTTAATCCTTCAAATGTAACCATGTCATATTCCTTGTGAGTTCTATAAGTGTTTATAATTAATTCATCATAACTTCTTCCAATATAAAGTTTAAAACCTTTTTTAAAAACTTTCTTTTTATATTCAAAATCAGAAATAATTCTGATTTCACCTTTCAATCCGTGAGTATTAACAACATCTCCAATACATATATAATTCATACTCCACCTACTTATCTAACTCATATAAAATAATACTTGTTGCAACTCCAACGTTCAAAGATTCACAAGCACCATTCATATCAATATATAAAAACTCATCACAAATATCAAGTAATGAATTATTAACTCCGTTTCCTTCATTACCCATTATTATAGCAAATTTTGAGGGCTTTTCAAGAGTTTTTAAACTTTTCCCACCATTTACTTTTGTGGCATATATTTTATAGTTTTTTTCCTTTAATTCGTTCACTAATTGATTAATATTTGTTCTTACGATATTTATATCAAATAAGAGTCCTTCTGTTGCTCTTACAACTTTTTCATTGTATAAATCAACTGTATCCTCACTCAAAACAATGGTATCAATATTAAAAGCAACAGCACTTCTAATAATGGTACCAAGATTTCCAGGATTTTGAATATTATCTAAGATAAGAATTCTATCTCCTTTTATTTCGTCATTTTTTTTCTTACAAAGTCCGATTATAGTTGGAGTTTCAAGTGATGATAGATATTTTAAAACATTGATAGAAACAAGACATATAGGTACATCTATTTCATAGCCATCATCTAGTTTAAAAACTTTTTCTAGGTAACCATTTTTCTTCGCTTCTTCAATCAAATGTTTTCCCTCAACTAAAAAGTAGGCGGATTGATCGCGATACTTTTTTATTTTTAACTTTGCAATTTCTTTAATATATTTATTATCAGTTGACGTATAAATCATTTTATTCACAACCACTTCTAATTACATTTTTAATAGCATATGCAGCTGGCACAGTATCTGCTTGGTTTACCTTATATGAATAAACTATTCTAAACTTGCTCGTGCTAAGAGCTTGCGCTATCGTTATTTGGTTTAAAAGACTGCTATCATAGTACGCTATACTCATTACTCCTGCTGGATATACAACATCGTTTGCAATAGAGTTAATTTGATCTGTAGTTGTCGGACAGGCGTAAACGACATAGTTCTTAACATCTAATACCCCTTTAAATACTGAGTTTGTTTTAGTTCCTCTATTTTCTAAAACTTCATAATTATACGATTTATTTAACTTCTCTACTCTAAACAAAATATCGTTTGGTAGATATTCTTCATTTCTTGGATCTTTTAAATCCATAGAAACGGCTCCCGCAATTTTTAATTGATATAAACTCACATAAATATCATCGTTAGTATTTAATAGCGTCTTATTTAATTCTTTCATTGAAAATCTCTTGAATGACGCTTTTAAACTGTCAAGCTCTGATTTATATAAGTCATTTTTACCATTATTTATTGATGATTCAACAAGTGGAATTATAAGTATTCCCATGACTGTTAAAATTACAATAACTGCGAGTAACTCTGTTAAAGTGAAAGCATTCTTCTTCATTATATCACCAAAAATATAATAACATATTTGTAAAAAAAAAGATAGTTTTATCTATCTAATTTAAGTATATTTACAACTGTTTTTAAAATAATTATAAAATCATTTTTGAATGAAAGATTGTCATAATAAACTACGTCATATTTTAGTTTGTCCTTATGGGTCAATCCTCTTCCTCCAGACACCTGGGCAAGCCCGGTAATGCCTGGTCTTACTAAATACCTTTTATTGCTTATTTTTCCTGCCGGGAGTTTATCACCTGGAATGAAAGGACGTGGACCTACTAAAGCCATATCACCTTTTAAAACATTAAATAGTTGTGGAAGTTCATTTAGACGTGACCTATCAATAAAATAAGAAACTTTAGTGTATCTATTTTTCCTTTTACTTGAACTTAAAACTTTTGTTCTAAATTTGTACATGATAAAAATCTTTTTGTTCATTCCTTCTCTTTCTCTTAATTCGTTGTGAAGTGGAAATCCAAGATTGATTAAAGTTATTACTGCAACTAAAATCATGAGTGGTAAAGTTATTACTATAAGAATTAGAGATAAGAAAAAATCAAGGATTCTTTTTATGTACCTTCTATACATTCTAATCACCTAACATTTCTATTATTTCATTTATAGTACTAATATCAGTTGATGTCCCAGAAATAATACCAACTTTTTGATATTTTTTTATTTCATTTAAATCTAGTTCGTCTTTTGATTCAACCCAAATAGTTTTATCACTTGCTATATCGTAAAGCTTTTTAGTGTTTGAACTATTCTTACCACCAACCAAGATTAATATGTCACAAGTTGATGCCATATTACTAGCTTCTTTTTCGCGTTCTAAAACAACTGGACATAGAGATGGAATCACTTCAATATAAGTTTTTGCAATTCTTCTTATTTTATTAACCAAAGACATAAACTCTAAATTAGAAAATGTCGTTTGAGCGAAAATCGATATTTTTTTAGTATTCGTCTTTAATTTTTCCTCTAGAAGTTTTAAATCCTCTACTCCTTCAATAACAATATAGTCGTTAGCATAAGAAATAGTTCCAATTACCTCCGGATGTTTTTTAGAACCGATTACAATAATCAAATTTTTCTTTCTTTCATTAATTAATTCATGAATTTTAGCTACTTTTGGGCATGTTAGATCAACTATTTCTAGTTTCTTCTCCTTAGCTCTACTTATAGCTTCTTTAGTAGTACCATGTGCTCTTATAACAACTCTTTTTTTATCAGGAACTTTTTCAATATCTTCTACTACTTTAGCATCTAGTTTATCCATCACAACTTTATTGTGTACAAGTTCCCCTAAAAAGTAAGTGTTTTCATCCTTCACTTTTGATGATTCATTTACTGCTCTAGTAATACCAAAACAAAACCCAATATTCTTTGCTACAATTATTTCCATAATTCACCTAACCTTTAAGTTCAACAATAGTGACTCCATTATTTTGATAAAATGTTTTAAAGGCTACAACATCTTTATTCTTTTTTAAAGTCTCTTTAGTTTCATTATAAAGAATTCCACTACCAATTCCATGAATAATCACAATTATATCGTTTTTTAACAGCTTATTTTCTTTTACAAAATCGTTTATTAATATCCCAGCAGTTATTCTATCATATCCATGAAGATCAAGTGTTGGAAGATTATCAATAAAAATAACATCATTCAAAGTCATGGATGTACTCTCTCATTTCTTCTTTTGTTGGGATTGAATTTCTTCCACCAATCTTAGTAACAGAAATTCCTCCTGCTACAGTTGCAATTGTAAGAATTGTATTTAAATCATATTTTTTACTAATTCCATATGTAAATGCTCCGTGGAAGATATCTCCCGCTCCGGTTGAATCTAAAGCTTTAACTTTTAAAGCATCCATAATTCCAAGACTGCCATTTTGTTTATATAAAACTCCATGTGATTCTAATGTAATTATAACGTTATTTTTAAAAGTATCCTCCATTTTTTCATAAACATTTATAATTGATGATTCATCGCTATAGTTTAATTTCATATTTGTTATATTTTCTGCAAATTCTTTTGCGCAAACTAAATAATCAACTCTCTTTGCTAGTTCAATACTTTCATCATTGACCTTTTCAGCATCCATAATAGTTATCGCATTTGGATATCTATCAAGGAGAATATTTGCTCCTTTATATTCTCTTGCATCGAGTAAAATAATATCTGGTTCAAAATCTAGAGATAAACTTTCAAATTGTTTATCATTTTTGTGATAAGAAAGAATTGTCCTAGATCCATTACTCATATTATTAACGATAATACTTGTAACAGTAGTTCCATCATCATCAACTTGAACATATTTTGTGTTGACATTTACTTTTTTAAACTCATCTAAAACCTTATGTCCGTAGTAATCATTTCCAACATGTCCCGCGATATATACTTCTACTCCCCATTTACCTAATAAATAAGCAGCATTAGAAGCATTTCCACCACCGCATTCGACTTTATCATCAACTCTTATTTTTTTATTTTCTTCTAAAAATTTTTCCACTGGTAGAGTAATATCATAACTAATACTTCCTATACATAATATCTTCATATTATCACCAGTATTATTATCTCACAAATGAACTAGAATTAAAAGTCTTTTCCTCCTCTTCTTCTTCACATAAACTTGCTATTTTTAAAGAACAATATAAAAATAAAAGCAGAAATAGTATTAAAAATAAAATTATATATATCATTTTATCACCTACTATTTAATATACCTTTTAATTATTAACATACCTTTTTTTAAAAATTTTTTTGTATTTCTTTTTCTATTTTGATATAATTAGTTTAAATGATATCGGAGGATTTATGACTAAAGGATTTGATAACAAAAAATATGTAAAAATTCAAAGTGAAGAGATTAAAAAGAGGTTTAAGTTGTTTGATAAACTATATTTAGAAGTTGGTGGTAAGTTATTTGATGACAACCATGCTGCTAGAGTATTACCGGGATTCCTTCCTGATTCTAAGATAAACATGTTTAAAGAGTTAAAAAAAGACATGGAGATTATCTTCTGCATCAATGCAAATGACATTGAAAGAAACAAAACTAGAGCAGAATATGGTATTACTTATGACACGGAGGTTTTAAGACTCATCTACAATTTGCAAAAGCTTAAATTCAATATCAACAGCGTTGTTATAACTCTATATAATAACCAAGCCAACGTCAATCAATTTATCAAAAAACTAGAAGCAAATAATATTAAAACTTATATTCATACATTTACTAAGGGATATCCAACAGATGTCGATACAATTGTAAGTGATGAGGGTTATGGAGCAAATCCATTTATCGAAACGACTAAAAAATTAGTTTTAGTTAATGCCCCTGGACCAGGTAGTGGAAAACTTGCAACTTGTTTATCACAGCTATATCATGAACATAAACGTGGTGTTAATGCGGGATACGCCAAATTTGAGACATTCCCAGTATGGAACTTACCCCTAAAACACCCTGTAAATATCGCTTATGAAGCCGCTACAGCCGATTTAAAGGATGTCAATATGATTGATCCATTCCACTTACAAGAATACGGGAAAACGGCTATAAACTATAATCGCGATATTGAATTGTTCCCAGTTCTTAAAAACATTCTTTTTAAAATAA
>JAEEGL011834126.1_pt1 | contig 11324 bp, 9 predicted proteins | sample 9134231 | NCBI WGS metagenome assembly JAEEGL01 (sample SAMN16246548, study PRJNA631951) | gut metagenome | biome: gut microbiome; feature: rumen; material: fiber-attached | host: Bos | place: Iran: Karaj | collected 2018-10
AGACGTACCGAATGCGAATGCCGTAAGCCAGGAGCCGACATTGCGGCCTCCCAGGACAAAACCCTGCACATCAGATGCGGTGCGGCGGCAATAGATGCCGACCCCGATCATCACGGCAAAGAACAGGATGAGGAGGATACACTTTACTAACATGGCCTAAATGTAAGAATAATAATTGATTATTACGTCATTCGCGGTCAAAAAGAGCATCCTTGCTTGAACAGTCCGGGGAAAATGATTAGATTTGATACTTGAACCAAGACCTTTACGATTATGGCACAATACCCTTGCGAGAACTGCAAGTTCCGGGCACACTACGACAGGAACCCCCAATCTCTACTCGGTCGCTTATGGCGCTGGCACATCAATTTCTGCCCCGGTTTCAAGGGGTACTTCACCCATCAGGACGAAGAGACCCAGCGTGCCCTTCGCGAGAAGTACGATTTCAAGAAATACCAATAGTGCATGTACAGAACGACCAGATACCTGAACGGCATTTTATTGGCAACAGCCATGTTGTTGACTTAGTGCCGTACAACATACGGCCGGTCCTGCTGGTCGCGTCGGACAAGGCATACGGGACGGAGACGGTCATTCTGAATTGCGAAGAGCGGTGATTCCCGTGAAGATGCTCCTGACTCTGCCTCTTCTGCTTCTCTCCCTCATTTCCGGTGGCGGGAGGTCCCTTGTATCCCATACCGTCCGCATCGATACGGAGGCAGGAGGGATGAAGGCACGGATCCTCCAGCCGAAGGAAAAGGCCGACGGCCCTGTGCCGGGCATCCTTTGGATCCATGGAGGAGGCTATATGCTGGGCGGGTCCTACATGGTGAACATGTCATGCGGCAAGATGTTGGCCAAAGAGTACGGCGCCGTCGTCGTCTGCCCGGACTACCGCCTGGCCGGAAAGGCACCCTTCCCCGCAGCATTGGAGGATTGCTATGCCGCTCTGGAGTGGATGTACGAGAATGCCGAAGGACTGGGCATCGACCGGAAGCGTATCGTCGTGGGTGGCGAGAGCGCCGGTGGGGGCCTGGCCGTTGCCGTCTGCCTGTATAATCGTGACAAGGGTTCGATTCCCGTAGCCATGCAGATTCCGCTCTACCCGATGCTGGACTGTGAGGATACGGAATCATCGAAGGACAACCACGGCAAGGTTTGGAACACGAAACGCAACCACTGGGGATGGAAGCATTATCTGGGCGAACTGTACGGGACGGATTCCGTGAGCAAGTACGCCTCCCCCGCCCGCGAGACGGACTATTCGGACCTGCCGCCCTGCTATACCTTCGTCGCCGACGGGGAGCCTTTCTATGCCGAAACCCTCACCTACGTGAAGAATCTGCAGGAAGCAGGTGTAGAGGCTGCCGTCGATGTCTATCACGGAGACATTCACGCCTTCGACATGCTCTTTCCCGGAAGGGATGAGAGCAAGGCCGCCAGGGAGCGGCTCTGCGAGGAGTTCGGGCGACACATGCTCAAAGGGAAAGACCGATGAAAACCCTTCCGATAGCAGACACCTAATCGGAAATCGATCATTCCAAATATCTTTCCCTCAGCCTCTTGATATCATCGTCAGTAAGCCCCAGCGGGCCGCGAAGGTAATCCTGCATGGAACCGTACTGGGAATCGATCAGGTCAAGCGCCTTGATGAAGTTGCCGGTGTTGGCTCCGATGAAGGCTTTTACCGTCTCGATTTCGTCTTCTTTACCGCCCAAAAAGCGGATGCGACGGGAGATTCTCCTCACTTCCCTGGCGCAAACGGCATTTGTGGCGTCGAAATCCTTGATGATGGTCTCTCGGTCAACGCCAAGAGCCGAGAGGAGATATGCCGCGGCAAGACCGGTCCTGTCCTTCCCTTGCGTACAATGGAATAGGATGGCTGAAGAGTCGGCCCGGACGACCAACTTGAGGAAGGCGGCAAACTGTTCCTGACATCTCCCGTCCGTCACCATCGTCGGGTACATGGTGCGCGCGATGCCCTGCGCACGCCTGTTGAAAGCGGCGATGAGGATGAACTTCCTGACGTCGAATGACTTGTGCCGGTCCAATTCCTTTGCATCCTCATCCGACATATCCATCCCGCTGCTGTTGACAGGAAGACGGACATACCTTGCTCCGGGGATCGCCTTGTCTTCTTTCCCCCGCAGTTCGAAATCCATCCGGAAATCCACGACGGTCCCGACCGGAATCCCGGCCAGATAATCCAGGTCTTTATCCTTGGCGTCCGCGAGGGATGCCGAACGGAACAGCAGGCCATGTCGAACGATCCGGCCGTCTGCCGTAGGATAACCTCCCAGGTCGCGGGCATTCACGATTCCCGCAAGGGGCAGGAACTGTTGCGCCCGGAGCGTCGCCTTATGGAAAGGAAATAGCAAAGACATCGATAACAGGATGATCGTTCTTTGTTTCCCCACGGAAATCATTTGGAAATCTCCCCTGCCATCCTGGATCCGGCGTCATAGGCTTTCTGCAGATCTTCTTCCCAATGCTCGTCGCGCCATTGACGCTTGGCCTCCTCGGAAAAGCCCGCCAGTTCGTACCTGTCGTAGTTCTTCACCTGATAGGTATTGTAGGCGACAATGCGGACGGGCTGCCCGAGGGCACCCGTGAGGCAATGTTCCATCGAACCGTATCCATTGCTGTTGTTCCTGACCGGCGTGCCGTTCATGGTTTCGATCAGCAACACGGGCATCCGCTTGGGTGCCATCAGGCTATAGTCGTTGTAGGAGAGCCAGGGAAAGGCGAGACGCTCGAGGAACGTACGCATCTGCCCGGTCACGTCTCCGAAGTAGATCGGAGAGCCGAGCACAAGCCCGTCCGCCCGGGCAATCTCTTCCAGGACGGGTGTCAATGCATCCCGGAATCTGCAGATGTTGGAAGCCTTGTCCTTGATCTTGCAAGCCATGCACGACATGCATCCCTTGTAGTCCAACTCGTACAGCCGGACGGTCTTCACTTCGAGATCGGCATTCGCCGACAGGGCACCTTCAGCGAACTTCTGCAGCATCAGCGCCGTATTCATGTTCCGGCGCGGTCCGCCGTCGATGAGCATAATCATTTTCATATCGATAAGAGGAGGGTTGTCATTCGTCATTTCGTCCTTACAAACTTACGAAATCTCCGGCACATCGGCAAAAGACGGGAAGTGCGATAATCCATCAAAAACGTTATATTTGCACTGAAACCAATCGTATGCCTATGCAGAACTTCGATTACATGACTCCCACCCGCCTGGTATTCGGCGAGGATGCCATCTTGAAACTGCCGGAGGTGATGGCGGCTTTGGGGAAAAGAGTGCTTCTTGCTTACGGCGGCGGAAGCATCAAGAGGATCGGTCTCTACGACAAGGTGAAAGACCTGTTGAAAGATTTCGAAATCACCGAACTTCCCGGTATCCAGCCGAATCCCAAATACGACCCCAGCGTGCTGGATGGCGTCCGCCTATGCAAGGAGAACCAGGTCGACGTGATCCTGGCCGTCGGAGGCGGCAGCGTCCTGGACTGCTGCAAGGCCATCGCCGCGGGTGCGAAATACGACGGCGACCCTTGGGACCTCATCACCTACAAGGTCAAGGCGAAGGCCGCGCTTCCCATCGTGGACATCCTCACCCTTGCTGCGACGGGCAGCGAATTCGATGCCGGAGGCGTCATCTCGCGTACGGAGACGAACGACAAGATCGGCTACATCGATCCGCTCCTGTACCCCGTTTGCTCTTTCCTGGATCCCCGGTACACGTTCTCCGTATCGAAAAAGCAGACTGCGGCCGGCTGTGCCGATGCCATGAACCACATCATCGAGCAGTACTTCTGCGAAGACACCACCCTGCTGAACGACGGATTCTGCGAGGCCGGTCTCAAGAGCCTGATGGTGAACACACGGAAGTGCCTGGAGAATCCCGAGGACTACACCGCCCGCGCGGAAATGATGCTCTGCTGCACGTATGGCTGCAACGGCATCCTTGCGCTAGGTAACAGCGAAAGCGGCTGGCCGTGCCACGGGATCGAGCACGCCCTCAGCGGGTATTATGACATCACCCACGGTGAAGGCCTGGCCATCATCACGCCGCGCTGGATGCGCCACATCCTGAACGCGCATACGCTCGACCGATTCGTCAAATATGGCATCAATGTCTTCGGAATCGACGCTACGCTTCCCAAGCGGGAAATCGCCGAGAAGGCGATCGACGCCACGTATGCGTTCTTCGAGAGCATCGGCATTCCGATGCATCTCCGGGAGGTGGGCATCGGAGAAGAGCGCCTGGACGAAATGGCCCATCACATCGCCGTCAATGAGGGGCTGGAAAACGCCTATGTTCCCCTGAACGAGAAGGATATCAAGGAAATACTCGTCGCCTCCCTGTAGAGTTGCGGCGAAGCGTTCAAGGCGTCTTCCGCAGTTTTTCCAGGACCACCGGCCCTATCAGTCCGGAGGGCGTGAGCGGCATGCCCGCCCGGTAGAACGGCATGGTGGTGTAGGTCGATCTGTCCGCATCGGACTCCGCATCGCCGATAAGCCGGTTCGGCCAGGTGTTCACCACCTTCACCGTGATGGTGTTCTTCCCGGGATTCAGCGTTCCGGTCCATTCCACCTTGTAGGGTGCTTTCCAGAGGAAGCGTACATGCTCCCCATTCACGAAGACGTCGGCCATCTGCCCCACCTTCCCAAGGTCGATGGCCAGGCCGTCGACCTTCTCTTTCTTCCCGAGGGTGAAGGTGTTCGTGTAGGTGGCGGTGCCGGAGAAGTACTTGACGGCAGGTTCGTCGGACTCCGTAAAGGAAGCAAGTTCGGGATATGAACGGGATCCTTCCGGGGCGGCAAGGCCGTCGAAGGAGACGGTCCAGGGGCCGTCCAGGGCCAGTTGTCCGGAATGCACCGGAGGAAAATAGGCGGGCTCGGGATTCCCTTTCCGGTCGGATACCAGGAAGAGGGCCTGGTTGGCCTCCATGCGCAATTGATCACCCAAAAGCACGCCCGGGAGCGTTTCGCCGGTTTCCGGGTCAAAGACCTTTATCGGCCCGTTCGCGTCGCGTAGGGTCAGTTGCGCGGTAACGGCCCCGTCGCTGAAGTTTCGGACCCAGTAGATTTCCCGGTCGCCTTCGCGACGATGGACGAACTTGAGTTCGGCAGGTGCCACGTAGCGGAAATCCGGTTCCGTACCGGTGGCTTTCAGCACATTGGCCAACTGACTCGTGAAGACGTTCGGACGTCCCGACCGCCAGATGTCGGCAACGAGGCGGTCGAACTCGGCGGGATCGTCCGTGAGTCCGGCCGGATGCTCCGGAACGGTGCCGCAGATGACCGCGCCGTCCCGTGCAAGTTCGTCCAGTTTCCGGAGCACTTCCAGGGACATCACCCTGCAATGCTCTCCAAGCACCAGCACCTTGTATTCCATTCCGGAAGGCGTGACGATGGAACCGTCCTTCACGGACAGCAGGTTCTTGACGCCAAAAGGATTGATGAAATCGTAGGAATAACCCTCCGGGACGGCGGGCAGTTCATATCCGTAGATGCCGGCGATGTTGGTGTCTTCGCCGTAATACCAGAGCACGTCGGCCACATATCTTCCCCGCTGGAGCATGTAGCAACTGCGGGCGAGGTAATCGGCCCAATGGCGGGCATAGGGAGCCCAGGTGTCGTGGCGGTTGAACCACTGACCGAAAAACAGCAGGCCCAGTCCGGGCTTGTGCGCGTCGGACGGCTGGTGGGCGCTCTCATGGATGACGAAGCGGGTGATGCCGTTATACATGGCTACATCGGCCATGTACTTCAGGTTTCCGGGATAATAACTCCAGGCGTTTCCGGCCAGGCCTGCGGCGGTGAAGGATTCCGCCGCGGCAATGTTCTGCCCATAGACATGGGCGACGGAGGCCGATTCCCGGATGTCGGCCTGGGCCATCTCCAGGGTGGAACCGCCGCCGGTGCCGGGAATCCAGAACGCGCTCATCGGTACGGCGGCCGTCATCTTGAGGTCCATGCCGTCCCCGACGTACACGCGGCCGTTCTCGTGGGACTCCGTGTAGCGGCCCTTCATCCCGTATTCCTCCGCAATTCCGTTGATCCGGTCATAATTGGCGGTAAAGAGTTCGCCGAGCGTCTCGCGCCAGTCGAAGAGGAATCTCTCGCTGTCCTCGCTGCTCCGGACGATCTCGCCGGTGAGGACCGGAAGCCAGGGAATGAGGTCGTAGCCGCGGCGGGCCTTGAATTCCTGCGCCAGCGTCCTGGTCCATGTCATCTGCTCAGCCTCGTAACTATCGGTAAGGATGTACTGGATGCCATGCTCCCCCACCATTCCTCCGGATGCCTCCTTGTACATGTCCATATATCGATGGAAATATTCCATCCAGGCGTCCCGGTCCAACTTGTCCACCTCCAGGCCGGTCGCCTCGGGCGGTGCCGGATGGTTCTGTTTGCCCGTGAGGGAAGCGCCGAACCGGTATATGCGCCAGCGACCAGCCGGAACCTGCCAGGTAAGGACACCATCCTTGACAAGTGAGGTCAGGTCGACGGTTTCAAGGACGGGAGCGTTGCACGCCGGCGTAGGATTGTCCATCAAGTCGTGCGGGGCGGCGAAACCGGCCTTTTCCTCCGCATGGTTCACCTTGGTTACAGTGTGGAGCACCCACTCATGGATCGGCGTGCTCTCGGGCACGGCGCTCCCGAATCCCAAGGCGGCATATTGCTGGTTTCCCAGCGGATTGGCCACCTGCAGGCGGAAGAAGCGGGCCGTCGTCACGGGAATGTCGAACGTCTGCTGCGCCACGGATCCGGAAGGAATCCGGCATATTTCCCGCCAGGAGACGCCGTCGTCACTGAATTCCAGGCTGTTCCTGAAGGTCGGAGCCGCGGCATCCCACTGTCCGCGGACCTCCCCGCCCACCAGGGTCATCGCCCGGACCGTCACCGCCTCCGGGAACGCATACCGGATCCAGGAATGGGTTCCGGAAGGGTTCTTCGGGAGTTCGGCGCCGTTGGCCAGATCCCCGTCGGAGAGCATTTCGACGGTGAAAGCACCTCCGCTGGACGACACTTCAGCCTGCAGTTCCAGGAGAGACTTTTCCGCTTCCGGGACCCGGACGGCGACGACCGCCACGTCCCGGTACCAGGGAGCCATCTTGGCTCCGGTCGCCTCTACATCCTCCGAAGCGGCATTCTGGAACTTGCCGATTGTCCTGAACGGTTCGGGAAGGACGATGGCCCGGGGCTTTCTCGATTTGGGGTTTCCATTGACTTCCACGGTCCGCCAGGTAAGTTTCTTCATCGCGTTTTCCGGTTTCACCCAGGGGCCGCCTGTGGAACTCCAGCCCGGAGCCGAAGCGATGGCGAACTCCATACCGAGCGAATCGGCATAACGGACGGCATAGCGGAAGGCATCCTTCCAGCCTTCCTGCATGTAGGGTTTCCTTTCCACGATGGGTTGTGCACCCATCATCATGCTGCCGCCCGCGTCGAACTGCTGCACACCGGCGATGCCGGTTGCCTTCATCCAGTCCAGGTCGGCCTTGATGCCCTCCTTGGTGATGTTCCCGTCCATCCAGTGCCACCACACCCGGATCCGTGCTTCCTGAGGAGGATTGCGGAACTGTTCGGACAAGTCCTGCCCGGATGCCATGACGGACAAAAGCATCGCCCAGGCCATCAAAACGGAAGTTTTTTTCATGTTCAGCCAATTTATTTGTTAAAGATAAGAATTATCGGAAACGAAAAGAAACTATCTTTGTACATGAACATGAAAAACATCGCCCATACCCTCGCCGTTTCCACTCTCGCGGCTTTTCACCAAGACTTCGCCATTTCAATGAAAAAAGGTCTGATAATATTCATAGCCCTGATGAATTGTAGTTATACTCTCATGGCACAGGTGGATGTGCACTGCCACATGATTCCCCATTCTTACATGGAGGCTGTGAAGGCCCACGGAATGGAAATGGACGAGGGCTTCCCCATCCCTGCATGGACTGTCGATGCACATCTGAAATTCATGGATGAGGCGGGCATCCGTACCGGCGTCCTCACAATGCCCGCTCCGCAGCCTTATTTCGGAGACGGAGCCGAATCCGCCGCCGTCTGCCGGCGCTTCAACGAGGAGGCCGCCGCCCTGAAGGCCCTGTATCCGGGACGGTTCAAGTTCTGTGCAGCCCTTCCGCTGCCCGATGTCCCGCGTGCACTGGAGGAAGCCAGATACGCATTGGAAATCCTTGGTGCCGACGGCGTCAAGTTGGCGACGAACAGTTACGGGCAATACCTCGGGGATCCGGAACTGGAGCCGCTGATGGCTTATCTGAATGAGAAAGAGGCCGTCATCATCACGCATCCGCACAAACCCTCGTCCGTCAACGACAGACTCGTCGCTTCCGTCCCGCTGGCGTCCTTCGAGTATCTGGCCGAAACCACCCGCGCCATCCTCAACATGGTGTCGCATGACGCACTGGTCCGCTATCCGAACCTGAAAGTCGTCGTCCCCCACTGCGGTTCATTCCTGCCCAACGCCTTGCCGCGCTTCAAGGGCCTGCTTCCGGTCATGGTCGCACAAGGCTACATGAAGCAGGTTGATGTCGATGCCAACCTTTCCCGCCTCTACTTCGATCTCGCCGGAGCGGCCACGGACGATGCGATCGAGTCTCTCCTGACCATTACGGAGCCTTCCCACGTCCTTTACGGATCCGACTATCCCTATGTTGCTCCGCACGCCCTTGTCGGGGCCAGGAAATCACTGGAGGCACGGCTTGCTTCCCACGGTCTTTCACCCAAGGATGTCTTTTCGGACAATGCCTCCCGCCTTTTCGGAGCCGATATCCCACTCCGGGAATATGGTGAGAGAATTGTCCGCCTCGCGGAAATTGATGTAGTTCCGAACCTGTTGGAAAGTTACCTTGCCTTCGCAAAAGAGGTCGGGACGGTGTCCATGGCCACGGAGCCCGGCGTCATCGGCCTTTTCTCCATGCAGGACAAGGAAAACCCTTGCAGAGTCTACATCCTGGAAGTGTACGCCGACAGAAAGGCATACGAATCCCACATCCAGACGGCTCATTTCAAGATATACAAGGAAGGGACGGCCGACATGGTCGAATCCCTCCGACTGATCGACACCACTCCCCTCGTCACCGCCAAACTGAAAAAAACCGCCATCCGATGAAGAACAAGTTGTTTGTGATCAGCGCTCTGCTCATGCTGGTCAGCGCCTTCGCCGACGCTCAGATTGCCATCAACATCCGTTACACTTCCGAAGACGGGGGTGCCCTGAAATATGTTCAAGCGATGGAGACCAGCGGCGTCGCGGCGAGGATCAGGGCCATCGAAGGCTGCATCCGCTACGATTTCCTTTTTCCTGCCGACGACCCGGACGGACTCCTCCTGATCGACGAGTGGGCCGACCAGGAAGCCCTGAACCGTTATCACAGTTCCCCGATGATGCAGGAAGCCGCCGCATTGAGGGAAAAATACAAATTGGGCGGGCGCACGGTCCGGAGATACCGTCCGATGACCGGTCCCGTTCCTGCGGCTTTCCAGAACCAGTCCATGAACACGAATCGAGATATGAATGAGACACTTTCCCCCAGGCGGCAGGGACTTGCCGTCATTGCCGCCCTCGAGGCCAAGGGAGACCAGGCCGGACTGGAAACGGCGCTCAACGAGGTCCTGGACAGCGGACTGACCGTAAGCGAGGCCAAGGAGGCGCTTTCCCAACTGTATGCCTACACGGGATTCCCCCGTTCGCTCAATGCGCTCGGTACATTGCAGAAGGTCCTCGCCGCCCGTCAGGCGGCCGGTATCCAGGATGCCCCCGGAAAGGACGCCGATCCGCTTCCTGCCGGATATGACGCCCTGGCCCAAGGGACCCTGGTCCAGACACGCCTCTCCGGCAAGCCGTTCGACTACGGTTTCGCCCCTGCGACGGACTATTATCTCAAGGCCCATCTGTTCGGCGACATCTTCGCCCGCAACAACCTGACCTACGCCGACAGGGAGATCGTGACGGTAAGCGCCATATCGGCCCTGCCCGGTTGTGAGCCGCAACTGGTCGCGCATGTGTCCGGTGCCCGGAACATGGGCGTCGCGGACGGCGAACTGCGGGCGCTGCCCGCCCTGCTGGAGGAGAAGGTCGGGCTGGCCGAAGCAGAACGCCTGAGAAGCGCCCTCTCATCCGTTCTTGGCGATGCGCATGAAAAGATGGAGACGGTGGACTTTTCCGTCTGGCCCAAGGGAGAACCCAACACGGCGTATGCGCAGTTCTTCACCGGCAACAGTTACTTGGCCCCGATGGGCGGAGGGTGCGCCAACGTCACCTTCGAGCCCGGCTGCAGGAACAACTGGCACATCCACCACAAGCAGGTGCAGGTGCTCATCTGCGTAGCAGGACGGGGCTGGTATCAGGAATGGGGTAAACCGGCCGTGCAACTCGTCCCGGGCACCGTCATCGAGATTCCCGAAGGAGCCAAGCACTGGCACGGCGCCGCCTCCGACAGTTGGATGCAGCACCTGACTTACCACAAGGACGTGCAGGAAGGCGCCTCCAACGAGTGGCTGGAGCCCGTGTCCGATGAACAGTACAACGCAGTCAATCAGTGACGAAGGACAGGGATCCTATTATTTTTCCTTTTCCGCACCGGCAGCAGCGTCAGCCACCTCTTGCCGAAAGAGTGTCTTGCCCTTTGCCCTCGCCGCGCGCTTGATCCACCGCTTGATCCGGTGAAGCCGGGAACTCCGCGTGTATGCGTCGCCGAAGCGGTCCTTCGACTGCTTGTAGTCCGGATATCCCCGCATCTCCTTCCGGAGTCCCTTCGCCCGCGTTCCGCTCGGATGGCGGGACGTTTCGGCCTGCGCCTTGACCTCCGGCAATCCGTTCTTGACCCCGGGAAGCCGTTCGCGATCCCGGGCTTTCAGGAATTCCTTTTTGTCATGATGGGATTTGCTCATCGTGGGTATCTCCGTTCAGCGTGACAAATATACGAATGAATCCGGTCAAACGAGCGGAATTCCAGCCGAGGTCTTGACCGGATTCATCACGAACGAACTCTGGATGGAGCCCAGGCTCTTGATGGTCCCCAGGACGTTGATGATGAACTCGTTATAATACTGCATGTCCGGGGCGTAGATTTTCAGCAGATAGTCGAACTCCCCCGAGATGTTGTAGCACTCGGCCACCTCGGGGATGTCCTTGACCCGGTTGACGAAGTCGTGCGCGATGTCCTTGCCCATCCGCCGCAGTTTCACGCTGCAGAAGACGATGAAGCCGCGTCCCAGTTTGGCTGCGTTCAGGACGGTAGTATAACGCTCGATGACGCCGGCGGCCTCCATCCGGTGCATGCGTTCGAATACGGGCG
>JAEEGL012476080.1_pt1 | contig 11324 bp, 13 predicted proteins | sample 9134231 | NCBI WGS metagenome assembly JAEEGL01 (sample SAMN16246548, study PRJNA631951) | gut metagenome | biome: gut microbiome; feature: rumen; material: fiber-attached | host: Bos | place: Iran: Karaj | collected 2018-10
CAAACGCGCTTAAGTTCTATAACAAGATCGGTTTCCGCAGGGAAGGCATTCAGGAGCAGGGCTACTTTTACAACAACGAGTACAGCGATTTCATTATGATGCGGATACTTCGCAGCGAGTGGAAGCAAAAACCGCGCGGATGAAGCAAGCCGGAAGCAAACGGAAAACAGGGGAGGAATAAGCATATGCGTGCGGAACAGAAAGACGCGGAAGCGCTTACGGAGCTTGTCGGGATAATCTGGCAGGAGTCGCCGGAAGAGCTGGCCGAAACGATCGGGAACTATATGAACTCGGAGGATTCCGCTGTTTTTGCGGAAAGCATGGACGGCCGGTTTGTCGGCGTCGCGCTGTGCGGTCTGCGCCGCGATTATGTCGAAGGCTGCGACACGAGCCCGGTTGGATATCTTGAAGGCGTCAGCATCCGCGAAGGGTATCGCGGCCGCGGTATTGCCCGGAGGCTGGTCGCGGAATGCGAACAGTGGGCGCGAGAGAAGGGCTGCACGGAGTTCGCCAGCGACTGCGAACTTACGAACACAGCGTCGCTGAATTTCCATTTGAGCATTGGCTTTTCGGAAGAAAACAGGATCATCTGCTTTAAGAAAACGCTTTGATCCCCGGAACCGAGTACAATACATTCAGAAATCTACAGAGGGAGAAACATATAGACAAGAAAGCTTTGATCGACAGCTATGTCCATGAAGCGCACGAAAAAGGCGTATTTACCGGAACTTGGCTTTATGCGGAAAACGGCGAGATCGTTTCAAAAGGCGCTGTCGGATTCAGGGATCCCGAGGACAGGCTCCCCATGCAGGAGGACAGCTTCTTCCGCATCGACGAGGTCTTGATGCGGGATTCGGAGCTGTATGTAAAGGCTTGCCTCAAGGGCAACTGCTATGAGGAAAGACTGTATCCGCTTGAACAAAACCTGTTCACCTTCAAGATTAAAACGGATAAGATCATCTTCGAGGACGGCGCACTGATCCCCTGGGAAGAGACGCAAAAGAAACTGTAAACCGAAAACACGGACCGGCTGCCGGACTTTACAGCAGCCGGTCGCTTTATTGCAATTAGTGCTGGACGGGAAACGTTTCCTGTGTTACAATATATTTGATTCAAATCCAATCTCAGGAGGCATCTATGGCAAACGCAAAGAAGGTCGGCACGCTGATCAAAAAAGCCCGCACCGAAGCGGGTCTGACGCAGGAACAGCTTGCGAAGAAGGTCACCGGCGCAACGGCGAGCGATATCGGCAAGGCGGAGCGCGGCGAAAAGGAACTTACGGCGGACCAGCTCAAGCAGGTCGCGAAGGCAACGGGCGTAACGCAGAAATCGCTGCTCGACGCCGCGAAAGGCAAGCAAACTGTCGTCAGCGCATCGTCCGCTTCGACAGGCAGCAATGCGAAAACCGGCAGCACGAAGCTCACCGCGAACGAGAAAAAGCTTCTTGAGCTCTATCGCAAGGCCGATTCGGATAAAAAGAAAAAGGTCATTGAACTGCTTGAAAAGGAAGAAGAGGATTCCTCGCTCCTTTCAGGCATTGCCGACAGCCTCACGGGCTCGCTCACAGGCGGATCCGGAAGCTCAGGCGGCGGCCTGATCGAAGGCCTGCTCGGCCTCATCACGGGCAAACGCGAAATGCCCGAAGGCGGGGAAGAACCGGAGAAACCCGAAAAGAAATAACCGACAGAAAAGAAAACGGATGCGCTGACGCATCCGTTTTTTTGCTGCAGATAACGCTTACTTCGAAAGAGTGAAGCTGACAGTCAGATCGAATTCGAAATGAATGCTTTCGCCGCCGGTCGTGCAGAAAAACCGTGTCTTTCCGGCTTTCTTTTCATAGGTCTTTCCGCTTTCGTAAGCGCCGATCACGCCGGAAGAAAGCTTGCTGCGGTCGATGCTTCCGATGCCGTATTCATTGCCGAAAACTCCGTAAACCGTTTCGAGCCATTTGCCGATAAGCGTTTCATCGAATTCGGTGCGGCGGCTGTTTTCGGCCTCAATGGCTGCGCGAACACCGGGAGCGACGTCATAATCGGGAGATTCCGGGCGGATGTAACCGACGGTGAGCCGGATCTCGGCAGCTCTGCCGTAAGCGTCGGTCGTGATCTCGACAGCGCCGCTGTCCTTCGGATCCTCCATAATGAGAGAATAGCGGAGAACATTGTCCGACACGACCTCCATCTCGCCGACGGTGCAGTTCAGCCCGGCACCGGAAAGCGCTTCGATAAACCGCTCATACGGAATGCCGGAGGGCAGGGGAGCGGCGGAATAGACCGCATCGGACGATTGCTCATCCGAAGGCTCGATCTGCTTTTTATTGCCGAAAACAATGAACAAAACGACGCATACAACCGCTGCAGCGCAGAACAGGGAATACCTGAGCACCGTGCCGCGGTTGGATCCGTTTTCGGTTGTTTTCGCTTCGCGCGCCATCAGAAAGCGAAATTGCCGTCCTTAAAGACCTGGATCTCGCGTCCGTCGGGCGTGATGCCGACGATCGAAAGATCTCTCGTGCCGACCATGAAATCCTCATGGGTGATGCTGGAGTTGAGACCGTGCGCCTCAAGCTGCTCCTTGCTCATCTCCGTGCCTCCCTGGATGCAGGTCGGGTACGCTTCGCCGAACGCGAAATGGCAGGAAGCGTTTTCGTCGAAAAGGGTGTTGTAGAAAAGCACGCCGCTCTTCGAGATGGGCGAATCATAGGGAACGAGAGCGACCTCGCCGAAATGTGATGCGCCTTCATCGAGCGCGATCTCCTTCTTCAGGAACTCCTCGCCCTTTTCGGCGTGAACTTCGGTAATCTTGCCGTCCTGGAGGATCATATAGAAGCCGTCGACGATGTTGCCGCCGAGCACAAGGGGCTTCGAAGCAACGATCTTGCCGTTGACGCCGTCCCTCTTCGGCGCGGTGAAAACTTCCTCCGTCGGAATGTTAGCAACGAATTCGATGCCGGTCTTGCTGAATTCGCTTCCGGCTTCCCAAATATGGCCGACGGGCAGTTCAACGGTCAGGTCCGTGCCGAGGGAGTTGGTGTAATGCAGGGATTTAAAAGCGTAATCATTGAGCTTTTTGCATTTCTCCGCAAGGATCCTGCAGTGTTCGTGCCAACGTTTCACCGCGCCGCCCTTGTCGCTGATGCGGATCGATTTATAAATCTCATCCCAGAGCTTCTCCATCGCTTCTTCCTCCGGGATGCCGGGGAAGACCTTCTTTGCCCAGGAGGGTACGGGGACGCTCGCGACGCACCAGGGGTTGACGCTCGCCATCATCATGGCGGTGAATTCCTTGTTTGCCTCGCCGTTTGCCTTGTTCGCGCGCGCAAGACGCTCCGGGTCGACGCCCTTGAGATTCTCCGGGTCGGTCGCCGCGATGGACAGACGCGCAGCGCCGCGCTTTGCAAGGCCGAGATTCCTGTCGACGTCCCACTGGAAGACTTCGTCAAAGACCTCGTCCGCCGCATTGAGCCAATACTGACGGGCGATGAAATCATCGCGCCAGTTCATGATGACCTGCTTTGCGCCGACTTCGTATGCCGCCTTGACGCAGAGCCTCGCGAAAGGCGCGCACTCGACGGGCGAATTGATGATCACATACTGACCTTTTTGAACGTTCAGGCCGATCTCGATAACGAGATGAGCGTATTCTTCGAGCTTGTTGACCATTGATTTCCTCCGAAAGAACAAATTTGTACAAAAGTGTACAGAAAAATCAATATAAGAATAGCATAATCGCTTTCAATCGTCAATCCCAATATTCCTGTTGCAAACAGCGCCGTGATGTGTTAAAATCTTAGCAAATATATAAAAATCCGGAAGGAGTACACATGAAAACCATTTATCTTGCAGGCGGATGCTTTTGGGGCACCCAGAAATTCTTCGATCAGTTTGAAGGCGTAAAGAATACCGAAGTCGGCTATGCGAACGGCGCGTCCGCGGATCCGACCTATGAACAGGTCTGCCACGACAGCGGGCATGCGGAGACCGTGCGCGTCGATTTCGACGAGAACGAGATGCCGATCGAAACGCTGCTCGGCCATTATTTCTCAGTGATCGACCCGACTGCAGTGAACAGGCAGGGCGAGGACGAAGGCATCCAGTACAGAACGGGCATCTACTATACCGACGAAAGCCTGCTTCCGGCAATCAAAAACTACTGCGCGGGCGTCGAAGCGGACCTCGGCCAGCCCATCGCCGTCGAAGTTCTTCCTCTCAATAATTTCTATTCCGCGGAGGAATATCACCAGAAGTATCTCGACAAAAACCCCGGCGGTTACTGCCATATCGGGGCGCACATGTTTAATTTGGGAAAGAAATAATCGCTCTTCAAAGAAGCGGGAAAAGGAGTAAACCATGCCGGGACCCGGTGGAGGAATGCGCGGCGGAAGGGGCTTTCTGACCGAAGAAGAGAAGGCGAACAAGCCCAAAGTCACGTGGCCGCTGATCAAACGAATACTGTCATACATAAAGCCCTACTGGAAGCAGATGGCGATCGTGCTTCTCTGCATCGTCGTTTCGTCCGTGCTCGGGCTTCTCCCTTCGGTCCTGACCGGTAAGATCATCGACAAAGGTCTGATCGGGCGGGATCTCAAGATGCTGATCACGCTGATCGTCGTTTCGCTCGCGGTAACGCTCGGTTCGCATCTGATCGGAGTGGGGGAAAGCTATCTAAACAACTGGATCGCGCAGCATATTAGCTTCGACATGCGAAACAAGATGTATCGCCATCTTCAGAAAATGTCGCAGCGATTCTACACGACGAACAATCAGGGCGATATCATCACGCGAATGACGAGCGATATCTCCGGCGTTGAGCGCGTTGTAACGAGCACTTTCACCTCGATCCTTTCCAACACGATCACCCTTATCTGCGCGATCGTGATCATGTTCCGCCAGAACCCGATCCTCGCGCTTGTCGGCATGCTCGTGATCCCGCTGTTCGTGATTCCGACGAGGATGGCGGGCAAAACGCGCTGGAAGCTGACGCAGGAATCCCAGGAATGCAGCGATCAGGTCAACGGCATTTTGAACGAGACGCTCTCCGTCAGCGGACAGCTGCTCGTTAAGCTTTTCGGCAAGGAAGCATACGAATATGAAAAGTACAGGTCGGTCAACAACAAAATGATCCGCCTGAACATCCGAGAAAGCATGGCCGGCCGCTGGTTCATGGTAATCATCCAGACCTTCTCCGGCATCGGACCGATGCTGCTGTACCTCGTAGGCGGCATCATGATGATGAAATACGATTCGAACCTCTCCGTCGGCGATATCACAGTTCTCGTCGCGCTGCTCGGGCGCATGTACGGGCCGGTGAATTCCCTGCTGAACATTCAGGTGGAGTGGATCCGCTCGATGGCGCTGTTCACGAGGATCTTCGAATACTATGATATGCCCGTCGAGATCGAGAACCCGGAAAATCCCGTGGAGCCCGAGATGAACGACGGCCGTGTCGAATTTAAAAACGTCGATTTCGCCTACGATCCGGAAAGGCAGATCCTCAAAAACGTCAGCTTCACTCTCGAGAGCGGCCGCAGCGTCGCGATCGTCGGGCCTTCGGGCTCGGGCAAGAGCACGATGATCAACCTCATCCCGCGTCTCTATGACGTCAACAGCGGCGAAGTGTTCTTCAACGGCGTCGATGTGCGCGAGCTTGACCTCAACTACCTGCGGAGCAATATCGGCATCGTCAGCCAGGAAACCTATCTCTTCAACGGTACGATCCGCGATAACCTGCTTTACGCAAAGCCGGACGCGACCGAGGAGGAGCTGATCGAGGCCTGCAGGAAAGCCAATATCTATGACTTTATCGAGAAGCAGGAGAAGGGCTTCGACGCAATGGTCGGCAACCGCGGGCTGAAGCTTTCCGGCGGCGAGAAGCAGCGCATCTCCATCGCGCGCGTCCTTTTGAAGGATCCCGCACTCCTGATTTTCGACGAGGCGACGAGCGCGCTCGATTCGATCTCCGAGCAGAAGATCCAGGATGCGATCGACCCGATCATCGCCGAGAGGACGAGCATATTGATCGCGCACCGACTTTCAACGATCCTTGCGGCGGATGAGATCCTTGTTATAAAGGACGGCGAGATCGTCGAGCGCGGTCAGCACGCGGAGCTTGTCAAACGCGGCGGTGTGTATGCGGAGCTGTATGAGACCCAGTTCAGCAAGGCGATCATCGGCAGTGAGGAGTTCGTTCCGACCGAGACCGAGGATACGGATTATCTGAATATGGACTGACGAGACCGAATGATTTTTCGGATCGGGCTGTTCCGAGCGAAGAACTGCCCGGCCTTTTTATGCGGTTGACAGTTCATTTATCACTTGATATAATAAAAAAGAGCATTGAACAAAAAGAAAGTGAGACTGATACCTATGAAAAGATTCGCATGCCTGCTGACGGCAATCGTTTTTTCTTTTGCCGCTGTCATTTCCGTTATATCCTGTGCTGAAAACAAACCCGAACAGTCGGCGGCGAACGATACAGAAGAGCCCGCAGCCGAAACCGCTGTGTCGACAGCCGCGCCGGAACCGACGGAGAGGGTTACTGCAGCTCCGACGGCGGGACCGACGGATGAGCCGCAGCCGGTCTTTGCACCGCGGGAAAGACCCGAAAACGTGACGCCGGAGTGGCTCGCGGAGGAGCTGATGTATCGCTTTTATATCGGCTGGATAAACCTCGAGCTTGCGGATTTTTCAGATATCATGGACCGGAACAGGGAAACCGATCTTTTCTTTTATACCAATCAGTATGAGATCGACACCGTCAGGCTCGGATTATTCGAAGGCATCGTTTCGCCCGGCCCCGGCACGGCGGAGGTCGAATGGATCGTCGATGAAACGGAGACGGAGCTCACCGTGCACGTTTGCATCGAACCGAACCTTGTATGGAAAGATCCGCAGAGTAGTGGCGGCGGTACTGATTTTCAGATCACGATCGATAAGCAGCGCATGGTGATAATCGGCTACGATCAGGATATGTGTGAGGGGATCTACTGCACGCGCTTAAAACCGCTTGCGTTCCAATACCGCGTGGATCTCCCATGGGAGGAAGCCGACAAAAAGGCGTACGACGAGCTTTACGCGGATCTGGAAAAAAGCGTGGAAATCGTAAACGGTCATTAATGTAAGAAAAATCGGGGCAGTTATCCTGCTCCGATTTTTTGCTGTAATATTAATCTGGCAAACGCTGAATAACATTTTCGTGAACTTTGTTCAAGGTTTTGCTTAAAATAACTTAGCTTTGCACTAAACATTTCTGTTTGAGCAGGTTAGGATTTCCTTCGGCGTTATTGTTGCTTGCAAAAATACGTTTCCTATATCTGGTGCATTCTCTGCTTCGTATTTTTCCAACTTAAATATTTCATCAGCAAGTTTTTTGGAAGCATAAACCGTGTATCCGTAGTTTCCAAATCGATTTCCGGCCGATTCGTCATCTGCAAAAATGCCGAGCTCCAATGACGGTATACAGATCACCTTGTATTTCAATGAGTGAAGCTCTGATTGCAGAACGCAGTACAGATCTCTCGAAGCATTTTTGCCGGACAATCGAATACAATGAGTGTCTGATCCTTCACAATTTAAATAATCTTCAGCTGTATCGTGGAATATGCGCCTTCCTCCAAGCATAGAATAACCTGAACCAAGATAGATCGCTTCATCCGGACTTATCATCGCTGCTAGCTTTTCGAAGAGATTTGGCGCAAGATAAAACGTTTCAGCGGAAATCTTGAAACAGTTCCTTTGCGAGGAAAGCTCTTTCAATTGTGCTTTGACATCGAACTGTGATAGGTTGACCACTGACATTTTCGGGATAGACGAGCATTTGTAATTACAATCCGGTATCTGCGCCTTTGGAGGTGATTGCAACAATCCTGCTCGCAAATCACAGGCTAAGTAAACGAATTTGACGTTCACACTGCTAAGTTTGTCCATTGGCAAATAAAAACCAGTTTGGTATGCTGTCAGGAATTGGCAATACATGCAACCGAGACAGCACTCGTTCAAGAACTCACCTGCCTGCAACTTCTCTGCTGCGACGTAAAAAGGCTTACCAATGGGGAGGTATTCGCAGTAAAGGAGCGAGCGTGTGTTCTCCATGGTCATATATTCCTTGCATCTATATGCTAAGCAGTAATCCGCATCCTCTGATTTGTCTGGTTTAACGACAAACCAGACATCATCTTTTAGCTTATAAAAGCAGTTCAAATAAATCATATTACCTCCAAAAAATGCATTATGGTACAGGTCGACCAAACCATAGATGGAAGTGCTCATAAAAATCCAAGAACACAAACCCCGAAATGTGATAATGGTAATAGTAACCTGTATTACCATGCTTTTTAGGGCCTACAGGGAAACCCTTTCCTATAATAAATGCAATTGCAAAAGCGTCAAGTATTTGCTGCATGATCTGTAAGATCACATCTCCCGCCGGTTTTCGATTGACTTCGAAAGCGTTATCTCATCCACGTATTCGAGGTTGCCGCCGATCGGTATGCCGTGCGCGATGCGCGAAACGCGGCAGCCGAGGGGCTTCAGCTGCCTCGCGATATAGTTCGCTGTCGCTTCGCCCTCAACATCGGGATTCGTCGCGAGGATAACTTCGCCGACGCCGTCTTTTTGCACGCGATCGAGCAGCTCCGCAATGCGGATCTGGTCCGGTCCGACGCCGTCCATGGGGGAGAGCACTCCGCCGAGGACATGGTAGCGCCCGCGGAATTCATGGATGCGCTCCATGAAAAGCACGTCCCGCGCGTTTTCGACAACGCAGAGAAGCTCCGCGCTGCGCTTCGGATCGGCGCAGACTTCGCAGAGCTCGTTTTCGGTATAATTGCCGCAGACAGGGCAGAAATGCACCTTCTGCTTTGCGCAGGTTATTGCTTCCGTGAGAGCGGAAACATCCTCTTCGGGCATGGCGATGATGTGGAACGCAAGGCGCTGCGCGCTTTTTATCCCGACGCCGGGAAGCCTGTTGAGGCGGGCGATCAAAAGCTCAAGACTTTCCATTCGGATCGATTCTTATCTGGGTGTATAAGGAGTCCTGCGGTTACGGAATCAGAAACCGAAGCCGCTCATTCCGCCGAGACCGCCGGTGACTTTGCCGACTTCCTTTTCCATCGTCTCTTCGGCAGTGCGGACTGCTTCGTTGACCGCGGAAAGGATCAGATCCTGGAGCATTTCGATATCGTCGGGATCGACAGCCGCGGGGCTGATCTCGATGGATTTGAATTCCTTTTTGCCGTTGATGACGACCTTAACAGCGCCGCCGCCGACGCTGGTCTCGAAATCGGTGTTGCCGACTTCTTCCTGAACGCGCTGGACTTCCTGCTGCATCCTCTGCGCCTGACGCATAAGGTTCTGCATGTTGCCGCCGCCTGCGTTGCCCCAACCGTTGTACTTTGCCATATCTTTATACCTCCTGATGATTCATCTGATTGCTTTCGCTTTCCGCTATATAACGCATGGGAAAGCGGTTCGGTTACACATCTTATGACTTACGACTTCATCAAAAACGAATGAATGAACGGATCGAGTTCGCCGTCCATGACCGCTTGGATGTTGCCGGTCTCCTCGCCGGTGCGGTGGTCCTTGACCATCGTGTAGGGCTGGAAAACATAGCTGCGGATCTGGCTGCCCCATTCGATCTTCTTCATTTCGCCCTTGATATCCGCCATCTGCTCCATGCGCTCGCGTTCCTTGATCTCAACGAGCTTACCTTTGAGGATTCGCATCGCAACTTCCTTATTCTGAAGCTGGCTGCGCTCGTTCTGGCACTGCACGACGATGCCGGTGGGGAAGTGGGTGATGCGGATCGCGCTCGAAACCTTGTTGACGTTCTGACCGCCCGCGCCGCCGCTGCGATAAGTATCGATCCTGATATCTTCGGGCTTGATCTCGACGGTGTTGTCGTCCTCAGTGAGGATCGGCGTAACGTCCAATGAAGCGAAGGAGGTGTGCCTTCTGCCGGAGGAATCGAAGGGGGAGATGCGTACGAGGCGGTGGACGCCCTTTTCGGCCTTCAGGTAGCCGTAGGCGTTCTCGCCGTCGCATTCAAAGGTCACGGATTTGATGCCTGCTTCGTCGCCGTCGAGAAGGTCGAGCTCCTTCACGGTGAAGCCGCTGCGTTCGCAGTAGCGGGTATACATGCGGTAAAGCATGCTGACCCAATCCTGCGCTTCAGTTCCGCCCGCGCCTGCATGGAGGCTCAAAACGGCATTCGCGCTGTCGTAGGGCCCGCGAAGCATCGTCGCGATGCGGAAATCGTCGGCCGCGCGCACGAATTCGGCGAGCTCAGCCTTCGCTTCCTCGGCGGTGGCTTCGTCGTCCTCCTCCTCGGCCATATCGAACAGCGTCTCAACATCTTCGCCCATAGTGACAAGCTTGTTGTATTTGTCGAGCTTGCCGTGGATCGCCTTCATGCGCTGGTTGACTTTGTTGGCGTTTTCAACGTCGTTCCAGAAGCCGTCTTCGGCCATCTGAGCTTCAAGCTCCGCTTTTTCCTCTTTCAGCCCTTCGAGGTCAAAGGGATTCACCCGCCTGCTTGAGGGCTGCAATGGTTGCCGTCAGCTGCTGACGGTATTCGTCCAAAAGAACCATTGTCTATTCCTTTCGAAAATTTCTTATTTTGGTGTTGTTTTTGCTTTTTTGATTCAACCGCGGACCGCGGTGCTTCGTTCTATTGGCGGGTTCCGGAACTACATTCTCTCCGGCGCTTCGAGCCCGACGAGGAAGAGACCGACGCGGATCGCCGTGCGGGCAGCCTCCGTGAGGGCGAGCCTTGCGGCGCGGACGGCGGCGTTTTCGTCCATGATCCTGTTGTCGTAATAGAATTTATTGAAGCAGGAGCAGATCTCGATCACCTTCCTCGAAATGAGGTAGGGCTCGTATTTCTCCGCAGCCTGGCGGATCGCTTCGGGAAGGGTGTCGATGGCGCGGAGCAGCGCGGCGCTCGATTCATCGGAGAGCACGGAGTAGTCGATCATGCACACGGAGGTGCTTTGATCCTCCTTGGCTTTCCTGAGAACGGAGCATGCTCTTGCGTAGGTGTACTGCGCGTAGGGACCGGTCTCGCCCTCGAAATTGAGGGATTTTTCCCAGCTGAAGGTATAATCCTTGATCCTGTTGTTGTAAAGAACACTGAAAACAAGCGCGCCGACGCCAACTTGGCGGGCGACTTCCTCCTTGTTTTCGAGGTTCGGACTCTTCTCCTCAATAATATGCAGCGTCTTCTCGATCGCGGTATTGAGAACGTCCTCGAGGTAGATCGCGTTGCCCTTTCTTGTTGAGAAGGTCATGTCCTCCATGCTGATCATGCCGAAATTGACATGAACG
>JAEEGL012836316.1_pt1 | contig 11324 bp, 8 predicted proteins | sample 9134231 | NCBI WGS metagenome assembly JAEEGL01 (sample SAMN16246548, study PRJNA631951) | gut metagenome | biome: gut microbiome; feature: rumen; material: fiber-attached | host: Bos | place: Iran: Karaj | collected 2018-10
AAGGAGGATGAAGGCGGAATTTCAGGCGATGAGTATTTCTTAATGATCGCCGGACTTATGATTCTGTTTATGTTCATCAATATGGCAGTGGGTAATGTTGCCACATCCATAGCTACTGAGAAATCTTCAAGGGTAATCGAATATCTTTTGACAGGAACAAGGCCCATGGCTCTGCTCTCTGGAAAGATTGCAGCGAGACTTCTTGAGTCCTTCATCACATTTTTTGCTGCATATTCCAGCTATTTCCTGTCACAGCTTGTATGTATGTTCTTCATTGCAGGAAGAGCAACTTCAGAAAGCGTTTCCGACAATATGGTGGTTGTTGCTGGCATTTGGGAGACCATCACACTTTCTAAGGTTTTGGTGGCGCTTGTGTATTTCATGGCAGGACTGGTGCTGTATACCTTGATCGGAGCTGTTACCGGCGCCAGCGTTTCCAAGCTTGATGAACTTCAGGAAGCATACAGATTTTTCACCTTTTTGCTGCTGGTATGTGTATATGTAGATATGTTCCTTATTATCATGATGCTCACTTCAGGAGAATATGATACTTTCATGTATTTCTGTTCCATTTTCCCGCTTACCGGAGCTTTCCTTACTCCGGCGCTTATTTTGACAGGGAAGATAAGCTTACTTATCGGCGTCATTGCTTTGGTTATTATCATCATCGCTGCAATTGCAACCTTTATGTTCGTTGCTGCGGTTTATGAATCCATGCTTCTTTTCCAGGGCAAAAGACTTAAAGGTAAAGATGTGATCGCAATTATGAAAAAGCAGGTGGTAGCATGAAAAATTGGCATAAAATACTTAAATTTACACTTTTGCAGGCATTTAAGAGCTCAAAATTTTTGGCTTCTACCATTATTGTAGGTTTGGTTATCCTGGTAGGAGCTGCGGTTTCAAATATTTTTATTTCAGGTTATTCCGACGATGAAGAATCCTATAGTTACATTGAAAAAGTATTAGTTATAAATGAAACCGGATTGTCCATCGACAATGAGAACTTTATCGGCAAACATCAAAATGACTATCCGTTTCTTTCAATCAGCGAAGCTTCAGGCGTGACTGCAAAAGAGGCTGCATCTGATGCGAATCTTTTCGGAGAGAATGCCGCAAGTTCATTAGTGCTTGAGGTAAAAGAAGAGGAAGAGAGCTGTAATCTTACAGTTTACATTCCCGGCTTTAGTAATATAGGAAGTGGCGAGGGAGCTGAATTTGCCAGAGAGTATTCACAGGAAGTGAAGAACTCCAAGATTAAGAGTACAGGCGTATCTGAAGATAAAGTGAAAATGGCCATCAGCGATATCAGAACAAACCAGGTAAAAGCTGAAGAATCTGAGGAAATTGATGAAATGTATGATTTCCTTTCATCCATGGTTCAGCTTGGTGTCGTTATGCTACTGTATTTCCTTATAATTTTCTATGGACAGAGCATAGGTCAGATAGTCAGTATGGAAAAGACCTCCAAACTCATGGAATATATGCTGACCTTAACCGGTCCTGCCGGAATAATTTTCGGTAAGGTAATTGCTGTTTTCTGCGAAGCTGTTACTCAGATGGTGGTGTGGACTGCCTGCGGTATAGCGGGAGTGAAGATAGGTGATATCTTTGTCTATAGATTTACCGGCGGACATGGTAAAAACATCGTTGCGACCTTTATGGAAATGCTGCCGGAGGGAGCTTTTTCTCATAACTTTGCGTTTCTCCTTGCACTGACAATTATTGCAGCGCTGGCATCATTTCTTTTCTACTGCTTTGTTTCTGCACTGTTTGCTTCATTTGCTGCTACTGCAGAGGACCTTTCACAGACCACCGGTCTTGCTATGATGACAATAGTGATAGGATTTCTTCTGTCACTGTACATACCTCTTTTTACAGACAACGCCGAGTGGGGACTTGCTCTAGTGAGAATTATTCCGTTTTCTGCGGCCTTTGTTTTGCCAGGGGATGTATTTTCTGCCAGAACAAGTATGCCTGAATTTATCTTGTATTTCAGCCTTCTTCTGGTGTTTACTGTTTTGCTGGGTATTCTCACAGGAAGAGTTTACAAGAACAGGCTCTTTAAGCGCGGAACCAAGGGGATTTTCGCTGAGATTCTCACTGCCATTACAGGAAAAGAATCAGCAAGTGCAGCAGAGGAGACTAAAGAGACTGCCAAAGAAGTGCCTTCAATTGACTTTGAAAAATACGACAGAGCAAAGAGAACCTATACCATCGTCGGCTTTTCTCTTCTTGCCTTTATCCTTGGTGCCAACGCCATAGGTGGTTTGGTGGGCGGAGTTATTTCAAATATGATGGCTGCCGCCACAGGCAAGGACCTCTTAAGTGTTTATGAAGATAAGAACTTCCTTGTGATCAATAATATCATTGGAATGTACCTTATCGCCGTGCCTCTTTGTGCACTGTTTATGAAGCTTACCAATAATACTGTCAGCACTGTGAAAGGGACTATTTCAAAGAGTCTGTATATCAGACTTATTCTTATCATGTTCCCTGTAACATATGCTCTTGCAATATTCAGTAATTTCCTTGCAGATGCGCTTTCAGGGGGAGAGGCGGAGAACCCTCTTATCAATAACTTTCTTTCTGACAGCAATATTCTGGCAGTTATCATGGTAGCTGTACTTGCTCCGATCTTTGAGGAACTTGTATTCAGAAAACTCATTATCGACAGAACAAGACGCTTTGGTGAGCTTACTGCAATTATCTACTCATCACTGGCATTTGGCTTGTTCCACTGCAATATTTACCAGATTTTCTATGCATTTGTGATCGGTCTTTTGTTGGGATACGTATACATCAGAACCGGCAACATCATTCTGACCATTATTATGCATATGCTGGTGAATTCCTCTTCTTCAATACTGTATCCGCTTTCACCGACGGCCTATTCGTACTTCCAGATAGGTGTTTCTGTTCTGGGTATAGTTGCACTTGGCTATACTTTGATCAAGAAGGATATTAAGCTGGAGCCGGCTAAGGACGAGGTTCCAACCAAGATGCTTTCAGCTGTGGCCTTTAGAAATGTTGGTTCGCTGCTGTTTACGCTGGTGTGTGTGATGTTTATGATGTATCAGTTATTTGTGGCATAAAGTAATAAAGGGGACTGGTTTTATCCAGTCCCCCTTTTATTTGCGGTTTTATTTTTCTTTTACACCCGTATACTTACTGATACCGCCAATATTCTTCACTTTCTTATAGCCAAGTTCTTTCATGATTTTAGTAACATTCCAGGATTTGGAACCGCCAAGGCAATATACGAAAACCGGAGTATTCAAGTCCGGAATAATTTCTCTAACTGTTTGAATATCTCTATCAGGAATATTTATACTTCCGGGAATATGTCCCTCTTTGTACTCATCAGCATTTCTCACATCAAGAAGGATTGCGCCCGGAGTATTATTGAACTTTTCAACGAAGTCGTTAATATCTTTTTCTTTCAGAAAATCAAAAATTCCCATATCTTAACCTCCATTGATTCATAATTAGTATTTGTTATGTACTTTATCTGCGAAGCACATCATGTCTTTGACTTGAATTTTTGTGCCGTCGTCAAGAATAGCGGTTCCGGTAATTTTTCCGAATACCTGGTGCTGGTCGGAAACGATGACTTTAAAGTCGATGCAGGCAGCTCTGTCCAGGACGGGAATAAAGTCCATCTCAAAGCGCCCGTCTGAGGAGGTGAACTTCCAGGGATCCATGTAGGAATTTTCAGGGATGTAGAAGGTGATGTCGTCGAGTTTATGAGCTTTGCCGTCATAGAAAATGATATTTTCTGTGGCAGCTTTTGTATTGCCAAAGCCGTAACCGATGTTAAAACCGAAGGGGATTCCGTTTATATCGCAGTTGCCTGAACCCCAATTCCAGGTGTTGTCGTAGGTCCAGACGCCGCGGCCCCAATCAAGGGTGCCGAAATCGGTGGTGGGATTGAATTCGTATTTTTTTCCGTCGTACTGCATGTAGCCGGAGGCTCTCATACAGTTGATCTTTTGGTTGTAATAGAAGGCGTGCTTTTTATCCCATGGTGTAGCGATAACCATGGTGTCCATGTCAGGCTGTTCCAGATAAATATCGCAATCGAAAGGCTTTCCCTGGTAGAAGTTATCAAAGTGGCAGGTAATGTGCCTTTTGTGATCCAGAACTTCAAATTTCATCTGAAGGCGTTTGTCGTTGAATTCTGTAACGCCGGACGTAGAAGATGAAGGTAGGCCAATCTTGCCCATAGGAAAGGCGTTGAGAACTGTCTCAGTATGCTCCCAGGGAGTGCCGTCAAAAGACAGGAGAGAGACAGACTGAAGGCCGATATAGCCATCATCTGATATGGTAAAGGCACCGGCGAAATCCTTGGAAAGAACAAGATAATAATCCCATTCCTTTATACGCCACTTTGGAGCTTTTATCATGGTTCTGTCATATTTCTGAATGAGACTTCTGGACCATCCGGGCTCGGAAAGTTCTCCCTTATTATCTAAAAGAAGGTGATTTGTTGTGACTTCATGATTTCTGGACATGGCTTTTCTCCTTGCTCTCCCTTTCTTTTATTATACATCCATAATGGGATACATGAAATTTGTAGTAAGTTTGTTTTCAAAATTAAAATTCTATAAACTTCCGTATATTCAGCGTTTGAGTAGTATTATTAAAAAAGCAGAAAAATAAATTGGAGACATCAGAATGGAACTAAAGAAATTAGACAAAGAAATGGTCATCACTCTTTTCAATGAGCGACTGATCAAGGATTTTACAGAAGAAGAGATAAAACCTCTCGAGGTCATCCTGAAGGCCATGGATGACGGGATATATGATTTCCTTGGCTTTTATGACGGCGAAAACATAGTTGGCTACACATGCCTTGTGAGAGTAGGAATGAACTATCTTGTGGACTATGTCGCAATCTACCCGGAGCAGCGAAATAAAGGAATCGGCAGTAAGATGCTGTCGCAATTAGGAGAGTATCTCACAGATGCCTGCCTTGTTATTATTGAAGTTGAAGACCCGGATCATGCCAAAGACAAAGAGGAAAAAGACCTTCAGCAAAGACGCATAGAATTCTATAAAAGAAACGGTTACAAGGACACCGGCCTTCGCGTAAAATGCTTTGGAGTTCCTTTTGTGATCATGGAAACAGCGGAGAGTATAAGTGTGGAAAATAGTGCCCTGTGGGCGACATATCAGTCTTTCTACAGAGTAGTACTGCCAAAAGAAATGTTTGAGAACAGTTTGGAATTGTTAGCATAAAATTTGGGTATGAAGGAAAAAAACCTCATTTTGATGATTTACCACTTTAATTTTTTAAAGCAACGGAGTACAATTTATACTTGAAAAAAGTATTGTTTTAGGAGGGATTTTAAAGATGTTAAAGAAAATCAGTGAATTACTTGGAAAGTACATGGCAATCATTGTACTTGTAGTCGCAGCCCTGGCTCTTTTCGTGCCCAAGACGTGCCTGTGGATTCAGACATCATGGGTAAATTACCTTCTCATGGTAGTTATGTTCGGAATGGGACTTACACTTAAGCCCAGGGACTTCGCAGTAGTATTTACAAGACCTAAGGATGTGCTTATAGGCTGTATTGCACAGTTCACCATTATGCCGCTGCTGGCATTCGCCCTTGGTAAAGTCTTTGGTCTTGAAGCAGGACTTCTTGCAGGTGTTATCCTGGTTGGTACCTGCCCGGGCGGAACTTCCAGTAACGTTATGACATACTTAAGTAAGGGTGATGTTGCTCTTTCAGTTGGAATGACCAGTGTTAATACACTTCTTGCTCCGTTCCTCACACCTGCTATCACCTATCTGCTTCTTCGCACATCAGTAAACGTAGATGTTATGAGTATGTTCTTTTCAATTATAAAGGTTGTTATCGTGCCCATAGCACTTGGTTTTGTAATTAACCACTTCTTTGGAAAGATCACACAGAAGGCTGCAGATATCCTTCCAATGATCTCAGTTATTGCCATCACAATGATCGTAGCAGCAGTTGTTTCCCACAACGCAGAGCGCATTCTTGCAACAGGCGCTTTGGTATTTGTAGTAGTTATCCTCCACAATCTGCTGGGATACGCAGTTGGCTACCTTGTAGCACGTATTTTCAAAATGCCTGTCTCCAAGAAAAAAGCTCTTTCCATCGAGATTGGTATGCAGAACTCAGGACTTGCTACATCTCTTGCAGGATCAGCTTTCCCTGACCTTGCCATGGCAACAGTTCCCGGTGCTATCTTCTCAGTATGGCACAATATCTCAGGCGCTATCCTGGCTGGTATCTACAGAAGAATCGGAGAGGATAAAGAGACTGAAACAGCCAATGATAAAGAAGCTATGAAAAAGGCTATGTAATATATTAATTACTGGTAAGAGCTGCCCTCAGTGGCAGCTCTTTTTTGTGCGAAAACCGCAAGCACACTATCCATCGCATAGTAATCGTTTAAGTATTTATTTATTTTTAATAAATTCTTCCCAGTCTTTTTAGTTCCTGGAAACAATATTTTTCGTATATAGAGATATACTAATTTAGTGAGCAATTTTAGAAACAATATTTCAATATTCACTAAATTTTGTTAATTAAAATTTCAAAAAAGTTTATAAGGAGAGATGAGAAAATGCCAACATATAAAACAGAAAATCCGGGAAAAAGACATACATACAAAACAAAGCCCACAAAACTAAACGAGCAGATTAATAGCTTTGATGCATTTCAGGTTAACGCAAGTTTTAAACCGGTGCTATTAATGGCTAAAGGACTTAGTGAGGATGATAAGAAATCAATTACTCAGGCTATTGAGGCATATAAAACTGATTCAGATAATCAATCTATGTATGACGTTTTTAAAGCGCCTCAGTATAATGTTACAACTATGGCAAATAGCCAAAAGAGCTGGATTCCCCTTGTTGATCCCTATAACAAAAATGAAGCAAAATTTAGGGATGCATGTAAAAAATTAGCTGATGGTCTTGATGCTGCCCTTAAGGATCAGAACGATGACGAGAAAAACCCATTTACCGTATACTATGCTGATTATTTTAGAGGTCTTTCAGAGAACAGATCATATATGGCACAGTTTGGGAACGATTCACTTTTAGAGAACACAGCCGAGGTTATCAATAGTAATATCAATTTTAAGTTTGACAATAATGGCTTTACCTATGAACAAATGCACGATGCTATGAGTGATGTGCCCCTTCCGGAGATGCTATCTCAGGCAAATGCCATGCACAGGATCATTTCTGATGAAAGCAGCAGAGGAGATTCGCATCCGACTAAGGAACTGGAGGACAGGGCAAAAGTTATCAGACTTTGCAAAGCCTTTAAGGAAAGTTTCCAGAAGTTACAGGCTTATGATGAAACGAAATTTAATCAATTTAATAAAGATAATTATATCCAAAATCCTAAGGCGCTGTTCATGCAGCGAGGCCTGACTGAAGCAAATTCATTAGCGGATGACAGACTTTCTGCTGTAGAGCACGGCTGGCTTGTGAGAGACCTTCCACTTATATCAAGATGTAGATTTATGTCTGATAAGTTAACAGAAAAAATAGAACAAGACCATAATATGGATCCGGAACGGGTTAAGGAGATTCAGGAGTTTAACAGGTACTTTACGGAAGAGGTTCTTAAGAATAAACAGCCCATGAATGAAGAGCGCAGGGCTGAACTGATCAAAGGAATCAAAACAAGATTTGAGAAAATACAACTTCCTGAAATAGCTACAGCTAAAAACATCAAGTCTCGAGGACAAGAGGTTAATTCTGATACTATTGAATCCGCTAGAATTGAAGCGTCTCGTGCATTTGATATGTTAAATCAGATTGAGGCCACAGAAAACAGAAAGCTTGCAAATTACGAAAAGGATACTCTTCGCGTTGCCGGCAAAGATTTCGATTCCATGATACAGCACTTTGACGACTTGTTTGCCAATATGCCATCGAAGCCCAGCATGTTTCTGAGAGTCAGCGGGGACTTTGAGCAATTGGAAGAGGCTTATCGTCATTTTAAGAGAGCTGTCAAGGATTCTGATGATCCTGTCAATGATGAGGAAGTTAGAAAAAAGGCCAATGATTTATTTGAGGCTACAAAAGCATACAACAAAGCCAAGGATGAGCAGAAGAGCATTAGCACAAAAGCTTCTCTTGAAGAGCGCAGAAGTGAAAACCAGAGCAAAAGATCAGCATATGGTCAGTATAGATATAATCTGTCTGATGAACTTAATACCTGTGCACACTTCATGATGAAACTCAATGATAAAAAAGAGCTTCGAGAGAGTGTGTATCAGGGACAGGAGCCGGCAGTTAAAAAGACTAATATGAGTAATCTGCTTGATAAGTTTAATATGAATAATAGCATCAATAGTATAAATGACCCTGATATTGCTCCGGAGAATCACTACGAAGTAAACTTTGCCGGCAATAGAATCAAGGCTAACAAAAAGTCAAAAAGCAATGGCTTCATAAAAATCTGACAAGACTCTTCAGAAGGTCAACTAATATTTTGATCAAAAAGGAAATGCTGATAAGTTCAGTATTTCCTTTTTTTTTCGTGCATTTTATAGTATCCTATATATTGTAGAAGTTTATATTAAGATTGATTTTTTACATACAACATATTGGGGAAAATATGACTTGTAAAGATGCGGACAGGGTCATTGCCTTATTTTTGGATGATGACCTTGATAACAGAGAACTTGCTGATTTTTTGAATCACATAGAGAATTGCCCGGAGTGCAGGGAAGAGCTCACCATACAGTTCCTGGTAAAAGAAGGTATGCAGCGCCTTGAAAGCGGTAATACTTTTAACCTGAAAGAGGAACTGGGACTTTTACTGAGGGATGCTAACAGGCGTCTTAAGGTGAGAAAATCACTGGTTTTTGCCAGCTTATTTCTGGAACTTGCTGTTGCTGTAATGGCTATATTGACGGTGGCCCTTGCCATTGCCATCGGGTGAAAATAGATTTATAGATTTGTTGGGGAATATATGTCTGAGAATAGATTAGAATTTAACATAAATGAAAATGTAAAGAATGCCTTTGATTCTATGCCGGCTTTTACTGATGAGAGCGGCAGATATATCAGTGGAGTTTACGGCGCATTCTTTAAGCTGATGAATGTACTTAAAACGGATGGATGCACTGCCGTAAAGTTTTTGGCAGATGAAAATGGCGGAGAAGGCGAATTTGTCCAGCAGCAGATTTCAGATTTTAGGGATAGGATCAGCGCCATTGCACCTTCTCTGGAAGCTGATGTAAATGATGAGTTTGTTGCAACCATAAATAACGAGCTTGTAAAGCTGTCTCCATCCGGAGAAGTTAAGAGCGCTGCCACCTTTGATTTCAAGGAAAAAGTGACTTCTGACCTGAATGAAGTCGAAGAGATATTCAGAAATGCCCAGGCCGCCGGAAGTGCAGGACCTGAGAATTATGTTTCGTATTATCTTTTGACAGATAACGTGTCCATGAAGGATTCCAAGAAGAAAGAATTTCTTGGCATCTCTATTTGTTATGACAAAGAAAATTCCTATTTTATCCCCTTCGAAAACTTTATAACTGCTGATTACATAGGCAAAAAACTGTATGAGCTCAGTAAATCAGTTTCTATTGTTACCTTTGATATCAAGGAGAGTTTTAGGATTTTTGAGCCCTTTGAGATTGCAGACAGGACCTGTGGTTATTCTGAAGGAAAGCCCTCAGGGGAAGATGAGATCATAAGTTCAGAAGAAGATGGCTATAAGACAGAGCCCAGATGCTTTGATGTGCTGATTGGCGCATATCTTTTAAATCCCATTAAGAACGACTACATGCCGGAGGATATTGCAAAGGAATTCTGCAAGCTGATGCTTCCAAAGAGAGTAGATGCTCTTGGAAAAGAGTCCCTGGCCGCAGCAGATCAGAAGACTCTTTCCGGCTACTGTTGTAAGGTGGCATATACCTGCCTTTTAGCGGCGCCCCTTATCAGAAAAGAGCTTAGAAAGCAGGGCATGGAGAACCTCTTTTATACCGTAGAAATGCCTCTTTCCTATATTCTTTTTGCCATGGAAAAAGAGGGCATCATTGTAAAGAGAGATGAATTAAAGGCCTATGGCGACAAGCTCCAGGTGAGGATCACTGAGCTTGAAAAACTCATATATGAAGCTGCGGGATGCGAGTTTAACATCAATTCTCCCAAGCAGCTGGGTGAGATATTGTTTGAGCGCCTGGGACTTCCCGCTGAGAAGAAGACTAAATCAGGCTATTCCACAGCGGCAGATGTCCTTGAGAAGCTGGCTCCCGAGCACAGAATCGTAGCTGACATTCTGGAGTACAGAGGCCTTGCCAAGCTTAAATCAACCTACGCTGACGGCCTTGCCAATTTCATAGAGGAAGACGGAAGAATTCACACCAGCTTTAACCAGACCATAACTGCCACAGGCAGAATCAGCTCCACAGAGCCAAACCTTCAGAACATTCCCATGAGAACGGACCTGGGAAGACTCATCAGAAAGGTCTTTGTTCCAAAGGATGGGTACCTCTTTGCAGATGCCGATTATTCACAGATCGAGCTTCGTATCCTGGCTCATTTTTCTCAGGACAAGGGGCTTATTAGTGCCTATCAGGAGGGAAAAGACATCCACCGGATCACCGCTTCCAGAGTGTTCCACGTGCCCTTCGAGGAGGTTACGTCCCTTCAGAGAAGAAACGCCAAGGCAGTTAATTTTGGTATTGTCTACGGCATAAGCGCCTTCGGTCTTTCACAGGACCTTTCCATTCCCGTGGGAGAGGCCAAGGACTATATGGAAAAGTATTTTGAGACCTACCCGGGAGTTAAGCTCTATCAGGACAAGGCCATTCGCGAGGCCAAAGAAAAGGGCTACAGTCTTACCATGTACGGCAGAAAGAGACCAATTCCTGAGCTGAAGGCAAGTAACTTCAACCTCCGCCAGTTTGGCGAGAGAGTAGCCATGAATGCGCCAATTCAGGGGTCTGCCGCCGATATCATGAAGGTGGCCATGATAAATGTCTTTTTTGCCCTGAAAAAAGAAGGACTTAAGTCAAAGCTCATTCTTCAGATCCACGATGAACTTGTCATTGAGACCGCTGAGGATGAAGTAGAGGCAGTGAAGGCTCTTTTGACCAGGGAGATGGAGAGAGCCGTAACCATGAAAGTTCCTATGGAAGCTGAGTGCAATATTGGCACAGACTGGTACGAGGCTAAGTGATATGACTAAGATTATTGGGATCACCGGCGGAATCGGAGCCGGCAAGAGCACAGTCCTTAAATATATAGCTGATAACTACAACTGTCTTATTATCTTTTCTGACGATGTGGCCAACGACATCAAGAAGAAGGGATTTCCGGC
>JAEEGL015802011.1_pt1 | contig 11324 bp, 5 predicted proteins | sample 9134231 | NCBI WGS metagenome assembly JAEEGL01 (sample SAMN16246548, study PRJNA631951) | gut metagenome | biome: gut microbiome; feature: rumen; material: fiber-attached | host: Bos | place: Iran: Karaj | collected 2018-10
CCTTTTCACCGATCTCGCGCCCGCCGCTTCTGTACTGTCTGGTGATCGTGATAACGATATTGTCGGACATAAGATCATCTCCTTCGTTTGTCGGTTCGCGGTTTCGTTTGTCCCATATACAGTATATCACAAATCCCCGTTTCTGTAAAGGGCTTTTTTGCCGAAAAGCCGAAAATCGGAGAATGACTTGCGAAGAACGGGATTTCGTGCTATAATTATAATTCGGAAAAGATTGAGCGATCCCCGAGGGGAGGAAAACGCAGTGAAAAAACAGCCGAAACCGAGAAAAACCGACGCCGCGCTCGCGGGGTCGCTGCTTCCCGTGCGCCCGACCGAGGGCAACAAGGGCACCTTCGGTCGCGCTCTGCTCTTCTGCGGGAGCGAACAGTATCGCGGCGCCGCCTGCCTTGCTTCCGAAGGTGCGCTTGCGGGCGGCGCGGGTCTGGTCGAGCTGGCTTCGTGCGAGGCGGTCGTGTCGCTCGTCCTCACCCGCGCGCCCTCGGTGATCGGCACGGCGTACGTTCCTTCCGAGATCGGCGCGTATCTGCCCCTGAAATTGACCGAAAAAGCGACGGCGATCCTCGTCGGCTGCGGTTCGGGCAAAAGCGAACGGCTCTGTCTCTCGCTTTTCGAACTTCTGAAAACCCCGGGCTCGCCCGTCGTCCTTGACGCGGACGCCCTGAACTCGCTCGCCCTGAAACGCGAGACGGCGCTCGAGGTCCTCAAAAACGCTGCGCGTCCCGTGATCCTGACCCCGCACCCCCTCGAGTTCTCCCGCCTGTCGGGGATCCCGCTCGATTCGATCTCCCGTGACCGTGCCGGGGCCGCTGCCGAGTTTGCCGCAACCTACGGCGTCACCCTCGTCCTGAAGGGCGCCGGCACCGTGATCGCCTCGCCCGACGGGGAAGTCACGGTCAATACGACCGGCGGCTCCGGGCTTGCCAAGGGCGGGAGCGGCGACGTTCTCGCGGGTCTTCTGGTCTCGCTTGTCGCGCAGGGGGTCGAGCCCTACGCCGCCTCGATCCTCGCCGTTTACCTGCACGGGGCGGCGGGCGACGCGCTGACGAAAGAGTATTCGGAGATGGGCGTCCGACCCGACGATCTCCCCCGCGAGATCGCGCGGCAGACGGCTCGTCTGTACCGGGGAGATTGTCAATAAAAAGCCGAACATCTGTTGACAAAAACCACGTCGCGTGGTATAATAAAAAAGCAACGGCAAAAAATGCCCGAAAAACCGCAAAAAATCAACCGGTTTCGACCGGTTACGAACAAGGAGAGACAGATGGATTTTCGCATTTTTACCGATTCGGCGTCCGACTTGACGCCCGAACTGATCACCGAACTCGACGTTTCGGTGTTGGAACTGAAAACGACGCTCACCAAGCCCGACGGCTCGGTCCTTGACGGCTTGACGCTTGAATATTCCGATTTCTACAACGCCCTGCGCGAAAAATGCACCGCCGTCACCGCGGCGTACAGCGTGGGCGAGGTGATCGAGGCGGTCGAGCCCATGCTCGCGGCGGGGATCGACGTCCTGTTCCTCGCGTTCTCGTCGGGGCTCAGCGCGTCCTGCAACTCCGCGAAGATCGCGGCGGAGGACCTGTCGCAGAAGTACCCGGAGCGCAAGTTCCTGGTCCTCGACACGCTCTGCGCCTCGCTCGGCGAGGGGCTGCTCGTCTTCCATACCGTAAAATACGCGCGCGCGGGTCACTCGATCGAGGAGACCTACGATTACGCGGAGCGCACCCGCTTCAATCTCTGCCATTGGTTCACGGTCGACGACCTGTTCCACCTGAAGCGCGGCGGCCGCATTTCGGGCGCGACGGCTCTGCTCGGCACGATGCTGAATATCCGCCCGGTGCTGCACGTCGACGACGAGGGACATCTGATCAATATGGAAAAGGCGAAGGGGCGCAAAAACTCGATGCGCGCCCTGCTCGAACACATGAAGATCTCCGCGATCGCCCCGGAGGATCAGACGGTATTCATCTGCCAGGGCGACTGCAAAGAGGACGCCGAGGAGCTTGCCGGCTGGGTGAAGGAGACCTTCGGGGTCAAGCGGGTCGAGATCGGCTACACCGGACGCGTGATCGGCTCCCACTCGGGCCCCGGAACGCTGGCTCTCTTCTTCCTCGGAAACAAGCGTTGAACCCCGACGAAAGGAACGCACATTCTGTATGAAAATCAACGGCTCTCTGTTTCGCTCGATGATCGTTTCCGCTGGGAACAATCTCGAGAACGCGAAACAGAAAATCAACGATTTGAACGTTTTCCCGGTCCCCGACGGAGACACGGGGATCAATATGAGTATGACCCTGTCCGGCGTCTCGGCGGCGGGGCGCGAGGGTGAATCCATCGAGGAGGTCTCCCGCGAGATCGCTTCGACCGCCCTCCGTTCCGCGCGCGGCAACTCCGGGGTCATCCTCTCGCTTTTCTTCCGCGGGATCTCCAAGGGATTCAAGGGCGTTACCCGCGCCGACGTCCCGGATATCGCCCGCGCCTTCAAACTCGGCACCGAGGAGGCGTATAAATCGGTCTCCAACCCCACCGAGGGTACCATCCTGACCGTGATGCGGCTCTCGTCCGAAGCGGCGGAAAAACTGGCGGGGAAGAAACTGAATCCCCCGACGATGGAGGAACTGTTCGATAAGATCAACGCCGTCGCCCGCGAAACGCTGGAGAAGACCCCCGAGATGCTCCCCGTTCTGAAACAGGCGGGCGTGGTCGACTCGGGCGGGATGGGCTTCGTCGTCGTGCTGGAGGGTATGATCGCCGCCCTGCACGGAAAGCCGGTCGCGCTCGCCGCCGCAAGAAGCGAGGGGGGAGCGTCGGTCTTCGGCAAGTTCAATACCGAGGATATCATCTACCCCTACTGCACCGAATGTATCGTCGGCAAGAGTCCGGACTACCGGGGAGAGGGGACCTGCGGCGAGTTCCGCAAGTTCGTTCTTTCGGCGGGCGACAGCGCCGTGTTCGTCGACGACGAGGAGATCGTCAAACTGCACGTCCATACCTCCGACCCCGGAAAGGTGCTTTCCGAGGCGGTGAAATACGGCGCGCTTCTTACCGTTAAGGTCGAGAATATGCGCGAACAGCACACCAGTCTCACGACCGAAAAGAAGCCCTCTCCCGTCGCGGTCGCGGCGGGGAAGATCGAGGACGCCGCCGGGCGCGCGATCGGGGCGACCAAATCGTTCCTTGCTCCGAAAGAGGTCAAAGCCGAAAAGGAATTCGGTTTCGTCTCGGTCTGCACGGGAGAGGGGATCGTCGCCTGCTTCCGCGACCTCGGCGCGGACAAGATCGTCAAGGGCGGGCAGACCATGAACCCCAGCACCAACGACGTTCTGACCCAGGTGAGGGCGACCCCGTCGAAGGTGGTCTTCGTCCTCCCGAACAACAAGAATATCTGTATGGTCGCGGCGCAGGCGGCGCTGCTTGAAAAGAAGAAGAAAGTCGTCGTGATCCCGACCTACACGATCCAGGAGGGGATCGCCGTTATGATGGCGTTCGATCCCGAAAAGTCGCTCGACGAGAACAAAGCCGCGATGGAAGAGGCGATGAAGAACGTCTCGTCGCTCTCGGTCACCCGCGCCGTCCGCGACTCGGTCGTGAACGGAGAGACCGTCCGCGAGGGCGAGTATCTCGGGCTCGTCCGCGGCAAGATCGTCTGTCACGCCGCCGACCGCACCGATTGTCTCAAGTCTTTGCTCTCCCTCGTCAAAGAGGCGAGCTTCCTGACCGTTTTCTGCGGCGCGGACGTCTCGGACGAGGACGGGGAAGCGGTGGTTTCCCTGATCGCCGAGGTCTGCGGTAAAGACGCCGAGGCAACCGCCGTCGCGGGCGGTCAGCCCCTCTACGATTTCCTCATTTCCGCGGAATGACTACGCGCTGAAATCCGCCCGCCTGACGGCGCTTGCCGGCGCGGTTAGTTTGCAAAGACGTGACCGCTTGCGGTCAACGTCATTGTCGCGCAGCAACACGTCGTTGCGCGCAGCGCACGTTCTCCCTTTGTTTCTTGCAACTTTTTCCTTTGAAAAGCAACCCTTTCTCGTATTGTTTCTTGCAAAACGACAAGAAAAGCAACCATCCGAAAAACGTCCGTTTTTCCAGTCGGAACGGGCGTTTTTTCAGTTCTGTCAACGATTCCGAGCGCCCCTGCCGCGATCGTTCTTTTCACGTTCCCTCCGTCTTTTTGAACAATTTGCCGGGGGTGGGTTTTGTGGATTCTGCCATTTTCCCTCGGAGGGGGCTTTTTCCGTTGAAAACACGGCGTTTTTTTGCTATAATGAATACAACAGGCGAGGAAATCGTCTGAATAGAGGAGGAAATCAACCAATGAAAAAATCCGTCAGAATCCTTGCGCTGCTCCTTTCCCTTGTGATGTGCGCTCTTGCGTTCGCATCCTGCGGAAAGAAGAAAGCAGACGCGACCACAGCAGAACAGACCGCCGCTGCGACTACCGCGGGGCAGACGACCGCCGGAACGACCGCCGCTCCGACCCTTCCCCCGCACGTCCATACCCCCGAGGAAGAATACACCGTGGACCTGAAGCCCACCTGCACCACCCCGGGCGAAAAGTCCCTCTACTGCGAAGTGTGCGGTGAACTGATCCCCGGTACGACCGTCCCGATCGACGTCGATCCCGACGCGCACAACATCTCCGCTTGGAACGTGACCAAAGAAGCCACCATCTTCGAGGACGGTGTTCGCACGGGACATTGCACCATCTGCGACCGCGACTTCGAGGAGAGCTATTCTTCGATCGTCGAGGTCAAATACACGTCCGAGCCGAAAGAGAACAAGCATTTCGCCCAGACAGCTATTTACAACGAGATCCTTGAAGAAGGCGAAAAGCACTTCTACGGTACCGAAGCCAACCCCGGCGGGCTGGATCTCTTCGTTGAATACTCCCTGCTCTGGAATCCCACGCTGGGCAATTTGGTCGATGCTAATACCGATGCAGACTGCTCGGTCATCAATACCCGTATTTCCAAGCAGAGTGATTCCGGTTCCGGCAACGACCTCGTCTGGATGTCGCTGAAGGATGAAGCCGGTAACTCCGACTGCATTTTCGCGGGCGGCTTCGAGTACGGCGGACTTCGTACCGTTGAGGTCGGACCTGCAACTATGTCGAAGCCCATCCCCCAAAACAAGCAATTCGACCACTTCCCGAATATCGGCGGCACGATCGCGGCTGACTACGATAACCTTGCCAACGGCCACGAATGGGGCTGGCATCGCGTCGGTCTCCGCATCCACGAAGAACTCCTGAACGAGGACGCTCTGAAGGCGTATATCGCAAATCCCGAGGATCCCGAGGCGGTCGCTCCCGCGGCGGAGTACCTGATCTGGGTGGAATGCTACATCGACGGCAACCTGCTCTTCAAACTCTCGAACGCCGCGTCCACCGTCAACGGCGCCTCTACCTATAAGGAAGAGAACCTGCTCTTCACGGCGGCAGCCGACGGAGAGGGCGGCGTCACCTACTCCGACTGCCTTGATGATCGTTATGTGATCGGTATCCGTTGCTCCGTCAGGGCGGCAGCAGAGAACAAGAGCGCCTACCTCGTCTACGGCGACTACTCCGCCACCGCCGGCACCGCGTTCAAGCAGGTCGTCACGAAGGTTGCTTCTCCCGCCGCCGCCACCTACACGACGGAGGACGGCACCGTGATCTCCGCGCCCTGCTACTACAACCTTGAAACCGACTGATTCCATCCCCCTTTTCCCCCGCGCCCTCCGGCGCGGGGGTTTTCTTTTTCCGTCTCCAAATGCGCGAAGCGCAATTCACGGCGCGGAGCGCCAATTCACGCGGGCTTGCCCGCAATTCACGACGGCTTGCCGTCAATTCATTCGTTCTTTGCCTCCCCCATCGGGGGAGGGGGACCGCTTGCGGTGGAAGGGGCAAGTGTAGGGACCGCTTGCGGTGGAAGGGGCACACAAAGAGAGAACTGCCAATCGATAGCCCCTTCTGTCGCTACGCGCCACCTCCCCCGTAGGGGAGGCAGAGTAACCAAGGTGTTTCTCGTCCACTCCCAAATCTGCACAGCGCAATTCGCGCCGCCTGCGGCAATTCATCCGTTTCTCCGTTCCTATTGCCGCCCGTGCGGCACATCATTGGCGCTTGCGCCACATCATTTGACCGCTTGCGGTCAACGGCCGCAGGCACATCATTGACGAAGTCACATCATTGCGCGCAGCGCACAGTTGTGCCTCCGGCACGCCTGCATATTCCTTTTCTTGCTTCTCGGACAGAAAGGCAATCTATGCCCCGCGCTCGCAAATAATCTTTGTAAAACGGCGCGAAATACGGCGCGGCGGGAGAAAACGGAGTCAATTCGATTTTACCCTGTTTTCTCCCGTTCGTCATTTTGCACAATAATTTTCTATCGTTCTTGTCTGTAGTGCCGATTTTGTATGGAGAAGACCGATTTTGCCTTGTTTTTTCAATCGTTATGTTGTATAATAAAGACGATGACAGGCGGCTTGATCGCCCGTCAAATTCATAGGAGGAAAAACCAGCATGAAAAAACTGTCCATAGCGCTTGCTCTGCTTCTGTGCGTCGTTCTGTGCGTCTTCTGCTTCGCGTCCTGCGGCAAGAAGAAAGCCGCCGCGACCACGGCTGATCAGGGCACGACCCCTGCCGGCACCACGGCTCCCGGCACCACGGCTCCCGGCACCACGGCTGAACCTACCTTACCCCCGCACGAGCATACCCCCGAAGCGGACTACACGATCGATAAGCCCGCGACCTGCAGTGCAGACGGTTCGAAGTCCATCCACTGCTCCGAGTGCGGCAACATCATCGACGGCACTTCCGTCCCGATCCCCGCGGATCCCACGCTGCACGTCGTCGACGATTGGACGATCGTTCCGGCGACCGTGATCAAGGACGGCAGCAAGACCGGTACCTGCACGGTCTGCCATCAGCCGGTCGAAGAGAAGATCACATTCGTTCCGAAGATCTACGACGCGACGTCTGCCGCCAACGCTTGGAAGATCAAGAAAAACCTGACGGATGCGCTCGACGGCAAACACTTCTATCCGACCGACGAGAATCCGAACGGTCTCGACTACTACTTTGAGGTCGACTTCCTCTGGAATGAGACCATTACGACCAACTGGATCGACGGCGACGGTATGCGTATCGAGCTGGTCAACGCCGACTCCACCCGTGACAACCTCTTCCTGCTCGTCCCGAAGAACAACGTTTGGGGTTCCAGCGACGCGAAGGCGTCCGGCGGATTTGACTACGGCTGGAACGCCAACCATAAGATCGTCTACGGCCCGATGGGCGTTGACGGCACCGGCACCAACGCCGAGAACTTCCCGAACATCGGGGAATACGGCTGGCACCGGATCGGCGTCAAGGTCCACCAGGCGGCTGCGATCAAGGGCGACGGCGTGGAATACTCCATGATCACCACCCTGTATCTCGACGGCGTCAAGGCTTGGCAGATCACCTTCGACCAGAACAACGGCAAGGACTTCTCCAAGTGGCTTGAAAAAGGTCTGATGCTCTTCACGGCGACGAACGACAACGGCACTCTGGTCTATGCGGATCCCTCCGCCGACCTGTGCCTCGATTTCAGCGCGTACCACTCCGAAGAGATGACCGGCTTGTTTATGGTGACCGGCGAGGCGGTCAGCTGCGCGGTCGATCCCGACTTCACGCCTGAAGGCGCCGTTCCCGTTGCCGATCCCGATCCTGCGACCCTGACCGTCGCGGAGGGCGTCGAGCTTCCCGCGAAGATCTACTTCAAGGATCCCGCCTCCGGTCACGACCACGTCTGGACCGGTCCCGTCGACGTCACAAAGCAGGCGACTCTGCTTGAGGACGGCGTGAAGACCGAGCACTGCGCGGTCTGCAACGAGTCTCGCGAGGTCCCGTATTCGTTCGAGCCCGATATCCAGAAGTTCACGGATGCTACGACTAAATCGTACAACCCGAACATTGCGAAGGTCAGCGATATCCGCGGCGACGAGCACTTCTACACCCCCGGCAACGACCTCATCGTCGAGTTCTCGGTTCTGTGGACCGAAGAGATCCAGGATCTGAGAGCCGATAAGAAACCGTATATGGATTTCAGATTCACGCAGACCTCCAATGCCGACTCCACGAACAAGAACATCTTCTACTGGTCGATTTCGGATAACTGCGGCGGTTCCGACTGCAAATTCGCGGGCGGCTTCGAGTGGGGCGGCATCGATCAGAACGAGCCGGATAACCCCTATCCGAAGTTCACCGACGGCGCTCTCGGACTCGGCGAAACGAGAGACGAGTATCCGAACATCGGCGGCGCCAACAAGGGCGACGGTATTCCTCAGGGCGAGGACCGTTACGGCTGGCACCGCGTCAGCGTCCGCTACCGTCAGGAAGTTGCCAACGTCGATGCGGTCAAGGGTGGCGCCGCGGCGGAGTACAAACTCTCGCTGTGGGCATACATTGACGGTGTCCTCGTGGTTCACTCCTACGCGAATGACTTTATCTACGAACCGAGCGGTCATCCCGAGAACAACAAAGACTACAAACTCTACACCGCTGCCAGCGACGGAAACGGCGGCATCGCCTACACCGAAAGCGGCGACGATCTGTATTTCAGCGGCGCGTACTTCCACTACAGACAGATGAATGCCGGCAAGGTCGCTTACTTCGCGATCGCCGACTACTCCGCGAAGATCGGTTCCGAATTCGAGCAGAACGTCGCTCAGGTCAACTACCCCGTTGCGAAACAGCTCGAAGTTGAGGAAGGCGTGTTCGTCCCCGTGACGATGTGGTACACCAAGGCGTGCGCCGAGCATACCTGGGACGGCGAGTTCACCGTGGTCGAGAAACCGACCCTCCTGAACGACGGTCTGAAGGTCGAGCATTGCTCGGTCTGCGGTATGTCGCACGAGGTCGTTCTCGCGGCTGCGGAAGCTCCCGTGATCACCGATTCCAAGAACATTGCCGCCAGCCCGTATGCCGACAACCAGAACAAGGATCTCGCGATCCTGAAGAACGCTGCCGACATCCGCGGCGAAGGTCACTTCTATCCCGCTTCCACCGAAGTCGGCGCACAGGGCAACGACCTCTGGTTTGAGTACTCCTTCCTGTGGAACGATTCGCTCTACTATCGCGATACTCCCGCAAACCTCGCTGAGATGCGGCTCTTTGCTTTCCGCAGCATCAGCAGCGCCTCTAAATACAGAGGGTTCTACTACCTGTATTTCCGTGACAACGGCGACGGCTTCGCGACTTCCGGTGACTGCCCGTTTGCGGGTCACATCGACTACTCTACCTATAAAACCGGTTGGTCTGACGCCGAAGCGTACAAATGTGCGGACGATCTGTCCTCGCTCGACAACTACCTGAACGGCGAGCTCATCGGTCAGTATATGGCTGGTTGGGCGTATTGCCATCCGGGCGGAGTTACGAGACAGAGTTCTCCGTACCTCTACGACGCCGAAAAGCAGACCTTGGGCGGCTGGCACCGTCTCGGCTTCCGGTATCATCAGGAAGTTGAATCGGTTTCCGGCAGCACGGTTACTTACGCCGGCTACACCGAACTCTACATCGACGGCGTTCTGTGCTGGAGAGTTCACTCCAACTTCAAGCCGGATCACAAGGATAGCTTGGTGAAGAACGGTCTGCTTCTCTGGACTGCGACCGCGGAAGACGGTGCGATCACCGGCTACGCCGACAACGATGATATCAGAGTCGGACTGCGGCTTGACAACCTTGCCGGATCTTCTCAGAGCGTTTACGTCGGCATTGACGACGTTCAGTGGAGCATGGGCGACGGCTTCGTCCATCCTGTCGTTCGCGTTGAAAATCCGAAACCCGTGAAGATCACTCTTCCCGACGGCAACGATTACGACGGCGCGATGTACTACACCTACGCGCACGTTCACGACTGGGATGAAGACTACACCGTGACCAAGGAAGCGACCCTGCTCGACAACGGTGAGAAGATCGACCACTGCAAGATCTGCGGCGAGACCCGCTTCACCGAGGTTGCGGAAGAACCGATCGTCTACGTCTCGAACTGGGATCTTGAGACTCGGAACGCGAACCCCTACACGATCGCAAACCCGGATAATTCCAGCATCAAGACCTTCGGTATCAAGAAGCACATCGAAGATATCCAGGGCGCAGAGCACTTCTATCCGACTGCCGGTAACGATCAGGGCAACGACCTGCTCGTCGAGTTCTCGTTCCTCTACAACGCGACGATGGCGAACGCCGGTGACGGCACGCTGACCGCAATGTACATCGAGAACAACAACGTCTTCAATATCAATATGAAGACCGGCAAGATCACCTCGAAGGAAAGAACCGGCGACGTCTACGTCTATCCGACCCCCGCGGATATCGCGGCTGATGAGTCTCTGAAGTCCGTCGATATCGGCGAATACGGCTGGCACCGCTTCGGTATGCGCATCCATCAGGAAGCCGTGAACAACGCCGGTACCGTTGAGTACACCGTTACCGCGACTGCGTACCTTGACGGCGTGAAGATCTTTGAGGTCGACAAGACAAGTTTCGCGCTCGAGAAACACAACAGCCAGTACGGCGCCACCGGTCTGCTTTACATCGCGACCGCAGACGGCGAAGGTCTGACCTACACGGACGTCAAACCCGCCAAATTCTGCGACGTCTACGTGATGGTCGAAGAGCTTCCGAAATCCGGTGATGCAGGCTACCTGGTCGTTGCCGATGTCTCGATGACCTGCGGTCACGACTTCGTGCAGGACGTTCAGGCGGTTGCCGATCCCGCCGCCGATACCCTTGAGGTAGCGGATGGCGTCGAGCTTCCCGCGGCGATCTACTACGAACTCAAGTAAGTTCGACTCTGTCGCAAAGCCCCTATCGCAATAACCCTACCGCGCGGCGAATTCTCGCCGCGCGGTTTCATTTATCTTCAATGCTTGCCCGCGATTCTCATCCGTTTCCCCGTTCCATCGCGCCGCTTGCGGCAATTCATTCGTTCCCCCGTTCTCCCGTTCTCCTCATTGGCGCTTGCGCCACATCATTTGACCGCTTGCGGTCAACATCATTGACGAAGTCACATCATTGACGAAGTCACATCATTGCGCGCAGCGCACAATCCCCGCGCCCCGCAGGCGCATTTGGCTATGTTTGCTCCGAAAACACGAGAAAAACTGTTCTTTCCCCTTGACTGCACGCCCCGTTGGCGGTATAATATTCGTGACAATTCGATAGTCTTGGGAGGACGAAAATGAAACGCTGGCTCATCTCCGAAAACGGCAACTTTTATAAGGCGTGTCTGCATCTGCACACCACCCTCTCCGACGGCAGTTTTACGCCGGAAGAGGTGAA
>JAEEGL017073886.1_pt1 | contig 11324 bp, 8 predicted proteins | sample 9134231 | NCBI WGS metagenome assembly JAEEGL01 (sample SAMN16246548, study PRJNA631951) | gut metagenome | biome: gut microbiome; feature: rumen; material: fiber-attached | host: Bos | place: Iran: Karaj | collected 2018-10
AATGATTGCCTCTGAGAAAAAAGAAGAGCTTATCACCAAGTATCCTGCTCCTTTCATAGACGAAGCGTCGGGATTTAGAGATTATCTGACTGTAAGGCAGGAGATGGAGGCTGTGACTGATTTGTCTGACACCAGCATTGCCGCTGTACACGATCTGTCAAACGGCGGAGTGTTTGCGGCACTTTCAGAAATTGCAGAAAGACTTCACTGCGGCTTTAAGGTTGATCTTAAGAAAATACCAATAAGGCAAGAAACCATAGAGGTATGCGAGTTTTTTGAAATTAACCCGTACCAGCTTTTGTCAGGTGGAGCACTTTTATTTGTTACAAGTGATGGAGAACAGCTTGTAAATACGTTGGAAGAAAAGGGTATACCGGCAGCGGTTGTGGGTTATCTTACGGACAATAACGACAAGATAATAACTAATGATGACGAAAACAGATTTCTTGAGCTGCCACAGACCGATGAGATTCACAAAGTGCTTGGATAAAAGTGGAGAATGATGCAATAAATGTGGTATCATGAAACATAGTATAATTGCGAAAAATATGTGTATAAATAGTTTGCAGGGAGAAGAGAATGGGAACAAGAGAAGAAATACTTAATGTCATTGAAAAAAACAGCCGAATTGATGTACATGAACTTGCGATTCTGATAGGCGCTGATGAAGTCCTGGTGGCGAATGAACTTAAGGCCCTCGAGGACGAAGGCGTAATCTGCGGATATCACACCATGATCGACTGGTCCAAAACCAGCATCGAGAAGGTTAATGCCCTTATTGAAGTAAAGGTTACTCCAACAAGAGGTCTTGGCTTTGACAGTATCGCAGAGCGAATTTATAAGTATCCTGAGGTAACCAGCGTATATCTTATGAGCGGTGGCTTCGACCTCATGGTTATTCTCGAAGGAAAGTCTCTTCAGGAGGTAGCAGGCTTTGTAAACAACAAGCTGGCAACTCTTGATACAGTTCTTTCTACAGCGACCCATTTCATTCTCAAGAAATACAAGGATCACGGCACAATACTCACCAAGAAATATGAAGATACAAGGGAGATAGTATCACCATGAGAAATCCTATAGGAAAAAAGGTTGTTGATATTAAGCCGTCAGGAATCAGAAAGTTTTTTGACATAGTTCATGAGACTGAAGGCGCTATTTCTCTGGGTGTTGGTGAGCCGGATTTTGACACTCCATGGCATATCAGAGATGAAGGTATCTACTCCCTTGAAAAGGGCAGAACCTTCTACACCTCTAACTCCGGACTTAAAGAGCTTAGAGAAGAGGTTGCAAACTATATTAAGAGAACTCAGGGCGTGAATTATGATCCAATAAACGAGATATTTATTACAGTTGGTGGATCAGAGGCTATTGATTTGGCGCTTCGTGCCATGGTTGATCCCGGAGACGAAGTACTTATTCCGCAGCCAAGCTACGTTTCTTACGAACCCTGTGCAATCCTTGCTGATGCAAAGCCTGTTATTATTGAGCTTCAGGAAAAGAATGATTTCAGACTTACTGCTCAGGAGGTCCTTGAAAAGATCACTGACAAGACAAAGATACTTGTTCTTCCTTTCCCTAATAACCCAACCGGTGCAGTTATGGGAAAAGAAGACCTTGAGGCTATTGCAAAGGTAGTAGTTGAAAAGGATTTGTATGTTATTTCTGACGAGATTTATTCCGAGCTTACCTACAATGGCAAGCACGTTTCTATTGTTTCACTTCCTGGCATGAAGGAAAGAACCATACTTATCAATGGTTTCTCCAAGGCCTACGCCATGACTGGATGGAGACTTGGCTATGCCTGCGGACCGGAAGTAATTATGAAGCAGATGATAAAGATCCATCAGTTTGCCATTATGTGCGCTCCCACCACCAGCCAGTACGCTGCGGTGGAGGCCCTTAAAAACGGCGATGACGATGTGAGAATGATGCGTGAACAGTACAATCAGAGAAGACGTTATCTTCTTAATGAGTTTAAGAAGATCGGACTTCCCTGCTTTGAGCCTTTTGGCGCGTTTTATGTATTTCCATGTATCAAGAAATTTGGCATGAGCAGTGATGATTTTTGCACAAGACTCCTCATGGAAGAAAAGCTTGCAGTAGTACCAGGCTCAGCCTTTGGTGACTGCGGAGAGGGATATATCCGTATTTCCTATGCATATTCTTTGGATAATCTTAAGGCTGCCATGGAGAGACTTGAAAGGTTTATTGCCAAATTGTAATTAAGAAAATTTATGTAGTACAAGGGGAGTACTATGGCACCAGATATTAACGAGAATAAAAACGACAACCTGGCCAACACTGCTTTTATAAGTGAAAAGATAAAACAGCGTCCGATAAATAGGAAAAAGCTGCTTAGAAGAACTGTTATAACGGTGTCGCTTGCTGTGGTTTTCGGAATAGTGGCGTGCTTTACATTTCTTTTGCTTCAGCCGGTTTTCAGTGACAAGCTGTATCCGGAAAAAGAGCCGGAGGTGGTAACTTTTCCTGAAGAATCAGCAAGTGAAGAGCTTACTCCTGAGGAAATGTTTGCAGATGAAAATGAGATAGCAGCCAGCGAGGCTATGAGTATTGAGGCAACACAAAGAGACAAGATTGATGAGGCCCTTGCTTCATATAGTTTTACGTCAAGAGATTACAGTAAGATGATGGCTTCTCTTAAGAGTGTTGCCACAGAAGCGAGCCGAAGCATTGTTCAGGTTAGAGCAATCAGTAGTGATAACAACTGGTTTAGCGATTCCTTTGAAAGTAATGATTTTACATCGGGACTTATAGTGGCGGATTCTAACAACAGTGTTCTTATGCTGGCTCCTTTTGAGGAACTTAGGGATGCGCAGGCAATAGAAGTTACTTTTTGTGATGGAACCAAGGCTTCGGCAACAGTGAATCTTGTGGATACCATCACGAATTTTTGCGTGCTTTCCACCAAGAAGGTGCACATGAAGATGGATACCCAGGAGAGGGTACAGCCGGCAAATCTTGGGAGCTCAAACTCAAACAATATTACAGGCCTTCCTGTTATTGCAATTGGAAGTCCCATAGGTATTCAGGATTCTATTGCTTATGGAATAGTAACGTCTGAAAAGACTACCATCGATCTGGTGGATTCCTCCTACAAATTGCTTACTACAGATATTTACGGAAGCTCTTCTTCAAACGGTGTGCTCATAAACTTAAACGGACACGTAGTCGGTATCATAGATATGAGTCACAAACCAAGTGATTTTCCTAACAACATCTGTGCAGTGGGCATTACAGAGCTTAAAAAGCTCATTGAGGACTTGTCCAATAAAAAGCAGAGGGTATACCTTGGAGTTCACGGAACGACAGTTCCAAATGAAATACAAAATAGCCTGAAGGTTCCTGCGGGAGCGTATATCATTCAGACAGAGATGGGCTCTCCTGCTATGAAGGCCGGAATACAGAGCGGAGACATCATTACAAAGATAGATGATACCGAGATTACAGGCTATGAGCAGATGATAAATACGCTTGAATCGCACAGGCCGGATGATATAATTACAATTACTGTGATGCGTCAGGCACCGACAGATTATATCGATATGAATCTTGAGGTAACGCTTACAAGCTCTACACATGATTAAGAAATGAGGTTTTTTAATGAAGTTTTTAAAGGATTTAAAGCCAGGCGACAGAGTTGCAGATATCTATATGTGCAAGCACAAGCTCATCGCCACAACCAAGAATGGCAAGGAATATTATTCTGTTACACTCCAGGACAAGACAGGCATTGTGGATGCCAAGGTCTGGGAGCCAAACAGCGATGGTATAGATGAATTTGATGATACGGATTATATTGATGTATTTGGTGAAGTGACAAGCTTTAACGGGGCTCTTCAGATAAATGTTAAAAGAGCCAGAAGATGCCATGAAGGCGAGTATGATCCGGCACTCTATCTTCCTGTATCCAAGAAGGATAATGATCAGATGTACAAGGAACTTCTTGGAATTATCGGAACAATTCAGAATCCATACCTTAAAAAGCTCCTGGAAGAGTTTTTTGTACAGGATGAGGCATTTATCACAGCCTTCCGCAAATCAAGTGCGGCAAAGACTGTTCATCATGCCTTTATCGGAGGTCTTTTAGAGCACACTCTTAGTGTTACCAAGCTTTGTGATTACTATGCATCAGTTTACCCAAGGCTTAACAGAGACCTTCTTTTAACGGCGGCCATGTGCCATGATATGGGAAAAACAAGAGAGATCTCTCTTTTCCCGGTTAACGATTACACAGACGAAGGACAGTTTATAGGACATATAGTTATGGGCTGTGAAATGGTAGGAGAGAAGGCTCGCAGTATCGAGGGCTTCCCTATTCTTTTGATGCAGCAGCTTCAGCACTGTATCCTTGCTCATCACGGAGAATATGAGTATGGCTCACCAAAGAAACCATCTATCATGGAGGCGGTAGCTCTGAATCTTGCAGACAATACCGACGCCAAGATGGAGACCTTTACTGAGCTTTTGGAAAACGTACAGACTCCCGGATGGCAGGGCTATAACAAGTTCTTTGAGACCAACATTTACGAGACAGCGACAGACAAGCTATAAGGAATAAAAATGAATTCAAAAGCACTTCACGTACTTGAGTACGATAAAATTATTGAAAAGTTGACAGATCATGCCAGCTCAGAGCCCGGAAGAAAGCTTTGCCGGGAGCTGGTTCCATCCTCTGACATCAAGGAAATCAGGAAGAACCAGGAAAAAACAGCAGATGCTATAGCACGAATTTTCAAAAAAGGTTCAATTTCTTTTGGAGATAACAGGGATTTCACGGGAGCACTTAAGGCTCTAAAAATTGGAAGCGCCCTGGACATGCTTAGCCTTCTTAGAATTGCTTCTTTTTTGGATAATGTAAACAGGGTAAAGTCCTATGGACGCCCGGGAAGAGAAGATGAAGTAGGAGACTCTCTTTCTGAGAGCTTTAGTATGCTGGAGCCACTGACATTTGTGGCAGCAGAGATAAGACGATGCATTGTATCCGAGGATGAGATAGCCTCTGATGCAAGTCCGGCGCTTAAGCACATAAGACGCGGCATCATGCTGACAAATGATAGGATCCATGAGCAGCTTAATAAGCTGGTTAATGGAGCCATGAGAACCTATCTTCAGGACAGCGTCGTTACCATGCGTGGTGACAGATACTGTATTCCTGTAAAGGCAGAGTACAAATCCCAGGTAAGTGGTATTGTTCACGATCAGTCTTCTTCGGGATCAACTCTTTTTGTTGAGCCGGCAGCAGTAGTTGAGCTTAATAACAAGTTAAAAGAGCTTGCTCTTCAGGAACAGGCTGAGATAGAAAAGATTCTTTTAGAGCTTAGCCTTTCTGTGGCAGAGCATGTTGATGCTATCAGGTACAACGCAGAGATCATGACAGACCTTGATTTTGTATTTGCCAAGGCTTCCTATGCTCTTGAAATCAATGCCATTACGCCTATTTTTAACGACCAGCACGCTTTCAATATCAGAAAGGGAAGACACCCATTAATTGACAAAAAAAAGGTGGTTCCTATCGATGTATACGCAGGCCGTGATTTTGATATGCTGATCATTACCGGTCCTAATACCGGTGGTAAGACAGTAACACTTAAGACAGTTGGACTTCTTACACTTATGGGACAGGCAGGTCTTGCTATTCCGGCAGGTGATAAGTCTGAACTGTCAGTTTTTGATGAGGTTTATGCTGATATTGGAGATGAGCAGAGTATTGAGCAGTCTCTTTCAACCTTCTCATCTCATATGACCAACACTGTTTCTATTCTGAAAAATGCAGATGAAAACTCACTTTGTCTATTTGATGAGCTTGGAGCAGGAACAGACCCGACTGAGGGAGCTGCCCTTGCGATATCAATTTTGAATCATCTTCATCAGAGAAAGATAAGGACTATGGCAACCACTCACTATAGTGAGCTTAAGGTATATGCCCTTAATACTCCTGGTATTCAGAATGCAAGCTGCGAGTTTGATGTGGAGTCTCTGCGCCCTACCTACAGACTTCTTATTGGTATTCCAGGAAAGAGTAATGCTTTTGCGATTTCCTCAAAGCTTGGTCTTTCTGATGATATCATCGAAGCTGCGAAGGAACAGATTGGAACTGAGGACAAAAAGTTTGAGGATCTTTTGGCAGATCTTGAAAACAGCCGTAAGACTATAGAAAATGAGCGCCTTGAGATTGCTCAGTACAAGAGAGAAGTAGAAGAGCTGAAAGAAAAGCTTGAGCAAAAGACAGATAAGCTCGAGAGCCAGCGCGAGGCCATTATTAGAGAGGCTAACGAGCAGGCAAGAGATATTCTTCAGGAAGCAAAGGATCTTGCAGACGAAACCATAAGGACCTTTAGAAAGGCAGGCCCAGGCGCCAGCATTCAGGACCTTGAAAGAGCAAGAACAAATATCGGCCAGAAGGTTTCAGACAAGAATAAAAAGATTTCCGCAAACAAGGATGCTGAGAAGCAGACCCATCCAATTCTCAAGGAATCACAGCTAAAGCTTGGAGAGTCTGTAAAGATTGTTTCTATGGGACTTAAGGGAACCATCAGCTCAAAGCCTGATAAGGACGGTAATCTCTACGTTCAGTGCGGAATAATGCGTACCAAGGCAAATATAAGAGACCTTGTGCTAGTGCAGGATGACGATGGAAAGACTGCCATGAAGAAGTTTTACGGAAGGAACACTTCAGGCGGCAAAATGGATCTTTCTCGTGCTGCAAGTATCAGAACTGAGATCAATCTTATTGGTAAAAACAGTGATGATGCGATTTCTGCCCTTGATAAGTATCTTGATGATGCATATATGTCACATCTTGGAACAGTACGAGTTGTTCATGGTAAGGGAACGGGAACCCTTAGACAGGCTGTTCATAACTACTTAAAGGGCGTGCCTTATGTAAAGTCATTTAAGCTTGGCGAGTTTGGAGAAGGCGACGCCGGCGTGACTATAGTAACGTTTATGAAATAGGTATTTTAATTAAACTATAGATGTATGCGAGGGGAAAATGGCTACAAAACAGAAAATTTTAATTGTCGATGATGACAACAACATTGCAGAGCTTATCTCATTGTATCTGGTAAAAGAGTGCTTTGAGACTAAAATCTGTAATGACGGTGAGACTGCAATTAATACCTTTGACACCTTTAATCCAAATCTGGTGCTTCTTGACCTGATGCTTCCTGGAATCGATGGATACCAGGTTTGCAGAGAGCTTCGCACCAAGTCTCAGGTGCCAATCATTATGCTTTCCGCTAAAGGCGAGGTATTTGATAAGGTGCTGGGCCTTGAGATGGGAGCTGATGACTACATGGAAAAGCCCTTTGATTCCAAAGAGCTGGTTGCCAGAGTAAAGGCTGTTCTTAGACGCTATAAGCCACAGGTGGCAGAGCCTGCAGAATCTGATGACAAGGTTGTTAGATATCCTGACCTTGAGATCAACATGACAAACTACTCAGTAACCTATATGGGCGAGCGTGTAGATATGCCACCAAAGGAGCTGGAGCTTTTGTATTTCCTTGCGGCTTCACCAAACCATGTATTTACCAGAGAGCAGCTTCTTGATCAGATTTGGGGCTATGAATATATTGGTGATACCAGAACTGTAGACGTTCATATAAAGAGACTTCGTGAGAAATTAAATGATCATGAGGGCTGGCGTCTTGCTACGATTTGGGGCATTGGTTACAAGTTTGAGGTACAGCAGTAAATGAAGAGAACTCTTTATTTAAAATTTTTGCTGGCCTACCTGCTTTTTGCCATATTTGGATTTGTGGTGGTGGCGACCTTTGTATACAGCATGACCTACGAGAGACTTCGTAGGGACAAGGCTGAAACCATGTACAATGTGGCAACTCAGATAGCCAACACATATGCGGCGGATCTGTATAACAGTGAAACATCCCTTGAGACAGTTCATTCCCAGATGGTGGCTATTTCCAAGTATATGGATAAATCTGCGATTTGGATTATCAACCCGTCAGGAAGACTGGTTCTTGATTCTTCAAGAGTCATTGGTCCTGGTGATGAGATTGTTATTCAGGGCTTTGATCCAACTGTTACCGGCAATTCCTATCATGTAACGGGAACCTTTTGGAATTCTTTTGATGAGGAAATGCTAAGCGTCTTTGCGCCTATAACGGCGAACTTCAAGGTTCAGGCATATGTGGTTATTCATACGCCTATTTCAGAAATTCAGGATGCGGCGAACCAGTTCCTTAACATTTCTTATCTGATGCTGGTTGTGCTGTTTTTACTTTCCATGATTATTCTGATTTTCTTTACAGAGCTGGTTTACGTGCCACTTCGTAAGATTACTACAGCTACAGAGCAGTATGCTGCCGGCAACATGGGATATGAATTTTCTGTGGAATCAGAGGACGAAATGGGATATCTTGCTGCCTCACTTTCCTATATGGCAGGTGAAATTGCAAGACAGGAGGATGATCAGAAAAAGTTCATCGCCAACGTGTCCCATGATTTCAGATCTCCACTTACTTCTATCAGGGGATATCTTGTGGCAATGCAGGATGGCACAATCCCTGAGGAAATGCATGGCAAGTACCTTGGGATAGTAATCAATGAAACTGACAGACTTACAAAGCTTACTAATGAACTGCTAACTTTGAATAACCTTAACACAAAGGGAATGCTTCTAGACAGGAGCGATTTTGACATAAACCAGGTAATTCGCAATGTTGCTGAGTCCTTTGGCGGAACATGTATCGAGAAAAAGATTGCTATTGAGCTGGTGCTTACTGATGAAAAGATGCTGGTAAATGCGGATATGAGTAAGATTCAGCAGGTTCTTTATAATCTGGTGGATAATGCCATTAAGTTCAGCCACAAGGATTCATCTGTAAAGATTGAAACCACAGAAAAGCACAGCAAGGTCTTTGTTTCCGTAAAGGACAGCGGAATCGGTATTCCCAAGGAAGATCAGAAGCTTATTTTTGACAGATTTTATAAGTCTGATGCCTCAAGAGGTAAGGACAAAAAGGGCACAGGCCTGGGACTTGCCATTGTAAAAGAAATAATTAAAGCCCACGATGAGAATATCAACGTTATAAGTACAACGGGTATTGGTACAGAGTTCATTTTCTCACTTCCAAAGGCAGCAGCCATGGATGAAGTGGACGAGTAATGTTTTAAATGGAGATAGTTTTATAATGCATATTGTTTTACACCAGCCGGAGATTCCTCAGAATACCGGCAATATAGGAAGAACCTGCGTTGCGACAGGTAGTAGTCTTCATCTTATTGAACCCCTTGGCTTTCGCCTTGGAGAAAAAGAGCTAAGGCGCGCCGGGATGGACTATTGGGACAAGCTAGATGTGACAAGATATATAGATTACGAGGATTTTAAGAAGCAACATCCAAATGCAAAGATATGGATGGCTACTACAAAGGCGAAGCGCTCTTATACAGAGGTTTCTTTTGACATGGATGACTATATCATGTTTGGAAAAGAGAGCGCTGGAATTCCGGAGGAAATTCTTGTAGACAATGAGGAGACCTGCATTAGGATTCCGATGGGACATGATATAAGATCGCTTAATCTGTCCAATTCTGTTGCGATTGTTCTCTATGAGGCACTTAGACAGAATGATTTTGCCGGACTTGAGAAGGAAGGCGAGCTTCACAGGCTTCATTGGAAGGAATAATTTATGGGAAATAAGAAAAGCGGAGAAGAGAGCAAGTTTCAAAAGGGCGATCTTCTCACAGTAAAAATTTCAGATATTGGCAATGATGGAGAGGGCATAGGTAAGGTTGACGGCTATACCCTCTTTATTAAAGATGCGGTGATAGGTGATACGGTTTCTGCCAAGATTATGAAGGCGAAAAAGAACTACGCTTATGCACATCTTGAGAGTGTTTTGGCCCCCTCACCTGACAGGGTGACGCCAAAATGCCCTATTGCCCGTCAGTGCGGCGGCTGTCAGACACAGGGAATGGCTTACGAAAAAGAGCTTTTATTCAAGCAGAACAAGGTTCGAAACAACATAGTAAGGCTAGGCGGATTTGATGAAGCCCACGTTGATAGTGTTATGCACCCAATCATCGGAATGGATGAGCCTTGGAGATACAGGAATAAAGCGCAGTTTCCTATTGGCAGGGACAAGAATGGCAGGATAATCGCAGGATTTTATGCGGGAAGAACCCATAGCATTATCCCGGTTTCTGACTGTCTTATAGGAACTGTAGAGAATAAGGATATCCTGGACGCTATCATAGATCATATGGAGAAGAATCATATAGAGCCATATGATGAAGCTACAGGAAAGGGGCTTGTTCGACACGTTCTTATCCGTAAAGGCTTTACCAGCGGACAGATAATGGTATGCCTGGTGCTGAACTACAAAGGTAAAAAGGGTGCAGAATTTCTGCCAGGGCAGCAGGCGCTTTGTGACAGACTTTCAGCAATAACCGGTATGACCAGCATTTCTGTCAGCATAAATACTGAAAAGACCAATGTAATAATGGGGCTGGAGATTCATACTATTTGGGGAATTGCCACAATCTCCGATACTCTTTGCGGCCTGGAATTTGAGATTTCACCACTTTCTTTTTATCAGGTTAATCCGGTTCAGTGCGAGAAGCTCTATGGAAAGGCTATTGAATACGCAGGACTTACCGGAAAAGAAACCGTCTGGGATCTGTACTGCGGAATCGGAACGATTACTCTTTCCATGGCTAAGACTGCAGGTAAAGTTTATGGCGTGGAGATTATTCCTGACGCCATCGAGGACGCCAAAGCAAATGCCAAGAGAAATGGCATAACAAACGCAGAGTTCATGTGCGGCAAGGCAGAAGAGGTGCTGCCTGAGTTCTACGAAAAGGAATCAGCAAAAGATAAAAATGCACAGGCTCTTCATCCAGACGTAATCGTTGTTGACCCTCCAAGAAAGGGCTGCGATAGCGCCTGTCTAGATACAATGCTTAAATTGGCACCAGATCACATAGTTTACGTCAGCTGCGATAGCGCAACACTGGCCCGGGACCTCAGAATCCTTGTGGATGGCGGTTATGAACTTCAGGCAGTAACGCCTTGCGATATGTTTAGTCATACTGTACACGTCGAGACTGTTGTTCTTCTGTCCCAACAAAAGCCTGATGATCATATCGAGATAGAAATTAATCTTGATGAGATTGATGCTACAAGTGCAGAGACAAAAGCCACATACAAGGAAATCGAAGAATGGGTGCATAAACACTATGGATTTCATGTGACAAATCTGAACATTGCTCAGGTAAAGCAGAAACATGTGATTATAGAAAGAGAGAACTACAATAAGCCAAAATCAGAAAACAGCAAGCAA
>JAEEGL010735061.1_pt1 | contig 11323 bp, 10 predicted proteins | sample 9134231 | NCBI WGS metagenome assembly JAEEGL01 (sample SAMN16246548, study PRJNA631951) | gut metagenome | biome: gut microbiome; feature: rumen; material: fiber-attached | host: Bos | place: Iran: Karaj | collected 2018-10
AAATGATGGATATAAGAGAAGTGATATAGCTATTCTTTATAGAACAAATGGACAATCACGTGTATTTGAAGAAGAAATAGTTGCTAATAATATTCCTTATAAAGTTGTAGGTAGTATTTATTTCTATAATAGAAAAGAAATTAAAGATTTAATTGCGTATTTAAGATTAATATATAATCCAAATGATAATATATCTTTAAGAAGAATTATTAATTATCCTAAAAGAGGTATAGGTGATGCTGCAGTTGAAAAACTAGAAGCTTATGCAGAAGGTAATGGTTGTTCAATGTTTGATGCATTATCAACTCCTAAAGAAATTAAGTTTAAAAATTTAATTGGAGAATTAATAGATGATAGTACTAGAATGTCTTTAACAGAACTAATAGATGATATTATTGTTAAAGCTGAAATAGATAAAGATTTAACTCAAGATGCAAAATTAGAAGATGAATTAAGATTAGATAACTTAATGGAATTCAAATCAGTAACTGAAAACTTTGAATCTGTTGAAGGTTCAGTTGACTTAGGAGAATTCTTAGAAGAAATATCATTAGTAGCAGATATGTCTCAACACAGAGAAGATGGAGATGAAGTTACATTAATGACTCTTCATGGGTCTAAAGGTCTTGAATTTGGTGTAGTATTCTTAGTAGGTATGGAAGAAGGAATATTTCCACATTCAAATGCTATGCTTGAAGAAGATGGTTTAGAAGAAGAAAGAAGACTTTGTTATGTTGGTATAACGAGAGCAAAGGAAATTCTTTATTTAACTAACGCTAAAAGAAGAATGCTATATGGTAAAGAAACAAATAACATGCCATCCAGATTCATAAGTGAAATAGATAAATCTTATATTGATAATATAAATAATATTCCTGGTGAAACATATCAAGAAAGAATTGATACAAGAAAAATGTATAATGAAGGTTCTAATGAAGATATTAAACAAGGTGATACTATTGAACATGAAACATTAGGATTAGGTGTAGTTATTAAAGTAGATGGATCTTTAATTGATGTGGCATTTAAAACAGGTGTAAAGAAATTGATGAAAAATCATAAGAGTATAAAAAAGGTTTAGTCATAAACCTTTTTTTTGTATTATAATTATCTTGGGTGATAAAAATGGAGAAGACATTAGTAGTTTTAGCAGCCGGTATGGGTTCAAGATTTGGTGGTATGAAACAAACATACCCTGTAGGTCCAAATGATGAATTTATCATGGATTATTCAGTTTATTCTGCTATAAAATATGGATTTACTAAAGTCGTATTTGTAATAAGAGAGGAATATTTAGATTTATTTAAATCTACAATTGGAAAAAGATTAGAAGGAAAAGTAAAAGTTGGATATGCATTTCAAAAGTTAGATGATATTCCTGAAGGTTTTATTGTACCTGAAGGAAGAGTAAAACCTTGGGGAACTGCTCATGCAATATATTGCGCTCGTAATGAAATAGAAGGGAATTTTGGTGTTATAACAGCAGATGATTTCTATGGTGATAAAGCTTATGAAGATTTATCAAAAGCATTAGATACAAATAATTATTCTGTAATTGGTTATCATTTAGCTGATACTTTATCAGAAAATGGAGCTGTTAAAAGAGGAGTTATTAGATCTAAAGATGGTATTATAAGTGAAATTATTGAATCATCATGTGAATTAGATGGAGATAAAGTAAAATGTACTCCACTTGATAAAAATAAATCTGAGTTTGTTGTTGATAAAAATAATTCATGTTCTATGTTAATGAATGGCTTTACTCAAGAAATAATAACTACAATAGGAAATACTATGAAAGAAGATTTTGAAAAACATTCAGATGATTTAATGAATTATGAAATGCTATTACCAGATATAATGGATGATTCAATTAAACAAGGTATGACTATCTTAGATATTCCTACTGATTCTATTTGGGTAGGTATGACATATAAAGAAGATGCTGAATATTTAAAAGAGTTTATAAATAAAGAAATAGAAAAAGGAGAATATCCTTATAATTTATGGAAATAAAAAAATACCTATAAGGTATTTTTTATTTTAAATAACAGGTTTACACACTTTACACTTTATAATTTGCCAAAATATCATAAAAATTGTATAATAGCACCATTATTTTAAATGAAGGGGTGATTAACATGACATTCGATGAAAAAGAACAAATGTTAGTTGAATTATTTAATAGAAAAAAATCTAAAGAAGAAGATAAAAAAGAAGTAAATATAAGAATTAAAGAATTAAGAGTACAAAAAGCAAGAGTTCTTTTTGATTTAGATGTATTGAGAGAATCAAGACGTCAAGCATATTTAAGTTTAGTTGGTAAAGGTAAATATGCTGAAATCATCATGGAACCAGTTAGATTAAGAAATGAATTATCAAACTTAAAAGGTCTTGCAACTGACTCATATAGTCGTGTAGCTGATAAAAAAGCAATAAAAGAATATGAAGGTAAAGCACCAGTATATATGGAAGATATTGAAATAGCTGAAGCAGCTGCTGTACAAGCTGAACAAGAAGTATCTGATATTATTACAAAACATATTGCTTTAGTTGCTGAAAGAAAAGGTTTTGATAAATCAATTAAAGCACAAATTAGATTATTAAATGAAATTAATAAAGAACTAAGACAAATTGAAAAATCTATCAAGAAAACTGATAGAATTAAAACTGAAGAAGTACACTTAGGAAGAACTAAATAGTTCTTCTTTTTTTATGCTATGATTGATATAATATATATAGGTGAATATTATGAATCAAGATAGATATAATGAACTCGTTGAACTATTAAATAAAGCTAATTATGAATATCATGTAATGGATAACGCTACTACATTAACTGACCAAGAATATGATAATTATTTAAGAGAAGTTTATGAAATAGAAGAGACTCATCCTGATTGGAAAAGAGATGATTCTCCAACTACTAAAGTAGGTGGAGTAATATTAGATAAATTTGAAAAAATCACTCATAATATTCCAATGATGTCTTTAGCGGATGTATTTAATGAAGATGAAATAATGTTATTTGATAAACGTATAAGAGATGAAGGAATTAAACCTGAATATGTATGTGAGCTTAAAATAGATGGCTTATCAGTTTCATTAAGATATGAACATGGTAAATTAATATCAGCAGCTACAAGAGGAAATGGTGTAATAGGTGAAGATATTACTAATAATGTTAAAACTATTAAACAAGTACCATTAAGTTTAAGTAAAGATATTGATATTGAAGTACGTGGAGAAATATATATGTCTCATGATACTTTAAATAAATTAAATGAAGAAAGAGAAAAGAATGGTGAACCATTACTTAAAAATTGTAGGAATGCTGCCGCTGGATCTATAAGACAATTAGATTCAAGTATAGCAGCTAAAAGAAATCTTGAAGTATGGATATATCATTTACCTAATCCAGAAGACTATGGTATTAAAACTCATGAAGAAGCATTAAAGTTCATGGAAGACTTAGGATTTAGAGTAAATCCAAATAATAGATTAGTTAAAAACATAGATGAAGTTATGAACTTCATTCATGAAAAGGGTGAACTAAGAAGTTCATTACCATATGATATAGATGGTGTTGTTATTAAATTAAATAATTTAAAAGAACATGAAATAATGGGTAATACTTTAAGATATCCAAAGTGGGCATGTGCTTATAAGTTTCCTGCAGAAGAAGTTGAAACTAAATTAAATGATATTATATTTACTGTTGGTAGAACTGGAGCTGTAACACCAAATGCAGTTTTAGAACCAGTTATGGTAATGGGTTCACTTATATCAAGAGCAACACTTCACAATGAAGATTATGTTGTTTCTAAAGATATAAGAGTAGGAGATACAGTTAAAATAATTAAAGCTGGAGATGTTATTCCTAGAGTTGAATCTGTTGTATTAGATAAGAGACCATCTGGATCAGAAGCATTTAAGATGATAACAAAATGTCCTATATGTGGAAGTGAATTAGTTAAGAAAGATGCATTTTACTATTGTATGAATGATACATGTGCTAAGAAAGATATTGAATCATTAATTCATTTTGCTTCTCGTGAAACAATGAATATTGAAGGTTTAGGAGATGCAATTATAGAAGATTTCTATAATATGGGATATATAAATAGATTCGTTGATATATATAGATTGAGTGATTTTAAAGAAGAATTAAAGTTACTAGAAGGATTTGGGAATAAATCTATAGATAATTTATTAACAAGTATTGAGAACAGTAAAAAGAATAGTTTAGAAAAATTGTTGTTTGCTATTGGTATTAGAAATGTTGGAGCTAAAACAGCCAAAATATTAGCTAAGAGATATAAAAATATTGATAATATTATAAGTGCTTCTAAAGAGGATTTAACAAGCATTAAAGATATTGGAGATATTATTGCTGTTTCAATTTATGATTTCTTTAGAAATGAAGATAATTTACAAATGATTAAAGATTTAAAGGCTGAAGGTGTTAATATGGAATACCTTGGAAGTGAAGTTAAAACTAATGATAACTTTACTGGTAAGACTTTTGTATTAACAGGTAGTCTTGAATCATTTACTAGAGATGAGGCTAAAGAAATAATAGAAAATTTAGGTGGTAATGCATCAGGATCTGTAAGTAAGAAAACAGATGTTGTTATTGCTGGAGAAGCAGCTGGATCTAAATTAGAGAAAGCACAAGAATTAGGAATTACCATTTGGGACGAAGAAAAGTTTAAGGAAATGATTAATGAAAATTAATGTAATATTTGTTATTGTACAAATATTAGGGGCTTTGGTTATATTATTCAATGTAATAGGTAATTCTCAATTAAGTACTAAGAAAGTATATATCTATAATGGTATTTGTAATGGTTTAAGTGTATTACAATATTGTTTATTAGGTGCATGGTCTGGTGCTTTATGTTGTATTATTGCTATATTACGTAATGTAGTATTTTCTAAATTTAAAAAAGAAGCCCCAGCATATGTAATATTATTATATATAACTATAGTAATATTATTAAATTATAAATTAGTTCATAATGTTTTAGATGTTATACCAATATTTAATATTATTATTTATTCTTTTGCATTATCAACTAAGAAAATAATGAATATTAAAGTTATAGGTGTAGTTACATGTATAGATGGTTTCTTCTATGATTTATTAAATGGTGCTTATGTATCAGTGTTTAATCAATTATTAGATGGATCTGTTGGTGTTAGATGTATCATCATTTTAAATAAAGAAAAGAAGAAAAAAACTAAAAAGAAATACAATAAAAAAAGTAAAAGTAGAACTAAATAAGTTCTACTTTTTCTATATATTAAATTATAAGAATATGATATAATTTAGTTAATCAATTTTGAGGTGATTTAAATGTCTAAAAAGGGAAAAATAAGAAAATTTTATAGAAACAATCGTATATACTGCATACTTATGATGATTTCTTTTGTATGTATTATGTTATTAGGTGCAAGTGTGCTTATATATTTTATACATCAAGCTGCATCTGATTCATATGGTATTAGATTAGAAACACTAAATCAAGAAGAATTAACAAAAGGTGTAGATACTATAACTGAATGGTATAAAAATAAAGAAGGTGTTATTAATTCTTCTATAAGAGTTCAAGGTAAAATATTATATATAACTTTTGAAGTTGATACTAATATAACTAATGAAACTATTGAAGGAATTGCTACTAATTCATTAGAATCAGCTAGTGATTATATTAAAGATAATTGTGATCTTCAATTTATAGTAAATAGAAAAGATAAAGCTTCTTACTTCGGATCAAAAGGTGCTGGTAAGACTACAATATCTTGGGCTAAATATAATTTGAATAAAACAACTGAGCAAGCCGCTTAATAGAATAAGGTGAATTTATGAGAAGATGGCAAAAGGTAGTTATTGCTGTTATTATAATAATAGCAATTATATCTGGTATAGGTGTTGGATTATATAACATCCTAGTTGATGAGAATTCTTTATCAATTAAAGAAAAAGAATGGTTAGATAATAACAAATCAAAAGTATTATCTATTGCTATTCCAAATGATTTACCTGTATTTGGTAATACTGGTGCAGGTGTATTCTTTGACTTTGTAGATTATGTAAATGAAAACTTAGAAATAGATATTAATAAAAATACTATTTCATATTTAACTGAATCAGAAGGATATGGTTTCTTTGTATCTAATTCATATGATAAGAATTCTTTACTACTATATAAAGATCATTATGTACTTGTAAGTAAAACAACTGGGATAATAAGTGATGGATCAACTATTAAAGATTTAAAAGTTGGTGTATTAAATAGTAATATCGATATAGTAAAAAAATATTATGGAATTACAGGCGATAATTTTAAAGGATATGATTCTTATAATGCTATTACTGAATCACTTGGAAATGGTGAATTAACATACGCAATTGTTCCTTTAAATGAATATAAAGATAAATTAATATATGATAAAGTTAATATTTTATATCATATAAGTGATTTAAATAAATATTATTATTTTAGATTATCAGATAACGAATTTTATAATAGCATTTTAACTAAAGTATTTAACAAATGGAAAAATGAAGAATTTGAAGACTCATATAATAAAAATAATTATACTTTATTTGTTAAACAATTAGGATTAAGTGAAGCAGAACAAGCTGAGCTTACAAGTAAGACATTCACATATGGATTTGCTGAAAATGCACCATATGAAATACTTGCAAGTGGAGAATATGGTGGTATAACTGCTCAATACTTACATTCATTTAGTAAGTTCTCAAATGTGGAATTCACATTTAAGAAATATAATAATTCAGATGAATTAGCAGAAGCTGCTATTAAAAATAAAATTAATTTATATTATAACTATTATGATTTATTAACTAATTATATTGATGCTGGTGCATTAAATACAATTAACTATGAAATAATAGCTGATAATAGTATTGATTTATCTTTAACAAATATAAGTGGTTTAGCAAATCATGAAGTATATGTTCAAGAACATACATACTTATATGATGCAATTAAAGATATTGAAGGTATTACAATCAAAACTTATAAAACAAGTGGAGAATTAAAGAAATTATTAAATGGTAAACATATTATTATCTTAGATGAAAATGTTGTAACTTATTATGTACATCATATCAATAACAATTATTCTGTAAGATATAGAGGATACTTAACTGATAATGTTTATTCATTTAGATATGAAAATGATACTGATCCTTTCTTCAAATTATTTAGTTCATATACTCAAACTATTGATCCATCTGATTTAGTAAGAATGGGTGTTACAACTTACAATAAAGTTAAAAAGAGAGGAACATTTATTACTCATTTAGCATTTAGTATATTAGGTATTGTAGCGGTTTCTATACTAGCATCTTCATTTGTATTTAAGAGAAGAAGAAGATTAAACTTAGATACTAAAGTTAAGAAAGAAGATAGAATTAAATATATTGATTTATTAACAGCATTAAAGAATAGAAATTACTATAATGAAAAGATTAAAGTATGGAATAAGAATAGAGTATTCCCTCAAGCATGTATAGTATTAGATTTAAATAGAGTTAAAGAATTAAATGACTTATTAGGACATGAAGAAGGAGATAAACAAATTCAAGCTGTTGCTAATATTTTAATTAGAACACAAGTAGATAATTCAGAAATCATGAGAACAGATGGAAACGAGTTCTTTGTATATATGGTTGGTTATTCTGAAAAACAAGTATTATCATACATGAAGAGACTTGTTAAAGGATTTAAGAAGTTACCACATGACTATGGTGTAGCAATGGGATTCAGTATGATTGAAAATGATACTAAGTTGGTTGAAGATGCATTTAATGAAGCTTCAATTAAGATGAGAGAGAATAAGGATATCGAAGAGGAAAGACATGAATAAATTTGAATTATTCATAAGAAAAACTCGTAATAGATTTAAAAAGTATATTGATGCTATATGGGAAATAATAAAGAAACCGGAGATGGCAATACTTCCTGGACAATTAGCATTCTTTATACTTTTATCTATGGTACCAATTGTTACTTTAGCATCTTATATAGCTGGTTTATTTGAAATAAAAGTTGATTCTGTTTTAAATATGTTAGGTTTTATTCCTGGTGCTGTAGAATTATTAGTACCTACATTTAAAGGTGGATTAGGAATAGGATTTATAATAATATTTATATGGATGTTTTACATCGCAACTAATGGATGTAATACAATAATACTTATATCTAATCAAATTTATGGTATTACTCAATCAAATTGGCTTAAAAGAAGAATTAAAGCTATATTCATGACAGTAATGATTGTATTACTTATTATGTTTATGTTAATATTCCCAGTATTTAGTACTAACTTAATTGATATGTTAAAAGAAATACCTGGATATGAATTAATAGTAAGTGTATATAAAATAATTTATCCAATTTTTACAGTTGTAATAATATATATATTCTTAAGAGTATTTTATAATTTCGCACCAGATAGAGTTAGAGATAAAACTAATATAGGAACTGGAGCACTTGTTACTTCAATTGGATGGTATTTTATAACAATGTTCTATAATTATACTTCTAACAATATGGTTACATATAACTTATTATATTCATCATTAAGTAATATTGCTTTATTGATGGTTTGGTTATATTTTATTTCATATATGTTTGTATTAGGATTAGCACTTAATTTTGGTGAAGAAGAAAACGAAAAGAACAGTGAAACGGGAATAATAAAAGTAATTAAAGATAAATAAAAAAGAACATAAAATATGTTCTTTTTTATTTATTTAATGATATAATAGAAAGCGTATTTATCTGGTAGGGGGATTAATATGGAAAAATTAGTAGTTAAGAAAATGGATCTAGATATTGAATTAAATGGATTAGTAACTGCTGTAATTGGTCCAACTAATTCTGGAAAGACTACATTACTAAAAAAACTTTGTAATAAAATAGATAATTCGGATTTATATTTAGATGATAAACCTGTTAAAGAATATGATATTAAATTTTTAAAAAATAATATAGTATGTGTATTAGACGATGATATTAATTACACTGACTGTGTTTCTGATGAACTTTCTTTTCATTTAATAGAATTAGGTTATAGATATGATGAAATAAATACTAAGATAACATCTATACTTAAATATTTTAAAATGGAAAAATTAGAACATGAATCATTAGATAATTTATATTTAGAAGATAGAATGATGATAAAGATATTATCATATTTAATTATTAATCCAAGTGTATTTTGTATAGATGATTTAATGAGTTATTTGGATGATAAAAGAATAGATAAAATATTATCATATTTAAAAGAAAAGAATATATCTTTAATATATGTAACTACTAATACAGAATTCTTACTTAAAGCAGATAATGTTGTTGTAATGAATAACTTTAAATCAATCATGAATTCAAATGTTCAATCAGTTTTAAATGGAAATAGTATATTACCTTATATTGGATTAAAATTACCATTTATAGTAGATTTAAGCCAAAACTTAATACTATATGAATTAATTGATAAAGTATATATTGAAGATGGAAAGTTGGTGTCTAAGTTATGGAAATAGTTTATGCAAAAGATTTGCCAACTAAATTTAGTGATGATAAAATTGTGGGTATATATGGAGATCTATTAGATCTTAATATATATCAAATGGAAACATATGGTATTAAATACGATGATGAATGGAAAGTGTCTAAATTCTTAAATGGTGGACATTTAAGAATGAATAAAAGAATATATGATATATTTGCTTTTTTAGATTTAGATACAAGTATTTTAAATTGCAAAATAAAAGATGTTAGTAAAGTTAATTTAAAATATGTGTTCTTAACATATATTTTAATGAATAATATAGATATAATTATATTTGATCATATAGAAGTTGGTATGTCATATAAAGAAGTAAGACATGTTAAACAAATAATCAAAGAATTGTCTAGGAGTAATAAAAAAATATTTATTATTACTAAAGATTTATTATTCATGAATAATCTTGTTGATGAAGTAAGAGTAATAGAAAAGAAAAAAGAAATATATAAAGGTACTATATCTAAGTTATTAGATAGTGATATCAAATTTGAAGAACCTAAGATTGTTAGATTCATTAATATGGCTAACAGAAAAGGTGCTAATTTAAATATGACTTTAGATAATAAAGAATTGATGAAGGATATATATAGGAGTGTTGGAAAGTGAAATACTTAATTAGTATTAGTTATGATGGATCTAAATATTATGGATTCGAAAGACAACCTAAGTTAGCTACAGTACAAGGAGAAATTGAAAGAGTTTTAAAGAAAATATCTAAAGAAGATATTACTATTAAAGGTGCAGGAAGAACTGATCGTGGAGTTCATGCTTTAGATCAAAAAGCTCATTTTGAATTAAAGCAAAATATTCCATGTGATGGATTACAAGATGCGATGAATAGTTTATTAGATGATTATATTCATATTAATTATGTTAAGGAAGTAGATGAAGAATTTCATGCTAGATTTAGCTGTGTTTCTAAAACGTATGAATATTATTTAAATGTAGGTGAATATAATCCTATAAAAAATGATTATATATATAACTATAATAAACCTCTTAATATATCTAAAATGAGAAAAGCTGCTAAGTATCTATGTGGTATGCATTCATATGAAGCTTTTACAGCTGGTGAAAGAGAAAACTATAATAGTATTGTTTATAAAATAACTATATCTAAGAAAGATAATATTATTAAGTTTAAGTTTGAAGGCAAGAGTTTTTATAGATATATGGTTAGAAACTTAGTTGGTATATTAATAGATGTTGGAAGAGGTAAAATTGAACCAATAGAAGCTAAGAAAACATTGGAAGCTAAAAAGAATATATGTGGGTATGTAACAGCCCCTGCATGTGGCTTATATCTTACTAAGGTAAACTATAAGTAAATTATAATAAATTATATAAAAATGTTTGACTTTAAAGTGTTTATCACATATAATGTTAAATGGTACATTTTTTAAATTGAAATCTGATGAAATGTGGGAAGTTTTTGAAGATGGACATTTGGAAAGGGAAAATAAATTATGAAAAGTACATTCATGGAAAAAAAGGAAACAGTTAAACGTAATTGGTATGTAATCGATGCAACAGACGTTACTTTAGGACGTCTTTGTACAAAAGTAGCTAACTTACTTACAGGTAAGGGAAAAGTTACTTTTACACCACATATCGATTGTGGAGACTATGTAATCGTTGTTAATGCTAATAAAGTAAATCTTACAGGAAAGAAATTAACTGATAAGAAATACTACAACCATTCAGATTTCCC
>JAEEGL013500205.1_pt1 | contig 11323 bp, 9 predicted proteins | sample 9134231 | NCBI WGS metagenome assembly JAEEGL01 (sample SAMN16246548, study PRJNA631951) | gut metagenome | biome: gut microbiome; feature: rumen; material: fiber-attached | host: Bos | place: Iran: Karaj | collected 2018-10
ACGATCAAAGGAGATCTACAGTAAACTATGAAGGATTTAGTCAACGTTTCAGCTTCGCCTCATGACCGGAGCGGGAAGACCACAAGGTCGATCATGCGTGATGTTGTGATCGCGCTTATCCCCGCAAGTGCATTCGGCGTTTTTCAGTTCGGTATCAAGGCACTTCTCGTGCTCGTTACCAGCGTGGTCAGTGCGGTAATTGCCGAATTCTTATGGAATTATTTTATGAAGAAACCCAAGACTCCCTACGAGTGCAGTGCAGTCGTTACGGGACTGTTGCTTGGTCTTAACTTCCCTGCATCGGTTCCGCTCTGGATACCTGTTGTGGGCAGTTTCTTTGCCATCATCGTTGTTAAGCAGATGTACGGCGGACTCGGACGGAACTTCATGAACCCCGCGCTCGGTGCAAGATGCTTCCTCGTCATCTGCTTCGCAGGCAGGATGACAAACTTTGTTGTTGAAAAAGGAAATGCCGTTATGAACGGATTCGCGGGCGTTGACGGCATCTCGCAGGCAACTCCTCTTGCAATCATCAAGGATCTTCCCGCGACTACGGCAGTCGGTTCGTCTGTATCCCTTTCCGATATGTTCTTCGGATTTACGGGCGGCGTGATCGGTGAGACATCGGCTCTCGCAATCCTTATCGGAGGTCTTTACCTTGTTATCCGCAAGGTCATCTCGCTTCGCATACCGCTTGCATATCTTATCTCGTGCGGCGCATTCATGCTGATTTTCTCGGGTCGCGGTTTTGACTGCGAGTACCTCGCAGCACAGCTTATCGGCGGCGGACTCATGCTCGGTGCATGGTTCATGGCCACTGACTACGTAACATCACCCATCACTCCCTGGGGACAGATAATCTACGGTATCCTGCTCGGTGTGCTGACGGGTCTTATAAGAACATGTTCCTCGGGCGCCGAAGGTGTTTCGTTCACGATCATCTTCTGTAACCTTCTCGTTCCGCTTATCGAGAAGCTGACGATGCCCAAGGCATTCGGCCTCGAAAAGAAGCCGAAGAAAAAGAAGGAGGCTTAAGTCATGAAAATGTTTAAAGATGCCATTGTCCTCTTTCTGATCACGGTGGTTGCGGCATGCGCGCTCGGCGCTGTCTATGAGATCACAAAGGGACCAATCGAGGAATCGAAGGCAAAAGCAAAAACTGAAGCCTATGAAAAAGTATTCGGTGAGATCCCCAAAATGGACGAAGTTGACGACTGTCTGTTAGAGGATATTGCCGAAAAGATCGCTCAGGAGGGCCGACTTTCGGGATCAAAGATAAATGAAGCTTATCTCGTTCGCGGTAACGAGTACGGCGGCAGTGTTGACGGAATAATTCTTTCCGTTACGAATTCGAACGGTTACGGCGGCGATATCACGATCGCCATGGGCGTAACCTGCGGCGGAACGCTTAAGGGAATCGAGTTCCTTGAAATTTCGGAAACGGCCGGACTCGGAATGAAGGCAAAAGAAGAGAAGTTCCTCGGACAGTTCAGAGACGTTAAGACAAAGAGCTTTTCGCTCCCGAAAGCAAAGCTTGAAGGCGAAACGGAAATGGATGCCGTTTCGAGCGCAACGATCACTTCAAAGGCGGTTAACAGGGCTGTCAACGCAGGTCTTTATGCTGCGGATGTGATAATAAACAATTACCTCATCATAGATTAAGGAGGCCGTTATGAATAAATATCTTGAACGCTTATATAACGGCATTATTAAAGAAAATCCCACACTCGTGCTTATGCTCGGTATGTGTCCGACACTTGCGGTCACAACTTCGGGTTCGAACGGACTCGGCATGGGACTTTCGACAACGGCCGTACTTGTTATGTCAAATCTTATGATTTCCGCGTTGCGCAAGATTATCCCCGATAAGGTCAGAATGCCCGCATTCATCGTCGTCGTTGCGTCATTCGTTACGATCGTCGATCTGCTCATTCAGGGCTTCCTGCCCGCGCTCAACGATTCGCTCGGCATCTACATTCCGCTGATCGTTGTTAACTGCATCATCCTCGGTCGCGCCGAGGCATATGCGAGCAAGAACCCCGTCGGTGTTTCAATCTTCGACGGTATCGGAATGGGACTCGGATTCACTGCAGCTCTTACGATCCTCGGAACGATCAGAGAGCTTATCGGTGCCGGAACCGTGTTCGGATTTCAGGTTATGCCCGATGCCTACGAGCCCTTCTCGATCTTCATCATGGCTCCCGGCGCGTTCTTTGTGCTTGCGATCCTCACGGGCATCCAGAACAGATTGAAGCTGAAGAGCGCCACAAACGGTGATGCAAAAGAAGAATCAACACTTGCATGCGGCGGAAAGTGTGACGAATGCATCGGAGGTACATGCGCTGCCAACAGAGCGCTCCTCGAGCTTCAGAAAGATGATGCGAAAGCCTCACGCGGCGAGTCGGTTGCGAAGAGAATTCAGGCGTTCCCTGAGGACGCATCCGGAAAGAAAGGAGGAGAGCAGTAATGAGTACTGTTAAAGAATTTATCCTTCTTTTTGTGGGAGCTGCATTTGTAAATAACGTCGTTCTCAGTCAGTTCCTCGGAATCTGTCCTTTCCTCGGCGTTTCGAAGAGGACGAACACTGCGGTAGGAATGGGAACAGCCGTTATCTTTGTCGTAACGGCATCGTCGGCGGTAGCAAGCCTTCTGCATAACTACGTGCTTGTGCCCTCGGGCCTTGCGTATATGGACACTATCGTGTTTATCGCCGTTATCGCGGCACTTGTTCAGCTTGTAGAGATGATCCTCAAGAAATTCATCCCTTCGCTTTATAAGGCACTCGGTGTTTATCTTCCCCTTATCACGACAAACTGCTGTGTTCTCGGTGTTGCACTCATAAATGTCAGCAAAGATTATGACCTCGGTAGAAGCGTAGTGAATGCGCTCGGTACTTCGACAGGTTTCTGTGTGGCGATCATATTGCTTGCCGGAATACGCGAAAGAATTGAAGGCAACGAGATTCCCCATACCATGAAGGGATCACCCATCCTTCTTGTTACAGCAGGTCTCATGGCGATTGCTTTTTGCGGATTTGCGGGACTTATTTAAGGGGGGAAAAGAAGAATGTTTGGAACGATAGTATTGGATTTCAGCCTTGCGGGCGTTTTTACCGCTGCGGGAGTTGTGGGAGCCGCCGGTCTTATCATCGGTATCCTCCTTTGCATCGCAGCGAAAAAGCTTGCCGTAAAGACTGATGAGAGAGTTGAAAAAGTAAGAGGATGTCTGCCCGGAAGTAATTGCGGCGGATGCGGATTCACAGGTTGCGACGCATGCGCCGAAGCGATTGTTTCGGGTGCGGCTCCCGTAAATGCCTGCTCAGCCGGCGGAGATGCTGCCGCCATCGCAGAAATTCTCGGAACGGAAGCTGTAGCCAACGAAAAAAGGGTTGCATTTGTTAAGTGTTCGGGAACATGCGATAAGGTGACGTTTAAGTATGAATACAGAGGAATCTCGGACTGCCGTAAGCTCGCTCTTATTCCCGGTCACGGTGAAAAAGAATGTTCGTACGGATGTATGGGATACGGCTCCTGCGTGTCGGTTTGCAAGTTTGGAGCCATAAGCATTAAGGACGGTGTTGCGTTTGTTGATAAAGAAAAATGTGTCGGCTGCGGCGCCTGCGCCAAGGTTTGCCCCAACCACCTGATTGAGCTGCGACCCTATGAATCATGGTACGGAGTTGCATGCAGCTCTCATGAAAAAGGCAAGGCTGTTAAGGACAAGTGTCTGGCAGGATGTATCGGATGCGGTATCTGCGCAAAATTCTGCCCTATCGATGCCATCACGGTTGTGGACAATGTAGCGCACATAGATCAGTCGCTCTGCGTCGGATGCGGAACATGTAACGAAAAATGTCCTCAAAAGGTTGTAAAGATACTTTGATACAAGCTTAAAACGGAAGCTCCCGTAAAATGCTTGATTTTCGATTTGATTAACAGTATATTAGTGAAAAGGCTTTACAATTGAAGCAGACAGGTCACATCATTTTACAGTGGTTCAGAAAGGAAAGCATATGACAGACCCGAACAAAAAAGGTTTACCCGAGGATGCTGACGTTAACGAAACGGAAGGTCTCGGACAGATTGTTCTCACACTTGAAGACGACACCGAATTGGTATGCGATATCATCGCCACATTCCCTTGCACAAACGGCAATTCCTACATTGCCCTGCTCCCTGCTGACGAAGGAGAAGATTCGGACAGCGACTTCTTCCTCTACAGATACAGTGTTGATGACGAGGGTGAGATCCTGCTCGGTGACATTGATACCGATGAGGAGCTTGAAGAGGCTTCGGAAGCTTTCGATGAGCTTCTTGACGAGATGGAATATGACGAAATGTTTGATGATGAATGATTTGCCGTTCGATCAGTGTTCCGGAACGGTTTTTCGGAGGCGCTTTTGACGATGTACCGTATTTCCTCTCGGAAGAGAGTTCTTGGGATGGCATCAGGCATCATTCGCACATTATTTTAGTTCGCCTATAAAACGTGAGGGCGCTGCGGTTCTTCCGCAGTGCTCTTTTGCGTATAAGACGAAAAGATCCTTCTTTGAACGTGTGAGCGCCACATAGAACATGCGCCGTTCTTCTTCAAGGTTATCCCTGAGAAATGAATGTGCCGAGGGGACTACGCCTTCTGACGTGTCAATGATAAAGACCGTTTCGAATTCAAGTCCTTTTGCGGAATGAAAGCTCAGAAACCTGACTCCGGGTCTTTTTGAATCGGAGTTGCTGCTTTCGGCACTTCTCTTCAGTCTAATGTGTTCGCACCAGTCCGCATAGGTGGCGTGATTTCGAGAGTCTTCCTCAAGAACATCGAGAATGGGGAGCAGGTCGGTCAGGTTATTGTTACGTGACGCTGCAAGCTCTTTCAGGTAACGATCAAGTCCTATCTTCTTGCGGATGTATTTGATGCATGAAAAAGGATCGAGCCCGCTCATCATCACGAGGTCCTTTGAGAGCTCAACAAGAGCGCGTCCCGCTGCAGGCGAAAAGCCTTTTGTATCCGGAGTGAGAAGGTTGGTTCGCGTTCGAGAAAATGCACTTCGCGGGATACCGCGTTCAGGAACGTTTATGATGTTGAGCGCAGCTTCTCTCGGAATATCGCCGCGTGATGCCGTAATATATGAAAGAACAATACGACCCGGGAGTGAATCATATATATCGCTGTGAGAACCTTTCCCATCGTACGGTATGTTTTGCGATGCAAAAAGTGAAATGAGCGGACCGGGCTGGTAGTTGTTCCGGTAGAGAACTGCTATCGATGAAGGATCCGCGCCGGCTTTGATGGCCGCGGCGCATTTTTGGGCAACAAATCTGTATTCGTCGGAAGTACTGTCAAAGGCTTTTACCGTGACGCTCCCATCGGCGATCCTCGAAAAGAGTTCTTTTTTGAATCTGTTGCGATTGTTTGAGATAAGCTTTGAGGAACTCTCGACGATGCACTTCGGGCAGCGGTGGTTTTCCGGGAGCATTACAATCTGTGCCTTCGCGTGATCATCGAGAAATCGCTTCATAAGAGAAGGGTCGGCACCTCTGAAACGGTATATGGCCTGATCGTCGTCACCGACGGCGAAGATGTTTTGCTCATTGCCTTCAAGCAGTCGGATGGTCTCGTATTGAAGAAGATTGATGTCCTGGAATTCATCGATGAGTATATAGTTGAAAGAATCGCGGATTTCCGCCATGGCGCGCGGATCATTTTTCAAAAGACCGTAAGTAAGCGAGAGGATGTCGTCAAAATCAATATTGCCGGATTCTCTGAGCTTGTTGTTGTAACATGAAAGAATCTTGTTAAACTCCGCTATACCGCATGACGCGGGAGAAAAGCTTTCACGATCAAGGAACATGTTTTTAAATAGGGCAATATCTTTTGAGACCGATTCGATAACCTCTTTGTTCGGGTTGAAACCCGGAAGGCTTCTCTCGATGGCGTGCTTAACCGTTTCCCTGCGGGCTGCGTCAGTAATAAGATCTGAGGGTTCGAACGGACAATAACTTCTGAGTATTTTGAAAAAGAAAGAATGGAATGTTGCGAAGGTGACCGAAGCGCCTTGCGGACACATTTTGAAGAATCTTTCGCGCATTTCGAACGCTGCGGTACGGGTGTATGTTATAACGAGTATGCTGTGCGCGGGAATGTGTTCTTTTTCGACAAGATTTTTGACGCGCATCGTTATGACTGTCGTCTTGCCGGAACCGGGTCCGGCAAGAACGAGCATTGGTCCGTTAACATGACTACCCGCCTGCTTCTGCTCTTTTGATAAAAGCATGTAAGGCTCCTTTTTTATGTTTTCTGTCGCGTTTGCGATTTGACTTTAATCTTTGAGTGGTTATTGCCACTCTTCGAGATGCCGGCGTGGATCATTGAGTTATCGCGCTTTTGAGCTTTTCGATACCCTTCTCGATCCTCTTAAAGGATTCATCGGCACCGAGTATCCCGATGATCTCATAAGCGCCGCCGGGAGTTGTCTGCTTTCCTGAAACGGCGGTTCGCAGCGGCCACAAGGCAACTCCGTTCTTGATCTGCTTTTCCTCCACATAAGCGGTCACACATCTCTGAAGAGACTCGAGTGAAAGATCCGGGAGTGCTTTAAGTCTCGGAAGAAGATCGGTGAGGGACTCAAGAGAGTTCTCATAGGTTGTCTTCATTTTTTTATGGATGTACATCTCAACATCGTACTCGGGAAGAGCGGCAAAAAAGTCGATCATCTCGGGGATATCACACAGCGTCTCGATACGTGACTTGACAAGAAGCGCGATGGCTTTGCTGTCGAAGCCTGTACCGACAGCTTTCTCAACATAAGGTACGGCGAGCTCAAGGTACTTGACATCATCCATGGCTTTGAGGTATTCACCGTTCATCCAGCGAAGCTTGACATTGTCAAACACTGCGGGAGATTTGCTGATCCTATGATAATCAAATTCTTTTGTAATCTCTTCGAGACTTAAGATTTCGCGGTTATCGGGGCTGTTCCACCCGAGAAGCGCTACGTAGTTAAGGAGTGCCTCGGGAACAAATCCCTGCTCTATAAAGCCTTCGAGAGTTACTGTCTGTCCGCTTCTCTTTGAAAGCTTCTTGTGATCCTCGTTCGTTATAAGAGGAAGATGGATGTATGCGGGCTCTTCCCATCCGAAGGCCTTATAGAGAAGCGTGTATTTGGGTGTTGACGAAAGGTACTCGTTACCTCTGACAACGTGTGTGATGCCCATAAGGTGGTCGTCAACAACGTTCGCAAAATTATATGTCGGAAATCCGTCCGATTTGATGAGAATCTGATCGTCGAGCTCGCTGTTCTCAACAGTGATCACGCCGTAGTTCTCGTCTGAGAACGAAGTCGTTCCCGATGTCGGGATGTTCTGTCTGATAACGAAAGGCTTGCCTGACTTGAGGTTTGCATCGATCTCATCCTTTGAAAGGTGGAGGCAGTGCTTGTCATAGTGAGTGATTGCCTCGCCGTTCACGGTCGTGGTGAGTGACTCAAGGCGCTCCTTATCACAGAAGCAGTAATATGCCTCGCCTTTCTCCACAAGCTCGAGAGCATATTTCATGTACAGACCCGATTTGACACGCTCGCTCTGAACATAAGGACCGCATCCGCCATCCTTATCGGGACCCTCGTCATGAACGAGACCGACGCCTGCGAGCGTTTTGTAAATTATGTCTGTTGCACCTTCCACAAAGCGTCCTCTGTCGGTATCCTCAATCCTCAAAATGAAGTCGCCGCCCTCGTGCTTTGCAACGAGATATTCATAAAGCGCCGAGCGAAGGTTTCCCATGTGCATCTTGCCCGTGGGGCTCGGAGCGAATCTTGTTCTGATCTTTGCCATGCTATATTCCCCTCCCGAATCCTGATCGTGTCGCGAAGCGAACCGATCCTTCTAAATCGTTATTGTACCTAATTATATACACCGCTTCCCCAAAATACAACCGTATAAATCGTGATGATACAAACCCGCTGCATTCATTTTTCAATGTCTGTAAAGAAAAGTTAAAGGCAACCCGCCGCATTCGATTCTCGTAAATGAATTGCTGCGCAAGGGTAACCGATGGTACCGAAATACTGCCCGGATGTCATGTACACAGCTCACTGTATTCAGTTCTTATAAGTGAATTGGCACGTACAATTGATATAGCGCCGCTCGAAGTGTACCAAGTACATGAATGGCGGGGTACAACGATATAAACCTGAACACGCGGACTCCGTCTCCGACGGTTCAGCCGAAACTGCCGAAAGCACCTTCATGGCATTCGTACCGGTCGATATTCAACATCCATGTTTCATATCTCCCTAGCTCGGCATCCGTGCCTCGCTCACGACGGAGTTAAGCAGTTTCGTGAACCGATACGTCGACTGCGTATGCGTTTCAGGTTTATACGTTGACCCCGCTTTATTCATGTACCGGGGATACGAAGCGGCGCTGAGTTTAAAAAATACCGCTGCTTACGACCCCGAAAAATGAATGCGGAGCGAAGGGTGACCATGGTACCAAAAAACGATAGCGAGGCGACTGTGCTTCGCAAGTCACGTGTCGCTCGGGAGCACGCACATGTTCGCTTGCGTGCGGGAGAGCGCACAGATGTGACGAAGCGAAGGAAGGTAGACGAGCGTGTTTTTTCGGTACCATAGGTTACCCTTGCGCAGCAATTCATTTAAAGAAGCGAAAATGCAGCGGGTTTAAAAGTCCTTTTTGCATTGACGATTTGAAACCGTTATAATATGGGGTGTAAGTTAGCAACGAATTACGACAGGGAAAGGGAGACGCGCATGAAATACTACTTCATTGTTAACCCCGGTTCACGAACCGGTAAAGCAAAAGAACTCTGGGACGAAATGCAGAAACGTCTCGAAAAGTCAGGAACCGATTATGAAGTCTTTTATACAAAAGCACAAGGTGATGCGCGTAAAGCGGCGGAAATAATCTGCAAAAAGGATCCTGCCATGAAGCGTATTGCGGTTGTGGGCGGAGACGGAACTCTGAATGAAGTGGTGAACGGAATTCCGACGGGTTCGAAGGCGATGCTCGGAGTTGTTCCCACAGGATCGAGCAACGATTTTGCACGTGGGATCGGAAGTCCTTCCGAAACTGTGAAGGCATTCGAACGGGTCCTCGTCCCCCGTTATTTCCTTAAAATAGACACGGGAAGGACGGAATTTCCGGATGAAGGCGAGACTCGTTTTGCGGTGAGCAGCAGCATCGGTTACGATGCTCAGATATGCCATAAGGCGCTCGCTTCACGCCTTAAGAAATTCTTGAATCGCATAGGAAAGGGAAGACTCGTCTATTACATTACGGGAATCTTTCTTGTGTTCAAGTGTCCCCATACAAAAGCAGAGATCATCATAGACGGTAAAAGAAAGCTTTCCTATAAGAAGCTTATTTTTGCTTCGGCCATGAACACAAAATATGAGGGTGGCGGTATGCCTATGGGTCCCGACGCCGATCCGACGGACGGAAAGATCACCATGTGCATAGTTCACGATATTTCAAGGCTCAGACATCTATTGTATATGCCGTCCGTCATCAAGGCTAATCATGTCAATAAGCGTGGAGTGGAGCAGATAACGTGTACAAAATGTGAGATCAGGACAGATAAACCGCTATGCGTTCATACAGACGGTGAACCGGCAGGCATCAGAAGCCATGTCGTTTTCTCATGCACGGGAGATAAACTACGGGTCATGAGTTAATGCATGAAGTCAAAAAATATTAGTGTTTGTGTAGAAATATTTCTTGCTTTTATCCTTTCGGAAATATATAATTAGTCAATGCTTTGCCAGAAGAAGGTTTAACGACGCTGACCCGCTTTTGGCAAAACCTACTGCAACTTTCGGCAGACCGGTGTTTGTGACTCTGAAAGCGCAGAATATACATAAGAAAGGATGAGTGTCGTGAAGATCAGTTTTTCAACAATAGCATGTCCCGACTTCGGTTGGTCCGATATCTATTCCATGGCAAAAGACCTTGGATTCGACGGTATCGAGATCAGAGGCATCGGTGACGAGATTTCAGCCGTAAAAGCACAGCCCTTCAAAGAGGATAAGTTAGCATCAACCCTTAAGAAGCTGGCAGAGCTACGACTAGAAATCCCCTGCCTGGATACAGGGTGCTTTTTGAAAATCGAGTCGGAGCATGACAATGTCATCCGTGAAGTAACAGATTATATCAAGCTTGCGTCAAAACTTTCGACCCCTTATGTCAGGATTCTTGCCGACCAGGGTCCGGAGCCCGTGAGCGATGTTGATGATGATTATGTTGTGGGCGTTCTTAAAGAACTCGCAGCAATAGCGGAAGAGTATGAAACCGTTACGCTCCTTGTCGAGACCAACGGAGTTTACTCCGATACGATGCGCCTTAAGAGACTGCTTGACAAGACGGGCAGCCCGAAGGTTGCAGCATTGTGGGACATTCATCACCCCTACAGGTACATGGGCGAGAGTCCCGAAGAGACGATCAGGAATATCGGCTCTTACATCCGTCATGTCCATGTCAAGGATTCGGTCATGGTAAACGGCGAGCCTCAGTATAAGATCATGGGTGAAGGAGACATGCCGTTGACGGCTGTCTTTGAAGCACTCAAGGAACTTGGCTACAGCGGTTACATTTCACTGGAGTGGGTTAAGAGATGGGCGCGCAATCTTCAGGATGCGGGCATCGTTTTCCCTCAGTTCGCCCATTACATGGAGAAGTACCGCGAGGAGCGTCAGGATAAGCTTCAGGACAACAAAGCGCACACAGGCAAGTATGTATGGCCCAAGGAGCATTTCATTGACGAAACGTTCCCTGACGTTCTTGACCGCATGTGCAAGGAGTTCCCCGAACAGTACGCTTTCAGGTACACCGAGCTTGATTACACAAGAACTTATATCGAATTCCGCAACGATGTTGATACCTTTGCCCGCAGCCTTATCGCCATGGGCGTCAGAAAGGGAGATCACGTTGCGATCTGGGCTACCAACGTTCCCCAGTGGTACATAACTTTCTGGGCAACCACAAAGATCGGCGCCGTACTTGTCACCGTCAACACGGCGTACAGAGTGCACGAGATCGAGTATTTGCTCCGTCAGTCCGACACCCAGACACTTGTCATGATCGAGAACTACAAGGACATCAACTATGTGGAGATCATGAAAGAACTCTGCCCCGAACTTGACGAATGCGAGCCGGGCGCGCTTCACAGCGAGAAGCTTCCGTTCCTGCGCAACATCGTTATCGCAGGTGCCAAGCAGCACGGTTGCTACACATGGGATGAGGCGATCGGCCTTGCGGACACCGTTTCTCAGAAGGAAGTTGAATTCCGCAGACGTTTCGTCACAAAGAAC
>JAEEGL013565310.1_pt1 | contig 11323 bp, 16 predicted proteins | sample 9134231 | NCBI WGS metagenome assembly JAEEGL01 (sample SAMN16246548, study PRJNA631951) | gut metagenome | biome: gut microbiome; feature: rumen; material: fiber-attached | host: Bos | place: Iran: Karaj | collected 2018-10
ATGTATAGGATGATTATATGATAAAAAACTTTAAAATATTTAAGAATAAAAATAAAGAAGCTCAAAAGATAAAAGAAGAACCATCTCCACTAGATGATATTATGTCTGATTATTTTGAATTTAATACTGGTGATGAGAGATGGGATGGAAAAGATTATTTTTTAAATAATGAATATATCGAACATACACTTAAAAAATATAATTATGATTATAAAAGATTGATGAAGAGATTAACATTCAAAATGTCTATGGATGAACTACAAAAAGCGGTTAAAGCTTGTGATTTAGATCCAGAATTATATTATAATCCAACTAAAGAGTCATTTGAGACTATGAGATTATATGTAAGATATGGGATTAAACCTCAAAAGAAATATCTTGTAGAACCAGTTGATACAGGTAATCCGTTAGATGATTTTTTAAATGATATTCTTGAACATAGCATGGAAGATGAAACAATGAATTTTAGACATGACTTGTTTTTAACTGATGATTATATTGCTGAAACATTAAGAAAATATCATTATAATTATAAAAGAGTTTTAAAAAGATTATTATTTCATTTAAATCAAGAAGATAAACAAGCTGCATTAGAAGCATGTGAATTAACTGAAGAAGATTTGAATAATCCTAATGCAGAGACATTTGAAATATTTAGATATTATTACTTTCATGGAAAAAGAAAAGCAAAATAATAAAAGATGATTATAATGTAATCAAATTATAGAGTAAGGAGTACTATGGAAGAAATAGAAAAATTAGAAATACCTTGGAAAAATGTTAGTTATTGGGATCTTTATGTGATTTTATACGGGGCAAATAGTGATTTAATAGAAGATAATAATTTATTACCAGAATTTTCAAGAATGTTTTGGCATAGATTTAAAAAAGAAATGACTGATGAGGATATTGAATTATTGCTTGATAATATGGAAGATTGGAACTATCATCGTCAAAGAAAAGTTTTAATGGAAATGCTGCCAATAGAAGATGAAGAATTAAGTGAAGAAGAAAAACAAATAGAATGGGTAGATATAAAATACTATTACTTTGCTATTTTTCAATCTCAATATTATAATAACGTGGATGAAGAAATAGAATACGATGATTACATATGGTATGGCGACGACGCAAAAGCTAGAATTGAAGACACAGGCTACTATATGAATTGTTATAATACAACAAGTGAAAATGAAGAAGAAAGAATAGCTGCCATTACACCATTCGTTGAAATGTTTTGGAATAAATACAAGGATCAAATGAGTACAATTGATATTGAATTGTTACTAGATTGTATATATTATAATTTTAGTAAAGATAGAATGATTTATAAAATATTATATGGTATTGTAAAAAAAGATAATCGTGAAACAAAACAACATATTCCAATAGATGCATTTAAAGATGAAAATATACAAGGGACTATTGATGAATATATAGATAAATATGGGTATTATTACGATAAATTCATGGAAGAAATGTTTAAAGATTGCGAAGTAGATGAGATAGTAGATGTATTAAAAGCCTGTGGATTAAATCCTTGTGATTATAAATATGGAGGAGAAGAAGAATTTGAAATAGCAAGAAATTACTTTATGAATGAATATAGACGTGAGAAATAAGAGAATCAGATTTTTAAAGCTATCCCCCTACTCTATTGATATATATGAATAAGCAAGATTTTATGATCTTGTTTTTTTTATTAAATATATAACTTTGTATCAAATTGATAAAAAGTACTTGACAAGTGATATACTTAGTAGTAAAATGATACTATGTCCGGTGATGATGAAAGTTACTGTGGCAGAAGGGAGTGAGGATGACAAAGTTACCTGTTTATCTAAAAATTCTTGAATTACGCTTAAAAAATTACTATCAAAAGAAGTATCCCGAATATAATTTAGATTTTAAGTGTGAAATTACCCAGCATGAAGGAAGAACTGATTGGGATGGATATGTTGATTTTTATTACAATATTGAATCTCAATTAACTCTTAGTACTATTTTGGTATTTGATGGGTATGAGCAAGAATTAATTGATAAAAAACCGATTTCTCAAAAACAACTATTGAAAGATGTAAAAACAATATACAATGAATACTTTGCAGATAATAATATGAACTTAGTGGTTTCTGATATCACGGTTTATGATGATTGCATAATGATAAAACCAATTGAAAAAGAAAATAGCAAAACGCTAACATTAAAATAATTGGAGGAAAATATGGAATTTGAAGTAAGTTTTAAAGATGCAAAAGAGATTTTAAAGTATTATTATGGGAAAATGTATCCCAATCATGAGGTCGCAGATATAAATTATTATTATAGTAAAGCTAAACGTTATGCTCTTACTGGTATTGATTCAGATAATTCACCTATCATTGTATATGTGATTTGTGCAGAAATAAAATTAATTAAAAGAGTTGGAGATAAGATTCTTAGAATGAGTGTTACTAAAGATAATGATACTCTTCATGATGATTTAAAAAAGGCGTTGTCAGAAGCTTATGAAACAGAGATAAGTTGTATATGGATGCCAGAACCATATGAATTAGAAGATATATCTAAAAAAAGAATGGTAGCTTATCCAAAAAATCATAAATTATTTAAAAAGGAATGGTGAAATAAAGATGAAAGTATTACAACCTGGTAAAGGATGGCAGTTACACGTAAAGTGTACTGGAAAAGGTAATGGTGATGGTGGTTGCGGAGCTAAATTACTTGTTGAAAAAGATGATGTTTATCAAACATATAGTTATGATATAGATGGATTTTGTAATCATTACTTTACTATTTGCTGTCCACAATGTGGAATAGAAACAGATATTGATGATAAATTAATACCAGATAGTGTCAAAAGAAATACATTGACTAAAAAAGAATATGATGAAATTCATAATAATGAAAAGGTTTTGGTAAAATGAAAGTATTAGATCAAGGAAAAAAATGGAAAAAAGAAATAATATGTCCAGATTGTGGAGCTAAATTATTAATTGAAGATGATGATTTATTTGCTCGTTATGATTATGATTATGCAGGTGGTTGTGATTTATATTATGGAGTAACATGTATATTATGTGACAATATAATTGCAATCAAAGAAAAATATATACCAAATGGAATTCAAAAGAAGATTTTAAAAGAATTTCGTGGTACAATAAAAGATGAAAGAGAGAGATAATATATGAACTTCGGTTACACAAATGATTTAGTTATATTTGGTGTAGATAGTAGACGTGATGATAATCTTCGTTCACTTCCTAAGAAATACTTAAGTGTGTTATTAGTTAAAAGAAATAAAACACCATTTAAAAATAAGTGGTGTTTACCTGGTGGTTTTGTTCGTAATAATGAGACTAGTAAGGAAGCAAGTCTTAGAATATTAAAGAAAGAAACTGGATTACAAAATGTTTATATGCAACAAATTGGCGTTAATGATGAGGTAAAGCGTGACCCAAGAGGAAGAATTATCTCTACTACTTATATGGCATTAGTAGATAGAACTTTGTTAACTGAAGAATTATTGGAAGAAGCAAGATGGTTTGATTTGTTCGTGGTAGAAGAAGATAATAATATTAAAATAGAACTAAAAAATGATCTTGATGAAATGAAATTAAGTGTTACAAAAAAACCAATTGATATATATACAAATGTTAATGAATATGTTGCAGTATCAAAAGAATTAGCTTTTGATCATGATAAAATATTAGGTAGTAGTTTAATGGAATTAAGAAATAAAGTTAATGATACAGATATTGTATTTCACTTAATGCCTACCCTATTTACTATTGGTGAATTAAAGCAAGTATATGAATTGTTACTTGGTAAAAGTTTAATTAATTCAGTATTTAGAAGAAAAATAGCTGATAAAATAATTGTAACTGAAGAATATGTTAAAACAGGTGGGCATCGCCCTTCTCTACTATGTAAATATAAAGAGAAATAAAAAAGACTTAATTTTAAGTCTTTTTATTTATAATAATTATCACTATAGAATTCGTTACCTCTTAGCATCTTATCAATGCTTTCAAAGTTAGCATTAGCAAATTCTCTACATAAAGAAAGTATTTCCTCTTCGTTTTCATTATCTAAAATATATTTCTTTACATTACCATCCTTAAATTTAAAGATAAATACTTTTTCTTTACCTAAATATTCATTCCAAAAACCATTATTTAGATTTTTAGTAATAAATTGTTCATAAAATTCTTTTTTATCATCAGTAAATGATACACCATAATCTTCATCAATTGGTTGGACATTAAATCCGTTGTTAATTAGTTCATCAATAGTATTAACGGCCATAACATAACTATAATTCATACTTTTACCTCACATTTAATACCTTGGTAAGAATCTCTTCTTGCCATTTCTTTATCTATTTCATTTAATACTCCAAATTTCTTAATTAACCATTTTGGTTCAATTAATTCATCAGGATTAGGATCTCCTGTTATCCTGTTAATTACTATTTCTTCTCGTAATAATTCTAATTCATCACAAACAATATCCACATATTCTTCTCTTGTTAATATATGAAAGTGTTCTTTTTCATAGATTTCTGCTAATTTTGTGTCTTTTATAACATGTAACATATGGATTTTAATTCCTTGAATATCAAGATTATTAACATATTTAGCTGTTTCTAGCATCATTTCTTTTGTTTCATAAGGAAGACCATTAATAATATGAACTATTACATTAATATTTCTATTACGAAGTTTATTAACCATTGTTGTAAATTCTTCGAGTGATTCTTGTCTATTAATTAGTTTATTAGTCTTTTCATGAATAGTTTGAAGACCTAATTCTATATTTAAGAATGTCTTTTTATTTAATTCTTCTAAATAACCTAGACATTCATCAGTAATAGCATCACTTCTTGTTGCAATATTAAGACCTATAACACCATCTATCTTTAATATTTCTTCATATTTTTCTTTTAATACTCTTACTGGTGCATAAGTGTTCGTATTTGCTTGAAAATAGCCTATATAACGAGTATTTGGCCATTTCTTATCCATTATGTCTTTAATATCAAAAAACTGTTCTTTAAGGCTTTTATTTATGTTTCCTGCATAATCTCCACTACCTAGTTTAGAACAGTATACACATCCACCTACTCCTTTAGTACCATCTTTATTAGGACAAGTAAAACCTGCATTTAAACTTATTTTAGCTACTTTACCACCAAATTTATGTTTATAGAAATAATCTAATGTATGATATCTTTTATTACTATCACTATATTTAAACATACTTCCCCTACTCTGTAATACTACTTATTATGTCATAAAAATCTAATTTCTTTTCAGATAATTCAATTAAATTCTTAATAAAATCAGTGTTGATATTACCATTTTTATTCAATTTTAAATATATTTGATATATTTTTATAACATCCTTTTCAGTCATATCTAATGTTACTTTCTTCTCAATACATCTATTTAAATTTTCTATTAACATTGAATCAAGTTTATTATCATATTCTTTTTTAGTTTTATAGTTTTCTCTTTTTATTAAACTATTGTTATATACTAGGTTCTCTAACTTCTTGTATTCCATTTCTACCTCTTTGCATAATTTATTATACAATATTTTGAAAGATTTTAAACAAATACTTTATAAAATTATGGTTTTTTGTTATAATTTAAAATGAGGGTACTAGATATTAAATAGATGAAATGGGGAAATGTTTATGTATAACTTAGGAGATCAATTTACAAATAAATCTATTGATAATTTAATAGCTGCTCCAGGAGCTATAATAGCTGGTGGAAGTTATCGTATTACTCTATTAACAGAAAGATTAATTAGATTAGAATTTAGTAATAATGGAACTTTTAATAATTATGAAACAGCTATTGTTAAAAATAGAAAATTTGATATACCAGAATATACTAAACAAGAAGATGATACCATTGTTAAAATAGATACTAGATATTTTACTTTAACATATGTTAAAAATACTTCATTTAATGGAAGGACTTTAAAAGCCGTTTGTAAGAGTAACTCTGAAGAATGGTATTTTGGTCAAAAAGAAGTTAAAAACTTTAATAGTTGTGCAATGTCTTTGGATAATACAACTAAATTACCAGAACTAGAGAAAGGTTTATTTTCTCTCGATGGTATAGTAACTATTGATGATAGCAATCCTTTATGTTTTGATGGAAATCGTAATATTGCTAGTTTTAATAAACCAAAAGATTATGTTGATTTGTATTTGTTTGTTTATGGTAAAGATTTTGCTCTTTGTTTAAAAGATTATTATATGTTAACAGGATTTCCACAAATGATTCCAAGATATGCTCTTGGTAACTGGTGGAGTAAGGAATGTGAATATAAAGAAAATGAAGTATTAGAGAAGATTGATCGCTTTAGAATGCATGGTATACCATTATCTGTTTTCTTATTAGATAATGGATGGAGTAAAAAAGATAGTAAATATCCTGGAAAACAAGGATTTAGTTTTGATCCTAATCAATATCCAGATCCAACGGAATTTATTAAAAAAGTTCATGATAAACATATTAAACTGGGATTAAAAATTAATCCACAGTACGGCTTTTATCCTTTTGAAAATAATTATCAATATATTACTCAATATTTACCTGTTAATAAAGAAGGATATGTTAGCTTTTCTCCAGTAGATTTAAAAAATATTGATGTTTTCTTTAAGATACTATTACATCCATTAGAATCAATAGGTGTGGATTTCTTTTGGAATGACTACTTTGAAAATGATAAATATAAGATGTATTTAATGAATTATTATATGAAATTAGATGAATCACGTAATAATAAAAGAGGCTTAGTTTTATCTAGAAATAGCACTTTTGATGCCCATTTATTTAATGTTTTATATTCTGGAAGAAATGTAATTAACTGGGATACTCTTAAAATGTTGCCATTTTATACATTAAATAGTGCGAATATTGGTGTTTGTTTTTGGAGTCATGATATTGCGGGAAGTACTGGTGGAGTAGAGGATAATGATTTCTATATACGTAGTATTCAATATGGTGTATTCTCACCAATATTAAGATTTAATACAGTAAAAGGAAGATATTTTAAACGTGAACCATGGAAATGGGATATTGTTACTAATACTATCGCTAGTGATTATTTAAAACTAAGACATCGTTTAATTCCATATTTATATAGTGAATGTTATAAATATCATAAAAATGGTAAATTATTGATCCAGCCTTTCTATTATTATAATTTAAAGTTCTATGATGATGAAAATTATTCTAATCAATATTATTTTGGTAGTTCATTCATGATTTCACCAATTATTAAACCAATGGATCCAGATATGAATCGTACTATTCAAAGATTTTATATACCAGATGGAGTTTGGTATGACTTTAAAAATGGTAAGAGATACTTAGGTAATCATAAATATATTGGATTTTATTCTATTGATGATTATCCAATCTTTGTTCGACAAGGAAGTATTATTCCAATGGCTGGACCTAATAGTTATATGTCTTATGATAATCCAAAAGACTTAGAAATACATGTATTCCCAGGAATGAGCAATACTTATCATTTATATGAAGATGATGGGGAGACATATAATTATTTAGAAGGAAAATATGGCGTTACAGAAATTGATTATAACTATCGTAAAAGTAATTATACTTTAATAATTAGGCCAATTGATGGTGATCTTAATTCATTATTACCAACACGTGATTATAAGATAGTATTTAGAAATACTAAGAAATCTGATCATGTTGAAGTATATGAAAATGATAAAGTACTAGAAAATATTGAAACTGAAGTAACGGAAACAGACTTTATTGTTTATATAAAAGATATCAACACTAAAAATCAATTAGTTGTTAATTGTTATGGAGAAGATATTGAAATAGATAGTGTTAAATTAATTAAAGATGATATTGATAGTATTTTGTTAGATTTAAAAATATATACTAATCTTAAAGATGAAATATCCGCAATTGTCTTTAATGAAGAATTATCATTAGGTAAGAAGAGAATAGCTATTAAAAAATTAAAGAAAAAAGGATTAGATCCTCGTAGTATTAAGATATTCTTAAGATTATTGGAATATATGGAGATGTAATATGGATATAACAAAGGTTTTGATTGAATTTGTAATAACATTTCTTGTTATTTATGTAATATATTATTTTTTAGTAATAAAAAAATGTAAAAATAAGAAAGTTGTTCCATCAGAAGTGAATCTAATTTTATCATTTTATAAGATTGATTTAAAGAAGATTGATTCTTATCAAATGGTAAAAGTGGTTAGTTTAGTAACGACCATGGTTCTCTCAGTTATTATTACATTAATAAGTGTATTTTTTGATAATACTATCATTATCTTAGTATTTGGAACATTATTATCTATCTTAGTAGCTATTATATGTTATCGAATAATTGGTAGATATTATGAAAAACAAAGTATGAAGAAAGAAAAGAAATAATATAAAGTCTATGCAAATAGACTTTTTTTGTTGTTTATTAATTTTTAATATGTTATACTTTACTTAGAATAGGGTGATATTCGTGGAACAAAAAAATGGCATTGTTATTATTAAACTTAGAGATTATTTGATGAATATATCCAAAGAAGAATTGACCGAAAGATTAAAATATCTTGATAAAGCAATTAGTGAATTACATGAAAATGGATATTATGTAGTAGGGGACTTAGCTGATATAGATATTATTAATGATAAAGTTACTATTGAATCTTTTAAAGATAAAATAGATTATTTAAATAGTGGAATAAATGAACAAGGTAAAAATAAAGATATTTTGCAATTATGCTGTATTGGTATAAGTGCTTTTAATAAGTTATCTGTATTACATACTAGTAAAGATTTTATTGTATACGTTATTGATAATGTAGAAATGTTTTTAGAACATGGTAATATGCCAAGTTTTATGCAAGAATACTATATCGATGTTTTTAATCGTGGAAAAGTAGATTATTTAAATAGTTTCTTAGCTAAAATGTATGATAAAACTGGTTCAACTAGAGAAAATAGTAAGGGAAGTTATCAGAAAGAATTGGCTACTGCGGCAGGACGTGCTTTTAGTCAAAAAGAAGAAGAGGATAATTATCAAAAGAATGATGATTTAGCAAAACCATATGAGGATAAAACTTCAGTAGGGGAGAGTTTTTCTCAACAAAAAACTGCTGCATTCGCTAGTATATTATTATTACCTGCTTTATTAGCATTAATATATATTGTTGCAGTGGTAGTATACTTTGTATTCATAAAGTAGGTGAAGATTATGGAAAATAATAAAAGAGTATATGGTCAATCTATTGATAGTATCATAAGAGATCACGAAGCTAGGGAAGGTATTAGAAATGATTCTTATGACTTTAGAATGAGAAGAGGAGAAATAAATCGAGTACGTCGTATAGGGGAAGAAGTTTTAGCGGAACAAAAAAGAAATAGAAGAAAGAATATTATTGGAAAATTAAAAATACTAGTTCCAATATCTTTTATAGTTGCTTTATCAATTGGCGGTTATAACCTTATTAAAAACCTTTTTGGATCTAAGGATATCTTAAAAGTATATAATTTTGTTCCAACTAGTCGAAGAGATCTTTCAATTTATTTTAATAAAGATAAAGCTGGTACAACAATCGAGAAACTTCTAGAAAATGATTATGAAAGTGTAACTGAAGATGAAGTCAAGTATGCCTGTGATTATATTTTTGATGCTGAATTAGGTAATTATGATTATAATGGATCAACAATCTTTTTCAATTTATCTGATTATTTTGATTTTAAAGTATATTTTAATAAAGGTAGATTTTATCAAGAACAAAGTGATTTAATAAAAGAATTAGATCAACTCTATAGAAATTGCTTTGTCATAGTTGGTGATACACCATTTATCGATGATGCTGCTGCTAAATTATATTTAGATAAATTATTATCCGCATGTTTTATGTATGATACTACTTTTAGTGGTAAAGAAAGTAATTTTGTTAATACAACACAAAAGCCTAATTTAAGTATATATGCTAAAGAACATGAGATATATGCCTTTAATGGGTTACCACAAATACTTAAATATCTTTTCGCTAATCAAGGAGTCATGTTATTAAAACATGTTAATTATACTCCTAATCCGGCACCATCTAATTATGGTAATGGACAACCTTCTTTATTAGAAAAAGTTAACTTAATTGATAGATTACAACAAGAGATGTCCGATTATCGTAAAAATATGATAAGTTATGTTAATACATCTAATATAAAAAAATGAAATAATACTTGTTTTTTACACCGAAATGTGATATTTTATATATGCACGTAGGTGTTTTTATTTTGGTTTAAAGGAGAATTTATGAAAAAAATTAAGAAATTCTTTAGTGAAGTAAGAAAGGAACTTAGTAAAGTTAAATGGCCTAATAGAAAAGATATGGTAAAGTATTCTATTGCTACGATTAGCTTTGTAATATTTTTTGCTGCATTTTTCTATTTAATAGATTTTAGTGTTGCTTTTATTAAGTCATTGGTGTAATTATGGACGAGAAGAAATGGTATGTAGTTAATACTTATTCTGGACATGAGAGTAAGGTTAAAGAAAAACTAGAAATGCGTGCTCAATCAATGAATATGGAAGATAAAATCTGCCGTATTATAATTCCTGAGCAAAAAGTAATTGAAGAAAAAGATGGTGTTCAAAAGGAAAAAATAAAGAAATTATTTCCTGGATACATTCTTGTTGAAATGATTATGACTGATGAAGCTTGGTTCGTAGTACGTAATACTCCAGGTGTTACGGGATTTATTGGATCAAGTGGTAAAGGAGCTAAACCAACACCATTACAACCATATGAAGTTGAAAACATTCTACATAATATGGGTATTGCTAAAAATGCTAGTAATGCTGAACTTAAAGAAAATGATAAAGTTAAAATTATTGATGGTCCATTCGTTGGTATGAGTGGTACTATTGAGTCAATTGATACTGAAAATAATATTGCTAATGTTCTTGTTGATTTATTTGGACAAGAAACATCTGTTGAAGTAGAATTAGGTCAAATTGACAAAGAATAAAAAATATATCAAAAAAGGTTGATTTTGTTATCAATTAATGGTATTATTTAATACGCTATATTTATTAAATATAGATTTAGTGGGAGAAAAGTGATAAGTGATTCGTATTGACCACTCGCGAAAAGCGAAAATATAAAATAGGAGGTGTTTTTCGTGGCAAAGGAAGTAGTGAAGAAAATTAAGTTAGCTATTGAAGCAGGAAAAGCTAATCCCGCTCCACCAGTTGGAACAGTATTAGGACCTGCCGGTATTAACTTACAAGA
>JAEEGL013626763.1_pt1 | contig 11323 bp, 7 predicted proteins | sample 9134231 | NCBI WGS metagenome assembly JAEEGL01 (sample SAMN16246548, study PRJNA631951) | gut metagenome | biome: gut microbiome; feature: rumen; material: fiber-attached | host: Bos | place: Iran: Karaj | collected 2018-10
AAGAGACAGCTCCTTAATATCCTTCAGGTAATCCACAAGTACAAGGATATCAAGGCTCACCCTTCAAAGGATTTCTATCCAAAGACCTATATCTTTGGCGCTAAGGCGGCAGCAGGCTATCTTACAGCCAAGCTCACCATCAAGCTCATCAACTCAGTGGCTGAGGTGGTTAATAACGACCCTGATATCAAGGGAAGGCTTAAGGTCGTATTCATCGAGGATTACAAGGTTTCTAACGCAGAGCTTATCTTTGCTGCAGCTGATATCTCAGAGCAGATCTCTACAGCAAGTAAAGAGGCTTCCGGAACCGGAAACATGAAGATGATGCTCAACGGTGCTGTAACCCTTGGAACCCTTGACGGAGCTAACGTTGAGATCGTCAATGAAGTTGGCGAGGAGAACGCATTTATCTTTGGACTTACTTCTCAGGAGGTTATGGACTATGAGAGAAATGGCGGCTACAATCCAATGGACATCTACAACTCAGATCCTAACGTAAAGGCAGTTTTAGACAGCCTTGTAGATGGCACATTCTCAAGGGATAAAGAGCTGTTCAGACCGCTTTACAACTGCCTGCTCAATACCGTTAATTCCAACAAAGCAGACCAGTACTTCATCCTTAAGGACTTTGAGGCATATCTTGAGGCTCACAGGAAGATCACTGATGCTTATGCAGACAAGAAGCGCTGGGCTAAGATGTCACTTATGAATACAGCTTGCTGCGGCAAGTTCTCATCAGACAGAACTATCCAGGAGTATGTTGATGAGGTTTGGCATCTGGACAAGTTGATGCTATAAGGAAAAATGGAAAAAGGGGCTGTCGCTTTAGTGCGACAGCCCCTTTAGTATTTATCCAGACTTTCAATAAATGCATCTACCAGATCTTTTTTGCTGTTCACATTAAAGGATTGATACAGTTTTGCAAATTTTTGTGAAACAGAGTTTTCGCTGATTCCTTTTTCTTTAGCAATTTCCTTATTCGTATAGTGATTAATAGCATATTCGATATAGTCAAAGTCGTCATTGATAAAGGAGAACAATGACTTTGGCTTCTTAAGATAGAGCATTAAGCCAACGTAAGCCTTCTTATGTTCCTTAGTCATCTTCACCAATAAGGGATCAATGACTGTATTATATTGCTTCAATGCTCTGTCCAGAACGTGGGGAGCTATGGAATACAGGTCGGACAACATGAGGAATCCGTTGTTTTCGAGTGCAAGGTCGTAGGCATACTTTGCGTATCGATCAGAATTACTATATTGTTTCTGGTTATAAAAGATGAATGCCAATTCGGAACTTAACAGGATGGAAGGGTAGATATAACCCAAGCCTTCAAAGTTTTTTAAAGCCAGTTCATAAATCGTTGTATCGATGTTTGTTCTATCACGAAGTGAAAGCAATATGTTCTTATAAAGCTTCATTGTTGTGATGACCGGGAAGGATTCGCTGCTGAAATCGTACGCATAGTCAAAGGAGGCATTTAAAAGGGAATCAAAACCTTTATAATAGCTTTCAAGATCAATGAGCAGTGTTCTCATTTCTCTTTTGTGCTCGAAATCTGTCGCGAATATTTTCTGCAATTCCAAGACATGCTTCACAAACAGAGAATACTTGTTCTCATATAGGCGGCATCTTGCCATAATGTACAGGCAGGTGATCTGAAGGGGTACATTGTCCGTTGCAGAAAAAGCTTCGGAAGCAATATAGCAGGATACATCATAATGGCCCAGGAGTGCTTCTTCAAAGGCGGAATAGAGTTTCTGTTCCTCTGGCTTCTTCAAATCATCTTTCAGTTCGTAAAAATTCTGATAAATATACAGGGGAAAGTGAAACCCGGAATTTTCATCATTGTCATCCCTGTTTTCCGGGTTTAAAGATTTTGGTAAAATAGATCCTTCTTTTTGGGCTGTAGCCGGAATCATCCAGGTATTTCCTACCAGATAAGCCCCTTCTATTTTTCCGTCAGCTGCATATCGAGTGACGGTCTTTCTGGAGACACCCCAAATTTTTGCAATCTCAGTTGTTGATAAATATTCCATCCTGATCCTCAGCTTTATTGTCCCCATGGGGACATGACGATTTTGAAAGGTCATTGCCTTTTCTTTAGTATAACATGAGGATTTTTAGAACAGTAAGCATTTTTAGAGAACAATAAAGAGTGTTCTGGTTGGTAAAAAAGTTGTTGCAGACACGTGAAATACTATATTACAATAATTAATGTTCGATATATGCCATTTTTGATTATGGTTACAAATATATTTTTGTGGAGGAAATATATGAAAGACTTTAATACCAGAGTTCAATCTAATACCGAAAATCTGACTCAGGCTATGACTTATATCGATGAAAAACTGAATGAGTGCAAATTAAATAAAAAAGATAAAGCAAAAGCTCTTCTGCTTACAGAAGAATATCTTGTGGAATTTTTCAAAAATGTCCCTAAAGAAGATAACATTATCATAAAAATCAAAAAGCTTCTCGGCAAGACCACGATTACGATTATGGGTAAAAGCAGTGTAGCTATAGATACCCTTAATCCTGAAGCACAGATACAATATGATGCCTACGAATCCGCCCCCAATGCAGAAGCTGCTATACGCGGCATGATTTTAAATGCGAACAGGGATATACTCAGGCAGAGTTATCGGAATAAAACCAATAAGGTTGTAATAACCGCAGGAGTATCCGGTCAGAAGAACCTGATAAATGTTTTGTTTTCCATGCTATGTGCACTGGTTCTATGCACTATAATGCGTCTCTCTTTACCTGAGACTATAACTGGCGCTATAAATACATATTTGTTCATGACGATTAAAACAATTTTCCTGAATGCACTAAAAACAGTTGTAGCGCCTCTTATTTTCTTTTCAATTGCTGCCTCAGTCTCTTCAATCACTGATCTGAGCGAATTTGGCAAGATCGGTGCGAAAGTTATGGCATTTTATGCGACAACAACAATGGTTGCAACAATTGTAGCACTTACTGCATATAACATTATAAATCCCGGAAGCTTTAATGAGCTTTCGTATATGATAAAGGGAGCAGAAGCGGCGGAAAATCATCAGATGGTGAGTATCCTTGATACGCTCATAGATATAGTGCCGAGCAACTTTTTCGGAGCTTTTGTAAATTCTTCGACTTTGCAGCTTATTTTTCTCGGAATACTGATTGGAGGAGTAGTTCCTGTCATGGGAGAAAAGACAGAAAAAATTGCCACTTTTCTTTCGACTGCCAATGAGCTTTTTCTTACAGTGGCAACCACAATAACAAAATGCCTCCCAATAGCAGTGTTCGCTTTCATCGGATCAATGGTTCTTACTCTTGATGTTCAGGTGTTGAAAACACTTGTATCTCTATTTGTATGTATCCTCCTGGGAATGATTTTTATGCTTATTTTCTACCTGCTAGCAGTTCTGATAGTGACAAGGAGTAATCCCATAGATTTTTTCCAGAAGGCAATTCCTGCCTGGCTTAATGCTTTTGCTCTGTCCTCAAGTAATGCAGCAATGGCATTTACAATGAATACCTGTGATAAAAAGCTGAGGATTTCTCCCAAGCTTTATTCATTCTCAATCCCTCTTGGCGCAACAATTAATATGGACGGCTTTGTAATTGTCCTCACTATAGCATTTCTTTTCCTCTCAAAGGTGTTCGGAATTACACTTTCAACAGGAGAGATAGTGGCGCTTATAGTCACAATTATCCTTCTATCATTTGGTGCACCGGGTATGCCTGGAGTATCAACCATCTGTATGTCGGTTCTTCTTTTGCAGTTCAATGTTCCAATGGAGGCTCTGGCACTGTTTATAGGCATTGATGCCATCACGGATCCGCTCAATACGGCAAATAATGTGTTTGGCGATATCGTTGGCTCATACTGCGTTGCCAAGAGAAACGGCATGATGCAGACAGAGTGAAAATCTTTCATAATTCCAACTGGTAGCGAGTTTTGAGGGGGGCTGTCGCACTAATTAGTGTGGCAGCCTTTTCTTACGCCCAGCCCCAAGGTATCCATTTGAAAATGCTTGTGTTCGTCTGCGGTGTGATTTTCTAAGATTCATAAATGAAGAGAGCGCTCCTCTCAGCGTTGTTCGTAGCAGTAATCTATGCAGCAATGAACAGAATCTATTCAAGTCGTGATATTGAGTCTGCCTGCAAGATAGAGTCAGTGGCCAACAAATAGGGAAGTGATTAAATATTAAATATGTATTAAAAACAACAAGAAAAAATCAAAAGATTGTATGATGATATATATAGGCTTAATATCGTGTTGTTGTGTATTTAGGAGATCTCATATGAAAGATTTCAGCACCAGAATACCATCTAATATCGAAAATCTGACAGAGGCAATGACTTTTATAGATAATAAGCTGTCTGAATGTAAGCTTAACAGAAAAGATAAGGCCAAGGCACTGCTTTTGACAGAAGAATATCTTGTTGAGTTTTTTAAAAATATTCCCCATGACGAGAGAATAATCATTAAGGTAAAAAAGATTCTTGGCAAGACAACGATAACAATTTTGGGCAAGAGCAGCTCAGCTATAGACACCCTCAATCCTGAATCACATATAAACTTTGACGCCTATGAATCTGCGCCGAATGCAGAAGCTGCCATACGCGGTATGATATTTAATGCGAACAGGGATATACTGAGTCAGAGCTTTAGAAATAAAACCAATAAGGTAGTAATAACTGCGGGTGTATCCAGTCAGAAAAATCTGATGAACGTGCTGTTTTCAATGCTATGCGCATTAGTGATATGCGCATGCCTGCGTATCTTTTTCCCGGAATCTGTTACAAGTGCTATAAATGACTATGTATTTATGACGATCAAAACGATATTTTTAAATGCCCTTAAAACTATTGTTGCGCCTCTTATTTTCTTTTCAATTGCAGCATCAGTCTCTTCAATCAGTGACCTTAGCGAATTCGGCAGGATCGGCGTCAAAGTAATGACCTTTTATTTGACGACCACCCTGGTAGCAACGATAGTTTCACTGACCGCGTATAACATCATTAGTCCCGGAAGCTTTAATGAACTTGCATATATGATCAAAGGTGCAGAAGCAGTAGAGAGCCAGCAAATGGTCAGTATTCTTGATACGCTGATCGATATTGTACCTAGTAACTTTTTTGGTGCTTTCGTAAATTCAGCGACGCTTCAGCTGATCTTTCTTGGAATTCTGATCGGAGGAGTAGTTCCTCTGATGGGCGATAAAACAGAAAAAATTGCGTCATTTCTTTCAACTGCAAATGAGCTCTTTCTCACAGTGGCAACTACAATAACAAAATGTATGCCAATAGCAGTATTTGCCTTCATCGGATCTATGGTGCTCACGTTGGACGTGCAGGTTTTGAAAACTCTTGTCACCCTGTTTATCTGCATCTTTACCGCAATGATCATGATGTTCCTTTTCTATCTGCTTGCTGTTCTGGTAACAACTAAGAGTAATCCATTTGATTTCTTCCAAAGGGCAGTACCTGCATGGCTCAATGCTTTTGCATTGTCATCAAGCAATGCAGCCATGACATTTACAATGAATACCTGTGACAAAAAACTGAATATTTCTCCGAAACTCTATTCATTCTCAATACCTCTGGGCGCAACTATAAATATGGATGGATTTGTAATTGTTCTCACGATAGCATTTCTTTTCCTTGCAAAAGTGTTTGGTGTTGCCCTCTCATCAGGAGAGCTAGTTACACTCATTATCACCATAGTCCTTCTGTCATTTGGCGCACCGGGAATGCCTGGTGTAGGCACCATCTGCATGTCTGTACTTCTTTTGCAGTTCAATGTACCTATGGAGGCTCTGGCACTGTTCATAGGTATAAATGCAATCACTGATCCGTTCGGTACCGCAAACAATGTGTTCGGTGATATCGTCGGCTCATACTGCGTTGCAAAGAGAAACGGCATGATGCAGGATAATTCGAATAATAGAGAACAGAAAAATTGATACTCAATGTATTTTCCTATATATTGCTATGAATGCGCAGAATCATTAAATTAGCCAAGAGGAGGGTTAAAATGTGAAGACAAACGAAAGAAGACATCAATTATGTGAAAAACATCCTTTTTTAGCATGTATAGTGCTTATGGTCATTGGATTAGTCACTACTACGACAGGAGGTATTATTCCAACCTCTGAGACAGTACAGTTTGTTTTGAATATAGTGCTTTGCATCGTTGTTCTTATTATTTATGGACGATGGTTCGCGCCACAGTTTAACGGTGTGGCCAAGATCATGGTTACAATTAATGTGGTCCTGATTTTCATAGGCATTTTCTGCATCTATGTGTTGGCAGGAGAAGTTGTAACGATAATATTTTTAGGGATTTCCTTTAATATTTCAATTAGTGCTGTCATAATGGCGTTGACAGCAGGAGTGTGCGAAGAAACCTCTTTCAGGGCGATGACTATACCTATTGGAATGAGATATTTTAAAAGTAAAAATAAAATAATGACCACAGTGATTCTTTTATCACTTATTTTTGGTGTAGCCCATATAGGAAATGCGCTAATTGGAGCAAATATTGGGATGAGTGTTATGCAGGTCATTAATTCATTTTTCATGGGGGTATTCTTTTCGGCTCTGTATCTTAGAACAGGAAGCATAGTGCCATCAATGGTTGCTCACGGACTAGTTGACTTTGTCAGCTTTGCTTTTGATCCTACGGTCAATGAAAGCGGACTGCTTACAGAGACTCTTTCCGGGAAATATCTTACAAATACAGTTTTGCAGGTTTGTCTTACTGTTATTATGGGAATCATAGGTTTTTATATGCTGCGAAAATCCAAGCAAGACGAAATATACAGGATTTGGAATAAAAAATGGTCGCTTGATTGATTTTGTTCTGTTACAGCTAATATTATAAATATCTTCACTTAGCGATGTGCATAAAAAAGCACATCGCTTATTATATTGTAGTCATAACCATAAGTTGGTAAAAAAGCTCGAGAAGTTTTCGAATAAATATTATTTCATAGAGATTAAAGACAATATCCCGGAAGGAATGCTCTTAGTAAGCGGTATTGAAGGAGTTGTGATAGAAGATGATGATAAAGACATACGAGAATATTAAGATTTTCCAGGGTGATCAGATTGGTGGCTGCGTGACGGTGATATCATCCACAGTGAACGGTGAAACACACAGAATAATGATAGATTACGGATCCTCTCTGGAAGGCAGCGCTACAGTCAAAGACTTTGATTATCCCTGGGAAGAGGAGCCGATAGATGCTGTGTCAATCCCTAACTTATATAGAATCTGAGGAGGCTGCCAAACATAAAAAAGAACTGAATATTTTGAAGACAGGGCGAATCCGTTGTTGTGGATTTTTGATTAGTATCTGGGTGACAAGATAAAAAGCATCAATTACTGTTGAAATTGAAATTTATGAATTTTGGTGGTAGCCTCTAGAATTTTTACGTGTGGTTTTGTAAAAAGCTTTTTCCGACAGTAATAAATGTGATGACTATTGAAGGAATTATCTTTCTATTGTGATGCAATATTTATAATAACAATCAATATATATAAAAAAGCATAAAATATCTGACTATTCACTATACAACTTGTAGTTTAGACTGGTATTGCAGCTTATTCTTACTTCTGAAAAGGAGATTTTTCGATTTCAACAGTAAGAAAAATAATTGACTACGTGCGATATTTAAATATTTCATTTGCAACCGTAAATAATGCTCGCAATATAGATCATTTACAAATGTATCATTGATTGTATAATAATCATCAATTATGACACTACAATTTTGTTCTGCTGGTTGGCATAGAACGATAATCGCTAAATGGTTAGAAGCCTTAATATGAGCTAAAGTTGCTATAAGTTCTTCAATTTAGCCCAGGATTGATACCAGGATTGATACCAGGATTGATAGTAGAGGCATATCCAACTATTCGCAAAACACATGTTTTACGAATAGTTATGTAAGGATTTTAATAGTAAAAGGTCATTTTAAGATTGTGTTTTTGGCGCCGCCATTTTTGTTAATTGTTTTAAGGATTGCTTTCTTTTTTGTTTTGTTTCCTGTTTTGACAGTTATCTTTGCTTTGGAGGCAATTCCTTTAAATGCATTTTTTCCTATACTGATTTTATAGTCATAAATAGTTATAGCTTTCAGTTTTTTGCAATTCTCAAAAGCATTGCTTTCTATTTTACTTATTCCACCGTTTATTGTGATTGATGTTAATGACTTATTTCCTTTAAACGCAGATTTGCCTATCGTTGTAACGCTGTAAGAAAAACCATTTTTATCTTTCACAGACGACGGGATCTTGACACTCCCCAATTTGCTTTCTGACTTATAAACTACCACAGTTCCCTTTTTCGATGTAGATGTCAGGACTTTGTATGTAATGCCGCCGTTTTTAAATATTTTCCCTTTTGCAAGTCGGGTTTTCTTGGCATTATCTTTGACTATCTTGAAATATGCAGTCAGCGTACCAGTATATTTGCCTGTTCCTGTTGCCACAATTGTTGCAGCTCCCGGACTGACATTGCTTAGATAGCTTAGTTTATAATCTCTTCCCTCTTTAAGAACGATTTGGTCAACCTTGCCCGATGACTGTCTTACAATCTGTTTAACAGTTACTTTGGGTTTGATTATCTTTCCTGTGTATTTAAATGTTGTACCGCCATTTATTTCAATTAAGTCGAGCCTTGCCTTGGATATCTCAAAATATCCGACCAATGTGCCGCAATATTTCCCGATACCCGTAGCTATAACTGTAGCAGTTCCAATGCCGGTGTTGTTCTTATAACTTAATTGATAATCTGTTCCCTCTTTTAAAACAACAGATTTATACCTTCCTGAAGGCAGCTCACGATTCTCTTTAATGGTTACTTTAGGAGTAACTGCCTTTCCTGTATATGTGTACGATGCGCCACCGTTTATCTCATAACTGCCACATGAACCCAGGTCTTTGGCACTTACTGTTATATATGCAATGATTTCCTTCCCTGTAATGCGGCTTATTGATGAAATCTTCGTTTTTCCGGTTCCTACAGCCTTTAGTTTTCCGCTCTTCATTGCTACTACTTTGCTGTTCTCGATATTTATCTTGTTTTTTAGTGGAAAGCGAACACTGTAATAGTATCCTGACGCACAGAATGCAGTTGACACAAAAAGCTCGCACAGGTCTGGTACTGTTTCCCCCGGAGAAACTTCTATCGTTTCAGTTTCTGCTACGTCTACTATTATCTGATCCGTGATAGAATTACGCTGAATATCCCGGATTCCACCGGACATGGTACTGATCCGCAGTCCATTGATATTATGAGCTGACAATTTTAAATCAACGGTAGCTTCCGCATCATTAGCCTGTTTTGCCACCGGATCTAAAACCTTATCCGCAAATACCTGTACCCAGTAATTACATCCATTATGTGAAAAACAGGCGATTCCTACTGCCACAGTCCCATTCGGGTTCATATTGCTGCCGACACCCAGCATATTCCTTCTATGTCCCTGACCTTCATAAGTACAGTCTTCCTCAAGCCACGCATTAAAAGCTGTATCTGCGTCTACGCCGTTTCCCAGATAAAGGTTTTCGCTGCTTACATTAAGAGACGGATTATCTCTCATAAGTTCATCAAGCGAGTCATTGCCCCAGCCTGTACTTCCGGGCCTTTTGTGGTCATAGACAAAAGCTATTTCAGCTGCTCTTTTCATGGCGTATTGTTCAAGCTTATAATCGTACTTCACCTGAGGCAGATTCTTAAAATCTTTCCTGGAATCTTCTGACCACGAAGAAAGATCCACCTTGCCATATGCCCACGCATTATTTTTTCGCAGGGCATTGATCTTAGAGAGCATACTTCGTGCTTCGCTCTGATGGTATATCCCTGGCAGAGCAACGTCATAGACCTGCGCATTGCCATAAGCATGCACAGTAAAGCCCGGCATGTTTCCCACCATAATGAAAATCGACAGTAATAATGGCAACAATTTTTTCAGCATCTTTCCCACTCCAAAAATCATGTACTACAAAATCTATTACATTATACAGCGACTTTATGATTGTGTAAAAGCAAAAAGTCAAATTACAATACAAAAGACATATGCAGTCGTGTTGGCATCGGACGATAATCACCATTTTATACAAATTAACTTGTAAATATTCGTTAATATTTTAATGATAAATGGCAAATAATCGCTTGTGATTCATACAAAAATAACTTAGAATTTTCTTACGGATATTTTATGTTTTTTTGTAACAAAATTTTATGAGGGAAGCTATAATGCAGAAGGAGGTAAGGAATGAGAACGTTTTTCAAAAGAGCACTTGTACTACTGCTCGCAATGACACTGTTGTTTAGCTGTGTTCCGCCAAAAACAGTAGAAGCCAAAAAGAAATATTCTTACGGCAGCTACAAAAATCCTGTAAAGATGGGTTCTTACGGCAAATGTAAATCGACATGGAAAGTCTCAGCTTATCTCTATTATAAATTTACAATGCCAAAACAGGGATATGCTAATATCACTATTACAAATAAGAAATCAACTCCATATTGGATATTTATCTATGATAAAAAAGGTAGAACAATGTGGGATTGTAGGACTGATGGTCAGAAGAAATATTCAACTAGCAAAAACTATAACTATAAAGTGGGATTAAAAAAAGGAACATATATATTGGGCGTAAAGCCGATGAACAGACCTCCCAGATCGGGCTTTAAGAGTACCGTTACTGTAAAAGCTGTGGCAAATAAATACTGGGAGACTGAAAACAATGACAGCTTTGAAACTGCTACAACGCTTAAAATTTTCAAAAAGTACACAGGGGTCTATGGCGAGAATATATCAGGGATTGGTGACTACTATAAGATAGCTCTTGCAGCAGGATATACTTATCAATTCCAGATTGGTAATGCAAATAGTATATTTAACTCCAGAGATACGGTTCTTTGTAAAATATATGATCCAAACCAAAAAGAAGTAAAAGCATATGGTTCCTATTCCTATGCCGGATACCGTATAAAGCGTGATATCATTCAGAATACCGGGGTGGTTACTATCGATTGTAATGAAACCGGATATTATTATCTCAAAATATACAATTCTCAAGGATTTAAAAACCCGGGATATAAATATACAGTAAAAGTCAGATAATATTGAAAATGGGGCTGCCGTTGGCAGTCCCATTCAGACTGAAGACAAAGTGGTTTTGAGAACACAGTTCTCAAAGCCATTTTTCTTTTTATATAACGATGTTCTGTAATAAAAAGGTTAGATGAGGCCTGTGTCAGGCCATCTCTAACCTCCATTCATTCTTGATCTTTGCTAGTTTTTTCAGATTCAT
>JAEEGL014472813.1_pt1 | contig 11323 bp, 12 predicted proteins | sample 9134231 | NCBI WGS metagenome assembly JAEEGL01 (sample SAMN16246548, study PRJNA631951) | gut metagenome | biome: gut microbiome; feature: rumen; material: fiber-attached | host: Bos | place: Iran: Karaj | collected 2018-10
TATTTGAAGGACTTTGCCGATATGCTTGACCGGTTGGGGCTTAGTTGCGTCTATTACGGCCACATCAGCACTGGCGAATTGCATCTGCGCCCCATAATCAACATCAAAACTCCTGAGGGTAAAGCCTTGTTCAGAAGTGTGGCGGAGGAAACGGCCAAGCTTTGCAAGAAGCATAAGGGCAGTTTGAGTGGTGAGCATGGAGACGGTCGCCTGCGTGGTGAGTTCATTCCATTGATGTATGGCGAGGAATGTTACCAGATGATGCGCGAGGTGAAACAATGCTGGGATGCTGACGGCATCTTTAATGTGGGCAAGATTGTGGATACCCCTCCAATGGATGCATTCCTGCGCTTTGAGGTGGGGCAGGATTATGCGGTGGAGAAGCAACTGAAAAACGGCAAAACCTATTTCAACTGGCGTGCCGATTTTGACGAGTGCCAGGTGGAAGGTGCCAGTGGGGTGAAATCGCAATGCCACGCCTTGATGTGCTCCATTGAGCAATGCAATGGGGCTGGCGATTGCCGCAAATCGAACCTAATTGGTGGCACCATGTGTCCGGCTTTCAAAGAGTCAAAAGACGAGCTGATGACCACCCGTGCTCGTGCCAACATTCTGCGAGAGGTGCTGACCAACGGCATAGATGGGGAAACATTGAAACGCCACGAGGTTGAAGAGGTGCTATATTCCTGCTTGGCTTGCAAGGGCTGCAAAGCTGAATGTCCATCGAATGTGGATATGACCCGCATCCGAGCCGAGGTGTTGCAGCAGATTTACGACAAGGAAGGCACACCGTTGCGGTCGTTTGCCGTGGCAAGGATGGCCATGGTGGAGAAGTTGGGGCATTTCGTATGGCCTATATACAATCTGTTTGCCTCATGGAAATTCTCTTCCAACATTATCAAGCAGATTGTCAAGTTCTCTGCAGAACGTGATATACCTACGTTGAGTCATGTCACCATGCGGCAGGCGGTGAAGATAGAAAAGAGAAAAAGCAAGATCAAGCCCACCAAAGGCAAAGTTTATCTGTTTGCCGATGAGTTTACCAACTTCCAAGAAGCGGAACTGGGGCTTACCTTTGCCAAACTGCTGCTGCGGTTAGGCTATGATATTGAAATACCCCAGCATGTGGAAAGTGGCAGGGCAGCCATCTCGAAAGGTTGCCTGAAGTTGGCTAAGAAGTTTGCAGTGAAGAATGTGAAACAACTGGCCGAAAAGGTGTCGGCAGTTACCCCATTGGTGGGTATTGAGCCTTCGTGCATCTTGAGTTTCCGTGACGAGTACCCTGATTTGGTGCCGGCAGAGATGCGAACGGTGGCCAAACGGCTTGGGAAAAACGCCTTCCTGTTCGACGAGTTCATTATGCGCGAGGTGGCCAAAGGCAATATCACCTCATCTGATTTCAAGGATGATGCCGTGGAGATATGGCTGCATGGCCATTGCCACCAAAAATCGCTGGTGGGTGTGGATAAAACTGTGGCGGCACTACATCTGATAAAAAATGCCAAGGTGAACGTCATCCCCAGCAGTTGCTGCGGTATGGCAGGTTCTTTTGGCTATGAGAAAGAGCATTACAGAACCTCGCTCGCCATCGGTGAGATGGTGCTTTTCCCAGCAGTGAGAAAAGCTGTGGAGAACAGCGACAAAGTTGTGCCAACTGTTGTTTGCGCCCCTGGCACATCCTGCCGCCAGCAGATATTGGACGGCACGGGAGTCCATGCGGTACATCCTATTGAATTATTGTATAAATGGATGAAGAATAATTGACAATTGATAATTGAAAGTTTAAAATTATGGAAGAAAAGAAATACTTCGTTCACGAATCATCATACGTTGATGAAGGTGTAACCATTGGTGAAGGTACAAAGATTTGGCATTTCTGCCATGTGCAAAAAGGTGCTCAAATTGGCAACAATTGCTCATTGGGGCAGAATGTGAACATTGGCAACAATGTAAAAGTTGGAAATGGTGTCCGCATCCAAAACAACGTCTCTCTGTATGAAGGCGTGGAGGTGGAAGACAACGTGTTCTGCGGGCCATCGTGTGTGTTCACCAATGTCACCACACCGCGTGCTCATTTTCCCGTACATGGCATTTATGCCAAAACGCTTATCAAGGAGGGCGCTTCGCTAGGAGCCAACTGTACGGTGGTTTGCGGCCATACCGTTGGACGTTCGGCATTGATAGCCGCTGGTGCAGTGGTGACTAAGAATGTGCCTGACTATGCTTTGATGGCTGGGGTACCTGCCAAGCGGATTGGCTGGGTATGTGAGTGCGGCAAGAAACTGATTGATTCGTTAAAATGTGAGTGTGGAAGACAATATCTTTTGGTTGATAATACGTTATTCAAAGAGCAATAATGGCGAATAAGAATATTAACTGGATAAATGCTGTTAAAGCGTTTTGCATTATTTTCGTATTTCTGCGTCACACAGGTAATTATTATGGTTGTAGTACGGGAATTGTAGGTGATTTATTCATTCCCTTCTATGTCAATGCCTTCTTCTTTGTCAGCGGTTATCTGCTGTTTTGGAAGCAGCTTTCTGCTCCACGAATAGATGAAGATAGAAAAGCCTATATGTCAACGGGGGGGGGGTGGCAAAACTCTGATACTCAATATATTATACAGAATAATAATACCGTCTATCATATTCAGTATCATTGAGTTTGTACCGAGTTGTCTCATTCAAGGTCATGGTATCGATTTGGGTTATGCGTTATTCAAGACAATAGGTGGTGGTACTTATTGGTTTACCAGTGCCTTGGTTGTTGCGGAATTTGTTTTGCTTTTGCTTTTCTGCTCTCGAAAAAGGAATATTTGGTTTTATGTTGTCATTTGTGCAGCCTTAGGCGTAACAAGCTTGTTGTTGGTAAAGTATAATCTACTGAATAATAGTATATGGATGTGGAAGCATGGTTTGATTGCCCTGATATTCCTTGCAATGGGTGGTCTTTATTGGCGGTATGAAAAGCAGATAGATAAATTGATGAAATGGTGGTTAGTTTTGCCTTTGTTGGCCATATATGTTTTGCTCATCCTATTTTGCGATAATACCAACCCACTTATTTCAACTTTGCAGATTCAGCATTTAGGTTTCCTTACCAGTGCGATTGCTTGCCTGCTATTAGTTTGGCTCTGCAAGTTTTTACCAGAGGTGAAGCCGCTTACCTTCATCGGTCAAAACTCAATAGGGTTCTATTTCATGAGTGGAGCATTGCCCATAACCGTAAGCATGATAGCGCACAAGTTTGTTGCAGGCAGCCCAACTTGGATGATGTTGATTATTTGGATGGCTTGTTTGGTGGCTGCATACGTTGCGGTGATGATTATCAACCGCTGGTTGCCTTGGCTTTGGGATTTGAGGAAATTAAAACGTGCTTAATAGCTTAGTTGCTTAATAGAAGTTGAGATTACAAAGATGCAAAACTATCAACTTTTAACTTTCAACTGACTATAAACTTTAAACGATAAACTATAAACTTAAAATACAATGTACCAACATTTTTTCAAACGTCTATTCGACATCATCGGCAGCCTAATCATTCTGCCATTTGTGTTGCTCGAAATCATTATTCTGGCAACTATTATATGGTTAACCGATAAAGGCCCGGTGTTCTACAATGCCACCCGCGCAGGGAAGGGATATAAGCCTTTCAAGATGTTCAAACTGCGTTCAATGTATGTTAATTCGCCTGATTTGAAGAATCCCGACGGCAGTACATACAATAGCGACGATGACCCTCGTGTTACGCCTATTGGAAGAATCATGCGCAAAACATCCTTAGATGAGTTTCCTCAATTCTTAAACATCCTGCTGGGTGATATGAGTTTTGTTGGCCCGAGACCCAAGTTATATGTTGGAGATGAGGCTTATCAAGGTTTCAATGACGAGTATAAAAAAAGTTTTGAGGTAAAACCAGGTATTACGGGCTATGCTCAAGCCTATTACCGTAATAGTATTACCCAAGATGAAAAATTTCATTGGGATGCATACTATGCTGACCGTGTTTCGCTGTGGTTGGATATTAAGATTTTGTTCCAAACAGCATGGTCGGTAATCGCCCGTAAAAATATCAACACAGAACAAAGCTACAAAAAATGAAGCGATTAATGATTGTTGGTGCCTCTGTGCTCCAACTGCCAGCAATACTTAAAGCCAAAGAAATGGGCTTGTATGTGGCTGTGGTGGACTTCAATCCACAAGCCATAGGCATACCGTATGCCGACAAATACTATAATGCCTCCACCATGGACGAGGATGCGGTGTTGGCTGCGGCAGAGGATTATCAGCCCGATGGCATTATGACTCTGGCTACCGATATGCCCATGCGTGGTGTGGCTAAGACTTCCGACAAGCTCCACTTGCACAGCATCAATTATACCACTTCGGTAAAGGCAACCGATAAGAGTGTGATGATAAAGGCTTTCAAGGATTTTGGTGTGCCATCGCCTTGGTATTTTGACGTGGAATCGTTTGAGGATTTGAAAGCTTTGGAAGGAAAGGTTACTTTTCCTTGCATTATGAAGCCTACCGACAATGCGGGCAGCCATGGCGTGGCCAAGGTGAATAGTTTTAATGAGCTACTGGACAATTATGAATACAGCCATTCATGCAGCCGTCATGGTGAAGTGATCGTTGAGGAATATTTGGATGGCCCTGAAGTGAGCGTGGAGGTAATGGTGGTGGATGGCAAAGTAAACATTCTGCAAATCACTGATAAGATTACAACGGGAGCACCACACTTTGTGGAGATGGGTCATACCCAACCTTCGAGATTGCCCGCAGATACTCAACAACAAATAAGAGAGGTGGCTGCCGCGGCTTGTATTGCCATTGGTATAGATAAAGGTCCTGCTCACGTGGAAATGAAAGTCACCAAACGTGGCCCAGTGATGATTGAGTTGGGTGCCCGTATGGGAGGCGATAATATTACCACTCATTTGGTGCCGCTAAGCACAGGTATCGACATGGTGGGTAGTACAATTAGAGTGGCAATGGGGGAACAACCCGACATTGAGCCTACGCTCCATTGCGGTTCTGCTATCCGTTATTTTGAAGTGCCCTTCGGCATTATCAAATCAATTAATGGGGTTGAAGATGCTCAAAAGATACCTGGGGTGAAACAAATCACTTTCACAAAGGAGGTAGGAGATGAGTCCACACTAATCCATTGCAGCAACGACCGTATAGGCTTTGTAATTGCACAAGGGTCTACGGCAGAAGATGCGGTGATGGCATGTGAAAAGGCAATAAAAACTATTAAAATTACAATAGTGTAATATTAATTTTTATGAAATGAAAATAAATGATCTTACTATTGGAATGACTTGCGAATTAAGAAAAACGTTCTTTGAAAAAGATGTTGTTTCTTTTGCGAGTTTGAGTTTGGACACGAATCCTGTCCATCTTGATGCAGAGTATGCAGCCAAGTCTATTTTTAAAAAACAAATTGTTCACGGTTTTTTGACAGGTTCTCTTATAAGTGCAATTATCGGAACAAAAATGCCCGGACCCGGCTCTATTTATCTTCACCAGGAGATGAACTTTAAAAAACCAGTTTTTTTAGGTGAGGAAGTCCGGGCAGTTGTTACTATAACAAGTATTAAAGAAGAAAAATCGATTGTTTATTTACAAACCAATTGTTATAATCCACAGAATGAAATTGTAGTGGAAGGAAGTGCAATTATTAAATTAATTTAATCAATATGAAACGTTTAGCAATTGTTGGTACTAAAGATTTAGCTTACCAAATCACACATTTTGTAACAACTGACAACCAATATGAAGTTGTTGGTTACATTGATAACATTGAGCCGAAAGGTAATGTCATTAACGGCCGTCCTGTATTTGGCACTGTAGCCGAAGCGGAATCGTTGTATAAAGCTGGATTATTTGATTGCGTATTAATTGGTATAGGTTATACGCGTTTTGATCTTAGACAAAGTGTATTCGAAGAACTAAAAGGCAAAGTCCCGTTCGGTAAATTTATTCATTCAACATGCTATGTCGATCCTACAGCAAAAGTGGGTGATGGCTGTGTGATTTATCCGAGATGTATTTTAGATTTAAATGCGGATATAAGAGAAAATGTTTTCTTGAATTGGGGAACTGGCATAGGTCATGATGCGATAATGCATCCTCATAGTTTCATTGCTGCCAACGTGTTGATAGCGGGAGGCTCTGAAGTCGGAATGAGATGCATGATAGGCAATGGAACTACTTTTATTGACCATATTCATGTATGTGATGATGTTACAATTGGTGGTGGTGCCACTGTAGTGAAAAACATTACAGAACCTGGCATTTATGTTGGTACACCTGCAAAATTTTTAAAAAGCAAATAATTATTGAAATGAGGGTACTTTGCTTGACATCATATCATTATCCTGAACAAGCTGCCAGTTTGTATTTGTATAGCAATTTATACCAGACAATGGTGGAAAATGGAATTGCGGTAGATATTATTACACCAGTTCCAACAAGAGGAATCAGTCCCCAACAGAGGCAAGAATATAAAAATAAACGGGAAGAATTATTATATGATGGGATGATGGTTGTTCATCGCTTTCCTCTTATGAAAGAAGGCAAGAACCCATTATTTAGAGCATTTCGGTACTTTTTGCAGAGTGTTAAACAGTTTAATAGAGGCGCTTTTTCTTCCGAAGCTAGAAAAAGTGATGTGTTATTCACTGCCAGCACTCCTCCAATCCAAGGAGCAATGGCATCTATGGCGAAAAAATTTAATAAGAAGCCATTGGTCTATAACCTCCAAGATATTTTTCCAGACTCACTTGCTGGAACTGGCCTTGCCAAAAAAAATGGTTTCCTGTGGAAAATTGGCCGTGTGATAGAGAATTTCACCTATCGCAATGCCGACAAAATCATCGTCATCTCGCAGGACTTCAAGAAGAATATTATGGCAAAGGGTGTGCCTGAAGAGAAAATTGTGGTTGTTTACAACTGGGTGGACCAGAATGCAGTGGTGGATGTGCCACGCGAGCAGAACAAATTGTTTGATATGTACGGCCTCGACCGCTCAAAGTTCTATATCACCTATAATGGAAACATCGGCCTTACACAGAATATGGAGATGCTTGCTGAAGTTGCCCGTGAACTGGAACAGGAAGGCCGTGAGGACATTCACTTTGTTCTGACTGGCAATGGTGCCTATTGGGATACTTTGGTGGCGAAACTCCGTGGGTTGAAAGAAGAAAAGAGAGTGAAAGCTCCCGATGGAACAGAGGCTATCACCTTTGGTAACATAACCTTGCTGCCTTTCCAGCCATACGAGGACATTAGCCATGTGTTCAGCCTTGGCGATGCGTCACTGGTTATTTCGAAGCCTGGCGTTGGTGAGAACAGTGTGCCAAGTAAAACTTGGAGTATCATGTCAGCCTCACGACCGGTGTTGGCCAACTTTGATGAAAATGAGTTGAAGACTATCATTGCAGACAATAATTGTGGTATCTTCACAAAGGCTGGCGACAAAGAGGCCTTCAAAGCTGCCATTATGAAATTGTATGGTGACAAAGAATTGTGCAAGGAGATGGGCAGGAATGGTCGGCAGTTTGTGATGGATAACCTGACGAAGGAAGTTGGGACGCAGAAGTATGTGGAGGTGATTCGCTCAGTGGTCAACATCGAAAAACACTAAAAACACAGAAATATAATTGAACACGTATCTCACGGATTGACACGAATCTTTTCTTTGAACGTTAATTGCTATCAATTTGTCGTTAATTTCTCGTTAATTGATTTGTGTGATTAGTGTAATTCGTGTTCGCAAAAATAGATTGTTATGAATATGAAGTTAAGAAACATACCTTTTTCGCCACCTGATATGACTGAACAGGAAGTCGCAGAGGTGCGCGAGGCTATTTTATCGGGTTGGATTACTACTGGCCCGAGAACAAAAAAACTTGAACAACAAATCTCTGAGTTTGTGCATACCGACAAAACCGTATGCTTGAACTCCGCCACGGCATCAATGGAGATGGTGCTTCACCTGTTGGGCGTTGGCCCTGGTGATGAGGTGATAGTGCCGGCTTATACCTACACTGCCACCGCATCCGTTGTTACCCATGTGGGTGCCAAGTTGGTGATGGTGGATAGCCAGAAAGACAGCGTGGAGATGGATTATGAACAGTTAGAGAAAGCCATCACGGAAAAGACCAAAGTGATAGTGCCGGTGGATTTAGGTGGCATTGTGGCTGATTATGACCGTGTGTTTGATATAGTGGAGCGCAAAAAAGCTCTGTTCCATCCTTCGAATGATTTACAGAAGAAGTTTGGCCGTATTATCGTTTCAGGAGATTGTGCACACTCGTTTGGTGCACACCGCAAGGGCAAAATGGCTGGTGAGATAGCAGATTTCAGTTCGTTCAGCTTCCATGCCGTGAAGAACTTTACCACGGCTGAGGGCGGTGCCATGACTTGGAAACTTCCCTTCGGGAACGATAACGTTGACGTTAACACTGACTACTTCCCGACGGTACCTAAAAAGGAGGGCGAGACATGGAATGAATTGCTGTATCGTATTTCACAGTTGTTCTCTTTGCACGGTCAGAACAAGGATGCCTTGGCCAAGACGAAACTAGGAGCATGGGAATATGACATCATTGGCCCTTGGTACAAGTGCAATATGACCGACATTATGGCTGCTCTGGGTTTGGTGCAGATGCAACGCTACCAACAGCTGTTGGAACGCAGATATGAGATTGTGGAGAGATTTAACGAAGGCATTAACAACCTTAACGCTAACCTTGACGCTAACCATAAGGTGGTTTATCTTAACCATAAAGATGCGGAGCATTGCAGTTCACACCACCTTTATTTGCTGCGATTGACAGGAAGAACACGTGAAGAGACCAACCAAGTGATAGAGAAGATGGCAGAGAGAGGCATTGCTACCAACGTTCACTACAAACCACTGCCGATGATGACAGCGTATAAGGCTCTTGGTTTCGACATCAAGAACTATCCCAATGCATATCATTTATTCGAGAATGAAATTACCTTCCCGTTGCACACGAAACTCACAGATGAAGACGTGGAATATATCATCGCCAACTTCGTTCATATTATTCAAAACATGTAATTACCACAAATTAGCCATTAATTATTCATTAATTGGCTTCGCCTGAAATAATTAATGAGAAATTATACGGCAAATTAACGGGAATTAATGTTTTTATAAAAGTTGAGAGTTTAGTGTTTAGAGTTGAGAGTCAGTGGAAAGTTTAGGGTTGATAGTTGATGGATTACACTGATTTGAAAGACACATTTCTTCAGTTAGTCAGACTGGGAGTTGGAAAAGCTGCAACGGTTACGTTGCCTAACCACATTGATTGGGATGAGGTTGAAACTCTTGCGGAGAGGCAAGGGATGTTAGGCATCATATATGATGCGGTTCAAGAGTTAAAAGGTTGTCAGCAAAGCCGATGGCAAACCACAAGAAGTTCAAGTCAAGAACACCTACCTCAGCTAACAACCTGGCTCAGGATTATGGGGAAGGTGATGCAGGGGTATGAGCAGCGGTATGTGCTATACAAGAAAGCGGTGGCCGACTTGGGCGCTTGGTATCAAGCTAACGGTTTTCGGATGATGGTGCTAAAGGGATTGGCTTGTGGAATGAATTGGCCAAAGCCTGAGCATAGACCATACGGGGATATAGATATTTACCTGTTTGGGAAGCAGAAAGAAGCGGACGAGGAAATGATTTCAAGTTTCAAGATTCAGGATCCAAGTTTTAAGATTGACAACTCACACCACCATCACACGGTTTTTCAGTGGCAGGGGTTCACGGTAGAGAATCATTATGATTTCTTGAATGTACATCATCATAAGTCGAATGTTGAGCTTGAAGCGATTCTTAAGAGTTTAGCTCACACAGACAATACTTGTTTTCGTCACACAGATAGCACAGATAACACAGATATTTGTTTGCCTTCGGCAAACTTCAATGCTCTGTATTTGTTGAGACACGCGATGAGTCATTTTGCTTCCACAGGGATGAATATGCGGCAGTTGTTGGATTGGGCGTTCTTTGTTGAAAAGCAGGGTAAGGAAGTGGATTGGGAATGGTTGCAGGGAGTACTGAAAAAGTATGGGATGGAGAAGATGTTTGATGTTATGAATGTCATTTGTGTGGAAGACTTGGGGTTTAATTTAGTTGAGAGTTTAGGGTTTAGTGTTCGCTCATCAAGCTCGCGGGCCGAAGCAGAGAGTCAGTTGAAAAGTGTAGAGTTTATAAAGATGAAAGGAAGGGTGTTGAGTGATATAATAGAACCAGAAATTAACGAAAAGTCTCCTAAGCACGTTTGGAAACGAATACCATTCAAGTATCGTAGATGGAAAGCCAATGCTTGGAAGCATGAACTGTGCTTCAATGACAGTATGAGTAGTGCATTTTGGTCGGGAGTTAAGAACCATCTGCTGAAACCATCTTCAATATAGTGTATGGTTATTCACTTCATTCGATATTTTCTAAGGTGTTCATGGCCTTCAGCAGATGGGTTATTGTTTATAGTCAGTTGAAAGTTTAAAGCTATTAAGAAAATGGAAAAAGATATTGCTACCCGTTTGCGGTAATTTATGGATAACGAGGCCAAGTCCGGCGCGATGGATTTTGGCTGTATCTCACCCGAATACATCTATCGTATGTGGGGTGGACAAGTGCCGTTGTCTGAAATCGAAAAGGCTTTTATGGAAATCAAAAATGTTTGAGGTAGATGATCATTGACAATAAAGTACTAAATGAGCTTTCAGACAAGGCGAAGGAAAGCCCAAGGCTGCGTTGCAATCTTGATTTGCGTAACAGTGCCGAGGACCAAAGCCAACGGATGCTGAATGCCTTGGAGCCAGGAACGGTGATGCCCGTACATAGACATAGGAATTCTGGTGAAACTTGCATTTGTGTGCGAGGCCACTTTGAAGAATATTTCTATGACGAAAACGGTGTACTGACAGATACTGTTGATATGGTGCCAGGTGGGCCAATACTAAATATTGAGGCTGGCCAGTGGCATAGTTTGCGTTGTTTTGAACCAAACACCATACTTTTCGAAGCAAAGGACGGTCCGTGGGAACCGCTGGGGGAAGAGGATGTTTTTAAAGTTTAGAGTTTAGAGTCAGTTTTAAAGTTGATAGTATATAGTTTGTAGTTTATAGTGTATGGTTTATAGTCAGTGGAAAGTTGAGAGTGGATAGTTAAAGGTTCAAAGATCAAATTTTCAAGTAATTAATTTAAAACATCAATAAGATGAAAGGTATAGTTTTAGTTGGCGGCAGTGGTACCCGCCTTTACCCTATCACCAAGGGGGGCA
>JAEEGL014772295.1_pt1 | contig 11323 bp, 12 predicted proteins | sample 9134231 | NCBI WGS metagenome assembly JAEEGL01 (sample SAMN16246548, study PRJNA631951) | gut metagenome | biome: gut microbiome; feature: rumen; material: fiber-attached | host: Bos | place: Iran: Karaj | collected 2018-10
GCAGTTTTGGAATGTGCTTAAAGGCGATATGAGCCTTGTGGGTACGAGACCGCCGACAGTGGATGAGTTCGAGCTTTATGAGGCGCATCACAAGGCAAGGCTGTCTGTAAAGCCGGGTATCACAGGTATGTGGCAGGCTACGGGACGCAGTGACATAACGAATTTCGAAGAGGTGGTAAAGCTTGACACAAGGTATATCACCGAGTGGTCTATAGGATTGGATATTTATCTGTTGCTTTTGACCATTAAGGTCGTACTGACCGGAAGGGGGGCTGAATGACCGATAAGAAGATCAAGTGTTTTGTTACGGGTGTGAACGGTCAGCTGGGATATGACGTTATGTGCGAGCTGGTGCGAAGAGGGCATGAGGCTGTCGGTTCCGATATAGCGGAAGGCTATACCGGATTTGCGGAGGAATTGGCCGGAAAGGCAAAATATATCACATTGGATATAACGAACGACGAAAAGGTCAGTGAGGTTTTGCTTGCGGAAAAACCGGATGTTGTCATTCACTGCGCTGCATGGACGGCGGTGGATGCGGCTGAAGCGCCTGAGAATGAGGCGAAAGTCCGGGCGGTTAACGTAGAGGGTACTCATAACATAGCAAATGCCTGCAAGACTATCGATGCCGCCATGATATATATTTCGACGGATTATGTTTTCGACGGACAGGGAGAGAAACCCTGGGAGCCGGATCAGACGGATTATGCGCCGCTTAATGTTTACGGCAGATCAAAGCTGGACGGAGAGCTGGCGGTTTCATGTATTTTACAGAAATATTTTATAGTGCGCATTGCGTGGGTCTTCGGTCTTAACGGTAAGAACTTCATACGCACCATGATAAATGCGGGAAAAACACACGACAGTGTGAGGGTGGTGTCGGACCAGATCGGAACGCCTACCTATACGGCCGATCTCGCGGTTTTGCTGTGTGATATGGCTGAAAGCGATAAATACGGATATTATCACGCTACCAATGAAGGCGGGTATATAAGCTGGTATGATTTCTGCTGTGAGTTTTACAGGCAGTACGGTCTTGATACAGAGGTCATTCCGGTCACGACTGCAGAGTACGGGCTGAGCGCCGCGAAACGCCCCTTTAACAGCAGGCTGGATAAATCAAAGCTCTCAGAGGCAGGATTCAGGCGTCTGCCCACATGGCAGGATGCCGTGGCGAGATATTTGAAGAATGCAAAACTATAACATGAATCATATAATTACTTTGGGGATATAATTACAAACCTATCAATAAATTTTTACACGGAGGAAGAAATGGCTGAATATGTTTTGAGTTGCAGTTCAACAGTGGATCTCAACGCTGATTACATGAGGAAGAGAAATCTTCCGTTTGCAAAGTTCCATTACGAACTGGATGGTGTAGTACACACTGATGACATGGGCGTCACAATGCCGATGGAGAAGTTTTACAAGGCTATGGAAGACGGTGCCATGACCAGGACAACACAGATCAACACAAGTGAGTATATCGATTTTTTTGAATCATATCTCAGAACCGGCAAAGATATTTTGCACGTTACATTAAGCTCGGGTATTACAGGTACGATAAATTCCGCAAATGCAGCGGCCGAAGAGCTTAGGATGAAATATCCGGATCGAAAGATATATGTTGTTGATTCTTTGGCGGCATCCAGTGGATACGGTCTTCTGATGGATAAGATGGCGGACCTCAGGGATGAAGGCATGGATATCGATGAGCTTTACGCATGGGTATATAATAACAGGCTTGAAGTAAACCACTGGTTCTTTACCAGCGATCTTAAATATCTTGTAAGGGGCGGTCGTGTCTCTCCTGCGGCGGGATTTGTGGGTAACGTGCTCAACATCTGTCCTCTGCTTAATGTGAATGACAAGGGTGAGTTGATACCGCGTATGAAGGTGCGCCCCAAAAAGAAAGTTATACTGGAGACCTTCAATAAAATGAAACTGTTGGCTGCTGACGGTGAAGATTACAGCGGAAAATGTTTTATATCGCATGCCGCATGTTATGAGGACGCAAAGGCTCTGGCTACTTTTATAGAAAACTATTTCAAAAAGCTGGACGGTCCGGTTCAGATTTACGATATAGGCACTACCATCGGAGCTCATACGGGTCCCGGTACGGTTGCGCTTTTCTTCTGGGGAATGAAGAGGGTAGACTGATAAATCTTTATTAGAGGAGCTGAATAGGATGGGACAGATCAAAGTCACTAAAACCCCTATTGAGGGACTGGTGCTGATAGAGCCGACAGTTCACGGCGATGACAGGGGATATTTTTCGGAAACATACAACCAAAATGATTTTACGGAAGCAGGCATTGATGCTGTGTTTGTGCAGGATAATGAGTCCATGAGCAAAAAGGGTGTGCTCAGAGGGCTTCACTTTCAGAAGGAATTCCCGCAGGCTAAGCTAGTGAGAGTTATAGAGGGTTCTGTGTTTGACGTGGCTGTGGATATGCGCAAAGGCAGCAGTACATACGGCAAATGGCACGGTGAGATACTGACCGAGGAAAACCACAGGCAGTTTTTTATACCGGAAGGTTTTGCGCACGGTTTCTTGGTACTGTCTGATCGTGCCAGGTTTTGTTATAAGGTTACGGATTTCTACCATCCCGGAGATGAGGGCGGAGTTGCATGGAATGATCCGGGCATTGGCGTAGTATGGCCGGAGGTGACAGGTGACTACCCGGGCAGCGCCGATCCGTCGGGCTACAGGCTTTCAGACGGAACACCGTTAAACCTCAGCGAAAAAGATACAAAGTGGGACACTTTGTCGTAGCATAAACGGATGTGTTGATATTTAGTTTAGGATGCAATATTGGAGGAAAAAATGAACATCATAGTGACAGGCGGTGCCGGATTTATCGGCAGTAACTTTATCTTTCACATGTTAAACAAGTATCCGGATTACAGGATAATATGCTTGGACTGTCTGACTTACGCCGGCAATCTCTCAACACTTGAGCCTGTTATGGATAATCCGAATTTCAGGTTTGTAAAGGAATCCATCACGGACAGAGAAGCGGTAGATAAGCTCTTTCAGGAGGAAAAACCTGATATTGTGGTGAACTTTGCTGCGGAGAGTCACGTTGACAGATCGATAGAAGATCCGGAGGTGTTCTTACGTACCAATATCATCGGAACTTCGGTATTGATGGATGCCTGCAGAAAATACGGCATCAAGAGATACCATCAGGTTTCAACCGTCGAGGTATACGGCGATCTTCCACTTGACAGGCCCGATCTTTTGTTTACTGAAGAAACACCTATACATACCAGCAGCCCTTACAGCTCATCAAAAGCAGGAGCGGATCTTTTGGTTCTTGCTTATCACAGAACTTACGGGCTTCCGGTGACTATAAGCCGCTGCTCAAATAACTACGGACCTTATCATTTTCCGGAGAAGCTGATACCGCTTATGATAGCAAATGCCTTAAATGACAAGCCGCTGCCGGTCTACGGTGAAGGCTTAAATGTCAGGGATTGGCTCTATGTTGAGGATCACTGCAAGGCCATAGATCTCGTGATCCACAAAGGACGTGTGGGTGAAGTTTACAACATCGGCGGTCACAATGAGATGCGCAACATCGATATCGTGAAGCTTATCTGTAAGGAGCTTGGAAAACCGGAGAGCCTTATAACTTATGTCAAAGACAGGAAAGGTCATGATATGCGTTATGCCATCGATCCTACGAAGATACACAGGGAACTGGGCTGGCTGCCGGAGACAACCTTTGCCGAAGGCATTAAGAAGACGATAGACTGGTATCTCAACAACCGCAAGTGGTGGGAGGATATCATTTCCGGCGAGTATGTTCAGTATTACGAGAAGATGTACGGGAATCGGTGATCAGATTATAAGGAGATTTACATGAAGGGTATAATATTAGCCGGTGGCTCCGGCACAAGGCTTTATCCGCTTACAATGGTGACTTCCAAACAGCTTTTGCCGGTGTACGACAAGCCTATGATATATTATCCGCTTTCGACGCTGATGCTGGCAGGGATCAGGGATATTTTGATAATATCAACCCCCACGGATCTTCCGAATTTCGAAAGGCTTTTGGGAGACGGTTCGCATTTCGGTGTCAACCTGTCTTATAAGGTTCAGCCTTCACCTGACGGACTTGCCCAGGCGTTTATACTGGGAGACGAGTTCATAGGTGATGATGCCTGCGCCATGGTGTTGGGTGACAATATCTTTTACGGCAACGGCTTTGGCAGGATGTTGAGGGCAGCAGGTAAAAACGCTGAGGAGAACGGTCGTGCTTCGGTGTTCGGATACTATGTTCCGGATCCGGAAAGATTCGGTGTCGTAGAGTTTGATGCAGAAGGAAAAGCGGTCAGCATAGAGGAAAAACCGGCAGTGCCGAAATCCAATTATGCTGTGACAGGTCTGTATTTTTATCCGGCGGGTGTTGCCTCAATGGCAAAGCAAGTAAGGCCTTCTGCCAGAGGCGAGCTTGAGATCACAACTTTGAATGAAATGTACTTAAAGGACGGTACCCTGGATGTACAGCTTTTGGGACGCGGATTTGCATGGCTTGATACAGGCACGATGGATTCGCTTGCAGAGGCAACATCTTTTGTACAGATGATCCAGTCGCGCCAGGGCATCACCATATCCGCGCCGGAGGAGATAGCATATATCAACGGTTGGATCGGAAAAGAAAAGCTCACCGAGTCGGCCGAGCTGTACGGCAAGAGCCCGTACGGTATGTACTTGAAGGCTGTGGCACAGGATAAGATTCGATATTAGATTAGAAATTAGACAGTTCCCAGGGCAGTTTAATAGTGAACGAAATTTCAATTTCGTCTGCTATATCAGGGGATTTAAGGATAAAATATGCAGGTAGAAATATATTCTGACGGTTCAAGCAGGGGAAACCCGGGACCGGGCGGTTATGGTACGGTGTTGAGGTATGTTACGCCGGAGGGAGAGGAACATATAAAAGAGCTTTCCGGAGGTTATTCCCTTACCACCAATAACCGTATGGAGCTGTTGGGGGCGATAGTCGGGTTCGAGAGCTTGAAAAAGCCATGCGAGGTAGTATTTACTTCCGATTCCAAGTATGTGACGGATGCTTTTAACCAGGGGTGGATATACAACTGGCAAAAGAAGGGCTGGGTTAAGAGCGACAAGAGCAAGGTTAAAAACCGGGACCTCTGGGAACGGCTTTTAGCAGCAGTTGCACCCCACAAGGTGACGTACGTCTGGGTGAAGGGACACAACGGACACAAATATAATGAGAGATGTGATGCTCTCGCTACAGCGGCCGCTGATGCGGATAACCTTGAGGAAAATATGGAACAATAGTTACTTTTCACAATCAATATCCGATATTAGGTCGGCTTGACTGCTTGCCGAGCAGAATGCCGATTCAAAGACAGGCCTATGAATGTATGTGAAGTGACTGTGAATAGTAACTTACTTAGAAGGAGGACATCATGACGAATCCGTCTGATTTATATAAGATAATGGGCGACTGGGGAAAGTTCGCAAATGCCCATCCGAAGTTTGTGAATTTTATGAACGTAGTCATGGCGCAGGGTATAGACGAGGGCGATGTGATAGAGATCACAGTGACCAAAAAAGATGCAGAGCCTATCACTGCCAATATGCGAGTGACTGCTGATGATATAGATATTATCAATGATCTGAAAAGTTTGAGGTAAAACCTGCTTAATGCAGTTTTTCTGTTTCGCTGTTATTTTGCCTGGAAGCATACCAATAAAACAGTATAACAAAAAAGAACCACACTTTTCTCGAAATGAAGTGAGATTAGGATGGTTCTTTTTTGCTGTTCATGTATACATGCGCCGAAACCGCCTGTTTTGTTTGACAAAAGGGCAGTGCTGTGTTATAAGTGTTTGCGAGTAAGTGGAGGCAAACTATGAACAAGAAGCAAAAAAAGATGATCACACGCATTGTGGTCGCGGCTGTATTTTTTCTGGTTCTGGAGATAACAGAGCACCTTGGAGTCTTCGAATCTATGGGAGCCGTTGGCGGTATCCTGAGTTTCGTTCTGTTTCTTATACCCTATCTTATAGTCGGGTATGATATACTCAAAAAAGCATTCAAAAACATACTGCACGGACAAGTCTTCGACGAGTGCTTTCTTATGGTGGTGGCAACGATCGGCGCTATCGGATTGGGTGAATACAGCGAAGGCGTTGCGGTTATGCTGTTTTACCAGCTGGGCGAATTTTTCCAGAGCTATGCCGTGGGCAAGAGCAGGCGTAATATTTCCGAGCTTATGGACATAAGACCTGATTATGCTAATATCGAGCAGGACGGAAAGCTCGAAAAGGTTGATCCGGAGGAGATCGCCATAGGCACGATCATAACCGTACAGCCCGGTGAGCGTGTTCCGCTGGATGGATTTGTGGCCGAGGGACATACGACGCTGAATACGGCGTCTCTGACAGGCGAGTCGGCACCGAGGGAGATCAAGCAGGGTGATGAGATAATCTCCGGTTGCATCAACATGACAGGCGTTATAAAGGTTCAGACCACCAAGGAATTCGGCGAGTCCACGGTGGCAAAGATACTGGAGCTGGTGGAGAATTCAAGTTCACACAAATCCAGATCGGAAGAGTTCATCAAGAAATTTGCAAAATATTATACTCCGGTGGTATGCGCAGGCGCGTTGTTACTGGCTTTGTTGCCACCCATTGTACTGATGATCATGGGAAATCCGGCAAACTTTAACACCTGGGTATACAGGGCGTTCACTTTCCTGGTTATAAGCTGTCCATGCGCACTGGTGATATCAATACCACTAAGCTTTTTTGCGGGTATCGGCGGCGCTTCGAATTCCGGAATCCTGGTAAAAGGCGCCAATTATCTGGAGGCTTTATCCAAGACGGAGGCTGTGATCTTTGATAAGACCGGCACCATGACAAAAGGTGTTTTCGAAGTGGTGAAGATACATGAGGCCGCCATGCCGGAGGATAAGATACTGGAATATGCGGCGTATGCCGAGTGTGCTTCGACTCACCCCATAGCAAAGAGTATTTTGAGAGCATATGACGGTGAGCTTGACAGATCAAGAGTTTCCAATATAGAGGAGATAAGCGGAAACGGTGTAAAGGCAGTAGTTGACGAGTTCGAGATCGCCTGCGGAAACTCAAAGCTGATGAAGTCTGTCGGTATCGATATCAAGCCCTGCGAATGTCGCGGAACCCTGGTACATATCGCGGTTGACGGCATGTATGTTGGACATATTCTGATAAAGGATCTGCCGAAACCCAATGCGGCTCTTGCAATCACAAGGTTAAAGGAGCTTGGCGTAAAACGTCTGGCCATGCTGACCCGGGATGTTTCGGAGGTGGCTTTGGATGTGGCCGAAACATTGGGCATAGAAGAATACTATTCGGACCTTTTGCCACAGGACAAAGTAACTTATGTTGAAAAATTCCTGAAAGAGAAAAAGCCCAAGAAAACATTATGTTTTGTGGGTGACGGAGTGAATGACGCGCCGGTGCTCACCATGTCGGATATAGGTATCGCTATGGGCGCTATGGGTTCGGATGCTGCGATAGAGGCAGCTGACATTGTGCTCATGGATGACGATCCGGGTAAGATCGCAAAAGCCATACGCATTTCGAGAAAATGCATGCGCATAGTATATGAAAATATATATTTTGCAATAGGCGTTAAGGTTGTGTGCCTCATATTGGGAGCATTCGGAATAGCTAACATGTGGCTTGCGATTTTTGCCGATGTGGGCGTTATGATATTGGCAGTCATAAATGCAATGCGTGCGCTTGCAGTAAAAAAATTATGATAAACAATTATATGACTGAGTGACAGATGAGCTGCAGAGTCGTCTGACTTGGTGGATCATATGAGAAAAAAAGAAAAGATAAAACTTATAATAGAAAGATTATCTGCGGAATACCCGCAAAGTACCTGTACTCTGGATTATGATGATGCATGGAAACTGCTGGTTTCAGTAAGGCTCGCTGCTCAGTGCACGGACGAACGTGTGAATCGCATTGTGCCCGGGCTGTATGAAAAGTTTCCGAGTGTGGAAGCGTTAGCGGGAGCGAGCATAGAGGAGATCGAGGATATCATAAAGCCCTGCGGTCTGTTTCATTCAAAGGCTAAGGATATATCTGCTTGCATGAAGATGCTGCACGAAGAGTGCGGCGACAAAGTGCCTGATAATATGGAAGAGTTGCTTAAACTCCCCGGAGTGGGCAGGAAGTCCGCAAATCTGGTATTGGGTGACGTTTTCGGAAAGCCTGCCATAGTCACGGATACGCATTGTATCAGGTTGAGCAACAGGCTGGGACTTGTAAAGAATGAGAAAGATCCTTATAAGGTAGAGATGGAGCTTAGAAAGATAGTGCCGCCCGAAGACGGAAACGCGCTCTGCCACAGGTTCGTGGATCACGGCAGGGTGGTGTGTACTGCCAGGACCAAGCCGTATTGTGACAGATGTGTGTTGGCGGATATATGTCCTAAGAACATTTAGAAGTCACTATACAGTATTCGTATGACCTTTGCTTGATCAAGATATTTACAGCACATTATAATGAGTCGGAAAATAAATTTTCGTATCAGAGGAGAAAAGAATGAATGATAATATTACTGTCGGCATAAAGGGTGAGTCCGAGAAGATCGTGACGGAGGATATCACAGCAGGGGCTTTGTGCAGCGGATCACTTCCGGTGTTCGCAACACCCGCTATGATAGCCATGATGGAGGAAACATGTTTTAAATCGATCCATCCGTTGCTTGAAGAAGGGTATGGCACCGTTGGCACCAGACTTGAGGTGGATCATATGTCACCTACACCGGTAGGCTTGTTGGTCAGATGCGAGAGTATGCTGACGGAGGTGGACGGAAGGAAGCTGGTATTCGATGTAAAGGTTTATGATGAAAAGGGTCTTGTAGGAACCTGTGTTCATGAACGTTTTATCATAAACAACGAAAAATTCATGGCTAAAGCGGCACAGAAGTCTTTGGGTTGACAGTTTAGAGGACCAGTGAAAACAGAAAAGACCGGGAAAAAAATCGGGAAAGCAATAGTTTTGTTGCTATTCACAGTCACCCCAACTGAATACGAGATATTGACTGTGAATAGTATAAATCTAAAATAATTGGAGAGACGAACATGAAAAAGGTATTTATCGACGGAAGTGAAGGCACCACAGGACTTCGTATAAATGAGCGTTTTGAGAAAAGGGATGATATTGAACTCTTAAAAATAGACAGCGATTTACGTAAAGATCCGGAGGAGATCAAAAAGTTTATAAACGCATCAGACATCACTTTCCTGTGTCTGCCTGACCAGGCGGCAATAGAGGCTGTGGCACTGTGTGATAATCCGGACACTGTCATCATAGACACGTCGACGGCTCACAGGACAAACCCGGATTGGGCATACGGTTTTCCGGAGCTGTCAAGCGAGCACAGACAAAAGATAAAGAATTCAAAAAGGATAGCTGTTCCCGGTTGTTATGCCAGCGGCTTTATAGCATTAGCTTTTCCTCTTGTAAAAGACGGTATATTACCTGCGGACTATCCTATTTCCGTAAATGCTGTTTCCGGTTACAGCGGGGGCGGAAAAAAACTGATCGCCGCTTATGAGCAGGAAGGCCGTGACAGTAAATTCGATTCTGCCAGGATGTATGCCTGGGGACAGAGCCACAAGCATCTGAAGGAGATGAAGGCTGTGACGGGAATTTCTCGTGAGCCGCTGTTTATGCCGATGACCACAAACTATCACAGCGGAATGGTTGTACAGGTTCCTCTGTTTTCGGAGCTTCTGTCAAAGAAGATGTCACCGGAAGAGCTTCGCGATCATTTTGCAAAATATTACGAGAACGAGAAATTTATAAAAGTAATGCCCTTCGGCTTTGAGGCAGAGGAGGGAGGAGCTCTTTTCTCAGATGTCTGCGCAGGATGGGACGGAATGCAGATCTTTGTCACCGGAAACAATGATCGTATCGTGGTGGCAAGCCGTTTCGACAACCTCGGAAAAGGTGCGTCCGGAGCAGCAATACAGTGCCTGAACATAGTATTGGGCTGCGATGAGGCTAAAGGATTAAACCTATAATACATTACCCCGAAGGCAACTTCGGGGTTTTTTGTGCCCTTTTTTAAAAATGTGTTGACAAACTTCGTGGGTGGTGCTATCTTATGTTTTAGATGTTAGCACTCCATGCAATCGAGTGCTAATAACAGAAAAAGAACGAAGAAACCATATTTTGAAAGGAGGTATTCATGGAAGAGCTTGACGAGCGCAAAACCAAGATATTGAAAGCGGTCATACGTAATTACCTGGATACCGGAGAGCCGGTGGGAAGCCGTACAATTTCAAAATATACGGACCTAAATCTTTCTTCGGCTACTATCAGAAACGAGATGAGCGATCTGGAGGATCTGGGGTATATCGTATCGCCGCACACTTCCGCAGGGCGTATCCCTACGGACAAGGGCTACAGATTCTACGTGGACAATCTTATGATGGAAAAAGATCGTGAAGTTTCCGATATGAAGGAATTCGTCATCGAGCACACGGAGAAGATGGAAGCGGTGTTAAAGCAGGTTGTGAAGCTTCTTGCCACCAACACCAACTACGCCACCATGATAACGGCTCCAAACGCATCTCACGGAAAACTGAAATTCATACAGCTTTCGCTGGTGGATGATGAACATATGCTGGCGGTCATCGTGTTGGACAGGAATGTCATCAAGAACAAGATGATAGATATTGTGGAGAAACCCGATGCCGAAGTGGTATTAAAGCTTAATCTGCTGTTGAACACCCATTTGAACGGCATGTCGCTTGATCAGATAAATCTTGCGTTGATCACACGCATGAAAGAGCAGGCAGCTGAGTATGCGGGCATTGTGGAGGGCGTGCTGAACGCAATAGCAGAGGCTATCGGCGAGGACGAGGATTTGGAGATCTACACATCCGGAGCTACCAATATTTTCAAATATCCTGAGCTTTCGGATTCGAGAAAAGCGTCCGAGTTGATTCTGGCACTTGAGGAGAAAACCGCTCTGGCCGATCTGGTTACTGTGGAAACGGATGATGAGAATGATATTCAGGTTTACATAGGTAGTGAGAGCCCGGTATCCACCATGAAAGACTGCTCGGTTGTGACAGCAAGCTACGATCTGGGCGACGGTATGAAGGGCACCATAGGCATCATAGGTCCGAAGCGAATGGACTACGAGAATGTTTATGATAATCTTAAGACCTTGAAAAGGCAGTTGGACGGCATATTCAAGAAGGACGATACATAGCGTAAGACCAACTTAGAATAATAACCACAAGAAAGGAAAAGACATGTCAGATGAGAA
>JAEEGL015304673.1_pt1 | contig 11323 bp, 10 predicted proteins | sample 9134231 | NCBI WGS metagenome assembly JAEEGL01 (sample SAMN16246548, study PRJNA631951) | gut metagenome | biome: gut microbiome; feature: rumen; material: fiber-attached | host: Bos | place: Iran: Karaj | collected 2018-10
AAGAGCATTTGCAAAACTGCTTATAATACATTCTGCGGAAACGGAGGATGATTTGAAAATTCCTCCTGGAAATAAATTTGAGCATCTTACAGGAAATTTAAAAGATTATTGCTCAATAAGAATCAATAATCAGTGGAGAGTAAAGTTTAAGTTTCAGAATAATGAAGCTTATGAAGTTCAGATTGTGGATTACCACTAACGGAGATTGTTTTATGAACGAGAAATTTGAATTGCCAAAAATCGGCGATATCCTTGTAGAGGAATTTTTAGAACCTCTTGGAATTACTTCGTACCGGCTTGCAAAGGATTTGGGAGTTTCAACAAGTTCAATTTTGGACTTGGTTCACAACAAGAGGAGAATCTCCGTAGAAATGTCCCTAAGACTTTCCAAGTATTTTGGCACATCATCAAAATTTTGGCTCAACATGCAGAATGAACTGGATTTAAGGGAAATGCAGAAAAAAATCGAAAGCGATTTGGATAAAATCCCAAGGTGCCAGAAAACAGCATAAGGCGAATTTTTGATGACTTCCATCATTGAATGACAGACTAATCATAATCCTGCAACAAAGTCCGCAGTTCTGTTTCCATTTTTTTGTAGATTGGCTCGATTATGTCAATGGCTGTGGCTTTTTTTGTGTTCACGGATTTATTTGACAGATGATTTGCAAGCACGGTCATAATGCTCACAAAAACTTTGTCACACCATTTCCTTTCCATTTTGATAAAGCCCAGTATTTCCTTTTCATTTTTCAAGCCGTGCAGCGACATGAATTTCGACCTGTACTCGTCATACTCTTCCGAAAGCACAACTTTTAAAACACTTGCATCAGAAAAAGTGTTCACCCATTTTTCAGCTTGATTTATAAGCAGGTCTTTGTCGATGCTCCACTTGGGAAGCTTCATAGAAATCATCCTGAATATGTCGCCAAGGATTTCAGTCCTTATCCAATGCTCGTTCATGTGGTCATCGGATATTTCCCTGAAAAGACGTATCTTTGCAATGTGCAGCCTTATCGTGAAAAAAAGTTCCTGGCACTTGTTGTACCATTGCGTTCCCTTTAGGTCACTGAAATTTTGTGAGAAGTAAAAGTCCCTTATGAACTCATAACGCTTGTCGTACATAAATCATTTTCTGTTCCGTTTTGCATATGCGGTAGCCTTTTGTAAAAAGCTCTCAACGTTTTCATCCTGGGCGAAATATTCTTGATGCCATTTTGTATAATCAAAACGCTCTCTCTGAATTGCGGCAATAAAATATTCAGCCTCAACTATGCCCATATTTTTTACAAGGCAGTCCATTCCACGAGTCATGAGTTCAACAGTCGCTGTTGGCGCATAAGTTATATCTGTCATTTTAAGCCCTCCTCAGAAAGAATCTGTATAAATTGTACTGGATTTAAAATCGTCGTTTTATCCGATTTATATTTTAAAATCCTGTCATCTGTAGTTAAAAAATAGTCGCAATTTGCATATTCAGCACATGCAACATGACATGAATCCGCAACCTTTACACCTGTTGCTTGAATTTTCTTTGCAATGGCGAGTATTTCATCATTTTTATCAGCTCCGACATATTCTACAGCATTGTCAAAAAATTCTGCTATTGTATTTCGTCTTGTCACATGGGGATTACGGCTGTTTTCATAATCAAGTACATATGATGTTACCAAATCAAGTTTCTTCTCGCGAATCAAATGCTGCACAAACAGTTTTGCCTGAGATTCAAGCGAAATGCGGAGGTAAGACTGATCATCATACGGTCTGTTGTAACAACAGTTATCAAGGTAAACTTTCATCGTCTTATTTTATCATATTTTTCAGATTTTGTGTATGAAATTTGTATGTTTTTACAATTTTTGACTCCAAGTGTGAGTATGCAGTTAAGACGGAAATAAAACTGGCTTCAAATTTTTTGGCAAGGATTTTTATTTTTCAATACACGTCTTTCCCAGTTCCAAGCCAACTCCGGAAACTTTAACGTCCCTACACAAGCTCTTCACCGGGAAGTACTGTTTCTTGCTAGTCCAAAGGACGCAACAGGCGGAAACCAACAAAGTTGGTACGGATACTCTGGCTTCTATGGCGGTCCAACACCTTGCAACGGACAGCGATGCCATCGTAGCAACCGCCGTGAATAAAACGAGTCTCGTGGTAGTCTCGGAAGGTCAACCATACCCACTCACATACGTTGCCACTCATATCGTAGAGGCCATAGCCGTTTGCCATTTTCTGTGCTACAGGATGTGTTACATTATTGCTGTTGTCATCGTACCACCCAACTTCGTCCAAGTCATCGCTTCCAGAATATGTGTAGTCCTCTCCGCCTTTTGCAGCTTCTTCCCATTCATCGTTCGTAGGAAGCCTATAACCTTTAGAGTAAAAGTCGCACTCAACCTCGGAGTCAATACTTTCATCATTGTGCGGAGTGTACCCCCAGTACTCCGGGTCGGTCTCTCCATCCACAGAATATGCAGGAGTAAGTCCTTCTATCAGGCTCAGCTTATTACAGAAATATACAGCATCAAACCAGCTTACGCATTCAACCGGGTTATTTGCCGTGTTGTCTTCAAGAGCATTCCTCTGATCGTCATGAAGTTCATCGTTGGAACGTTGGAACCAGCTTGGATTTTCTCCCATCACTTTTTTATAGAGTCTTTGGGTTACCGGAGTCTGTCCCATTCTGAAATTTGTTCCGGGAATAGCGACCATCTTGGATTCAGTGTCAATTCCAATGCTTATCACATCTGCGGCAGGTGCAACATCCGTGTCGTATTCCATGATAAACTCGTATGCTATGCGCTTGGGCTTTCCGTTCTCCGGGTTGGTAAGCCTTATTGCAGACTCCCCAAACTCTTCCACACGCCCTGTAAACTCACCGCTCTTTGTCGTAATCTTCACGGTGTCGCCGACGTTAACATCCTCTTCCAATTCCTGTCTTGTCATAAATGCTCCTTGTGTATGTAAAGGTTTCTTCTATTATATAACCGAATCCGCTGTTATTCTATGCGCGTGTCCACTTTTAATTCCGCAATTTTACTTTTCAATTAATGCCCTTGCCATAAGCCAAAATCAACATTTCTTCCATAGAGATTACGTTAGTAATCTCAAATCCGTGTGACCGCCCAAAAAACTCGATACTCAACCAAATATCATTTCCACTCAATTCCGACAAACCTCAGTCGCGCCACATAGATTCATCTGCAATCTTCAATTCAAAATCCCTGGTGTAGTAATGCGTCCTTTTTTTACGGTCATATTTGATAAAGCATCATGCCCTATATTACAGACTAAAAAAAAATTTAATCCGAAAACTAGCGGAGCAGCAGGTCTTCCAGATTGAGCGTAAAATCTTTATCGGCATAACAGTAACCCTTGTGGTAAAAATCATATTCAATCGGAACGTTCAGCCTGCAACGGAGAAATTCCAAATCACGGCTGATTGTGGAAAGCGACCAATACTGCTCCTCATCGTCTCCCCAAAAGCTCTTGTTGCATGCTTTCAAAAGGTCATTCGAGTTCGGATAGCTTCCGGCCTTGATGAGCTTCAAGATAACCGCAATCCTTTCTATCCGCAGATTCGTTGCCTTTAGATTTTTCTTTTCATCTTTCGGAGTGTCGCGGCAGACAATTTCCCTTCCGTCCTTACTGAAATTGACGCACGAAAAAAAAGCCCACCCGTTGATTTCGATTTCCCTTGAGTTTCCTTCATAAATGACTTCCTTCAGGGAATTGCAGTTTACGAAAGCACCATCCTTTATTTTTTTAACGCTCTCAGGAATAGTGATTTTTTCAATCGGCTTCATCTCCGGCACGGATTTCAAATGCTGATAGCTTTCATAAAAAGTGTTCGTACCTATGGTCCTGATTCCGTCGGGAATTCTGACATCCGTATTTTCAGACGAAAGACGTAAAAGCGTTGTCCTGTGTTTTTTGTTCACAAGGAAACCTTCGTCAATGCTGTACGCTGGATTTGAAAGAAGCACGTCCGCAATCTGCATTGGTGTGAGCGCAGTCGATTTTTTATTTTTAGATGAGTTCTGAACAGAAAGCTCGCAGATATTTTCCCCCACCCTGATTTTTTTAAGATTTTTTCCGCAATTAAAGCATCCGATTTTTTTCACGCTTTCTGGAATGCTGATTTCCTTAATGGAAGGACAGCTATCAAAGTTGACGTTGAATTCCTTCAAAGTTTTCGGAAAAACAATTTCCTTCAGAGCCATGCACCAGGCAAATGCGTTGCTTGAAATTTCAGTAACAGAATCCGGTATGATGATTTTTTCAACAAAATCGTTCGACTCAATGTCGTCCGCAAAAATGTTGTCCGATATTATGTTCACGGAATCAGGAATAACGACAACGCTGTCACCACCCTTGTAGCGGCGCAGGACATTTTTATTTTCACCGGTCTTTTTATCCCTGCAAGCCCTTATTATGAAATCTGAATTGTTTGAGCACATAGCCTTCCCCTTGTCAAAACGAATGAATTTTCCCAAGCAATCTTCTCAGGATAATCCCCATTATAACAGGGCACTCTAGCATCACGTGATAGAGTAAAAAAATTTTTCGGAAATTTTACAGGAGACCTGCAATATTGAGATCGAGTTCAAAATCTTCATTCCCATAATAATATCCTTTCCGCTTTCTATCATATTCAATTACCGCACCCATACGATACCGCATAAAATTCAAATCACGGTCGAATGTCGGTTCGGAATAGCTTTCCAAATTTAGTCTTTTAGCGCAGATTTCCATGATTTCCTTCTTGTTTGGATATTCTCCAGATTTTATCAGTTTATGGATAATCATGAATCTGTCAACGCGAAGTCCCTGCGACTGTGGATCTTTATTTTTTTGTTTCGCACTGTCCTTGCAGATGATTTCACTTCCGTCATTACTGAAATGCTCGCACATTAAAAAAGCACCCTGACTTACATCAATATCTGTGGAAAAACCTTCGTAAACAACTTCCTTTAGAGAAGCACATCCAAAAAATGCATTGCGATTTATTTTCTTGACGCTCTTCGGAATTATGACTTTTTCAACAGGCTTCATCGATGAGGCAAGCTTACTATACTGATAAAGTTCATAAAATGTGTTGGGTCCAAGCGTTTCAATTCCATCAGGGATGCGGACTTCCGTTTCATCAAAGTTCAAACGGAAAAGAGTCGTCCGATATTTTGTATTAACAACAAAAGCTCCCTCAACAGCATAAACCGGATTCAAAAGAAGGACATCGGCAATTTGATCCGGTCTGGATGCCGTCATAGGTTTATTCTTTTCAAAGAATGACAATGCAACATAAGTGATGTTTTCACCCACATTGATTTTCCTGAGCGTTTTTGTAAAGCGAAGATTACCGACTTTCATTACACTTTCTGGCACCGTAATTTCCGCAATGGAAGGACAGTTCTCAAATTCAATGAAAAACTCCTTCATCTTTTTCGAAAACTCAATTTCCTTAAGAGCCATGCACCAGGCAAACGCACGTGACGCAATCTCCCTAACGGAATCTGGAATGACAATCTTTTCAATAGACTCGTTAGGCTCAACGTCATCTGCAAAAGCATAATCCCCTATTTTCTCCACACCCTCAGGAACCACAACGACACTATCTTTTCCCTTGTAACGGCGAAGCACATTTTGGGACTTACCAGTTTTTTTGTCCTTGTAGCTCTTTATGATGAAATCCTGATTGTCGAACGGCATCTTAAAACTCCTCTTAGCTTTTGCAGATGTAAACATTATAACACGACTTCAGATTTTTTTCATGCGCAAATTAAATTTTTTCCAAATCCGACAATTTTCATTCTCTTTTTCGTCCATAAACACGCCTCCTCCGTAAATTGATTGCCCCAGTATACAACCCCGCTCTAGCATTAGATGATAGAGCAAATTTTTTTTCGGAATTCTGTTGATTTTTCGATGATGGGATGTGGAGGTAATGAAGGGATTTTTAATATATGGAATATTTTTTCATAATAGCATATACTGTTCCCATGGAAGAACGCTTTCTGCCGATCGGCATTCAGGATTTTGAAAAACTCAGAAAAGGCGGCTACGTCTACGTGGACAAAACCAAATATGTCTATGAGCTTGCACGTCTCAGCACCCCGTTTTTTTTGAGCAGACCAAGACGATTTGGCAAAAGTCTTTTGCTTTCAACATTCGAGGCATTTTTTCTTGGGAAGAAAGAGCTGTTTGAAGGACTTTACATTTCTGAAAAAGAAAAGGAATGGGCTGAATGGCCGGTTATTAAAATCAGTTTCGGCGGCGACAATTATCCGGATTTGGATAGTCTGAAATCAACGCTTAATTTAACTCTCTCTGAATACGAAAAAAAATATAGTGTCGAAGTTACAGACCCGCGCCCTGCACCAAGACTAAAAAAACTGATTCTTGCCATTAACGAGCAGACCGGCAAGCAGGTTGTGATTCTGATTGATGAATACGACAAGCCGATTCTCGATGCCCTTTATACAGATTCCGAAGAACAGAACCGCCAGGAGCTCAGAAGTTTCTACAGCCCGCTGAAGGACTGCGACAAGTACATCAGATTTCTGTTCATCACCGGAATCACCAAGGTGAGCCACATAAATATTTTCAGCGGACTGAATCAACTTAACGACATCAGCTTGAACAGACAGTTTTCAAGTCTTTGTGGAATTTCAGAGACCGAACTGGAAGAATATTTTGAACCAGAAATAGAAGCCATTGCAGAAGATTTGAATTGGTCCATTTCAAAAACCAAGGAAAAACTCTCTGCAATGTATGACGGATATCATTTTTCACATAATGCCGAGGGAGTGTACAATCCGTTCTGCCTCTTGAAATGCTTTATGGAAAAATCTTTTGGCTCGTACTGGTTTGAAAGCGGAACACCGTCATTTCTTGTGAAGACTTTGCAGAACCAGCCTGTATTTTTGGCACACCTTGTAAACGGGCGCAGAGTAAAGGAAGACCAGTTTAAAAATTACGACCCTGACTCAAAGAACATGCTCCCAGTGGTTTATCAGAGCGGCTACCTCACGATAAAAGATTACAACCCGGAGAGGAACGTCTACACCCTTGACTTTCCCAACGAGGAAATAAAGTACGGCTTTCTCAACGTGCTCCTGAAAAAATTCGTGACCGTTCCCGATGATGATCTGGGGCTTGCAATCGACAATCTCTGCGACGCGCTCGAATCCCGCAATGTTGACCACGCGCTTTCCATAATAAAATCCGCCATCGCTGATTTACCCACAATCGTAAAAAAAGACATGTGCGAAAATTATTACGAGTCGGTCACTCACCTGATGTTCCGAATGACAGGCTGCAACGTGGTTTCAGAACTTCAGAATGTCGCAGGCCGAAGCGATGTGATTGTCACAACAAAAGATTCAGTCTTTATCTTCGAGCTGAAAATGGACAAGGGGCAGGATTTTGAAAAAGCAGCAGAACTTGCCCTCACCCAGATTGACGCAAACGCTTATTCCGAAAGATTCGCCGTAAGCGGAAAACAGATGTTCAAGGTCGGCGTTGTATTTTCAAGCGACGGCAAGGGAATTGTCGGGTGGAAGGTGAAGTAAAAAGCGAACAACTTCCAGACTTCACGTCTCATTTCCTAATCCAGATTTTTTTATTGTCACGCGGATTCGAGATTACTAACGTAATCTCTTCTGACTCGCACTTTTTTTGTCCGCAATCCCCTGCACCCCGACTGCGCCGGGGTACAGGGGATTGCGGATTGAATGTTTTTCACAGTGCCGCAGAACATAACAATATCCCCACTGATTTTAAGAAGGCTATAATTCCAGTTCAATCATTATGGGGAGATGATCGGAGACGTTCTCTTTATAGTTTTTTAGATTGTCGTATGAATTACCCTTTATTTTAATTGATACAGTGTCATCTTCATTCTTTTGCCCTCCACCTAAATATAAGTGAGTTTCTTCTATGACTTTTAGATTTTTAACAATAAAATGATCTATGTCTAACCTTGGATATATTTTTATTATACCATCCTCAAATCCGCTTGTGTGTAAGAAAAATTCTGAATTATTGCTATCTACTATTGCATCTGGAAATCTTTTAATTAAAACTTCACCAGCATCTTTACCAGAAGATGTTTTTCTCTTGGTATTGAAGTCCCCGCCAATAATTATCGCTTGATCTTTTAAGCTAGAATATAAAGTTTCTAGCTGTTTCAGATCGTTAAGATACTTTTCTAATTTTTTCGTATCTTTATCGTTATTTCCTGTTTTGACGTACAATGGCAAGTGTACATTTACAACTACAAAACTTTTATTAGAATTTCCCACTATACAAAATTCCGCAATCTGATTATGTGTTGTTGTAAATGGCTGCACATAATTAGAATAGTCTTTGTGTGTCTCTATAATTTTTGTGCTGTTATAAAAAACTACATTGCTTTGATCAGGATTTTTTTCATCCAAAGCAAAAATTACCCTCCATGTTGCGCCAAGTTTATTGCAAAACTCTCTTGTTTCTTTTGAATTCCTATTACTAACAGGGGCTTTTTCTTTTATGTTAAACTCTTGCAAAAGAATCAAATCTGCTTGACTATCCTTTATTATGGAACAAATGTTATTAAGCCATATCGGGTTGGTAATCCTATGGTTTCCCTTGTTACCTTCAACATTAAATGACATTACTTTTATAGTTTCCCCAAACAGAGAACATGTACATAGAAAAATACAAAGTGCGGCCAAAAACTTTTTCATTTGGAGACCTTCTCTTTTGCTTTACGGTGTCCTGCATCCGCAGCTTTTTGATAGTAGTACATGGCAAGATTCTTATCCTTTGAAATTCCAATTCCTTTTTCAAGGCATAGCGCAAGCTGATAATCCGCTTTCATATTGTTTTGCGCAGACGAGAGCTTGAACCACTTTATCGCTTCCGTAGAATCTATTGCAATGCCTTCTCCGTTCAGATATATCATTCCCAGATTGTATTCCGCGTCCGAATCTCCAAGAAGCGCATTTTTATATGTCTCCTCCAGAGAGTCCGTTCCAGATGGTGCTACATTTTGCACGGCTTCCAGGTCTCCATATTTTGAAATTCCGTATCTTTTTGCGTTGTCCAAGACGTACTCCAGTCCATATTCAAAAATATACGAGTTTGACGGAAACAAAATATTGCTCTTATACTTGTATGGCTTTTCTACAAAAGACTTTGCAGCGCGTTCGTATTTTTCCGTCAGTACTTTTATCTTGTCATTATCCGTTGATTTTTTATATTCCTTGTCCTTGTTTAGAACCTTCAAGCTGGTTAATAAATCTTCAAGATTTATCTGGCTTATATTGGAGATGTCCAGCTCCAAATCTTTCTGGGTTGAAAGCAAGGCAAATGCATTTTTCAAAAGCTTGACTTCACCTGAGTTGTAATAATTACAGGCGTACTCCAATGTAATCTGCTCATTGTTCATTCCCGTAAGGATAACCTTCAGCTCCTTTTTGTTTTTGAAAAACTTTTTTGCAGAATACTTTATTGCATAATAATATTTTGAATCCAGATTCAACGAAGTTGCATCATAAAGTTTTCCATCCACAAGCACATTCAAGGAATAGTTTTTCCCATATTCTTCCGGCAAAACAAATGTAAGATTGTTTTTATCAAGACTTCCGATTGCCTTGAGCTCTTCTTTTGATGACCTGCGCTTTATTTCGGACACAAGATTTTTAGTTTCTTCCTGCGACGCAATCTTCAACTGGCTCAGGAGCAGCGCAAGCATGGAAGTGTCGTAATTGCTCTTGATTGTATTCATATATTCGTAAAGTTCGCGTGCCTGAACGACAAATTCTTTATTGTCATCGATTACAAGTTTTAAAAGATGAAAAGCCTCATCATACTCTCCAAGATAAAAATGAATGTTTGCCGCATACAGCCTGTTTTCCGATTCATTTTCAACGGTCTCGTCGCTCTCAATGATTTTAAGATATTTTTTTATGGAAGGAATATTGTTTTCTTCCTTCATAATCTGAATCATATTTTTTGCAAGTTCTGTATAATACGTGTCATTGTCTATAATCGAATACCTTGCCTTTTGCTTTTCAAACACAGCATAGCATTTTTTTGCATTCGCCATATCTCCAATTCTTTGATATGAACTTCCCAATTCATACCAGAATGGAGTAAACACTTGAAAGATATCGACTTTTGTTTTTAGAAGTCTGATTTTTGAGTAGTCGTCCGCGATATCAAGGGTCTCGACAAGCCATTTCATCTGATCTTCTTTTATTTCATACCGTTTTGGGATATTGTATTTTGTTATAAAGCGTGTATATGATATAAACAAAGAACTTCGCTGGTCATCAATCAATCTTAAATTGTCTTGATCAATGTCAAAGAATTCCTTTTGAAATCTATTGGAAAGCATATTAATAGTATCATTATAATTAAACACAGCTGATACACCGGTATACACGGCAGAAGCAAGTCCGCTGATTATGCTGCCTACGTCCTTCTTGGAAATTCCCTCCCCAATCTCAACAATAGATGCAATAGCGGGCAGTGCCGTCCCTCGTAGACTTTTGTTTATAGCTTCTGACTTTTCTTTTTCAACCTGCTGCTTGATAAAAATTTTTTGATTTTCCAGAAGTTTTGATTGTATAAGAAGCCTGCTCATATTTGTATAAGCCTTTTCTCCCTCGCCATCTTCATCGTTTAATTTTGATTTATCTATTTTACGGATAATGTTTTCAAATTCTTTTTCCAAGACAACTTTATTTGCATAATGCTGTATCGTCTGAAGCGAATACTGGAGCTGGTTCATCAGCATGACATAAACAATCTGCTGGTCTGTGGCATTTGATGAAAAATTTTCATACAATCTATAATCAATATCAGGTCCTGTGGAAACATCAATATTTCCGTTGACAGGTGTATACTCCGGACGGTCTTCCGCACCTTTTTCAGAATCTTTCCGGCATGAAGCAAAAAACGCCACAAGACTCAATACCGCTGCAATTATATAAAAAAGTTTTCTCATGATTTATTTCTCCTAGATTTCTTAGTTTACCATTATTGGGACTACAGGTTCAAGCGGATTTTTTTATCCGCGAAGGGACATCAGATTTTTATATTTCTGATGTCCCTGAAAGACTTTTATACTGTTGGACATTCCCTTAAATATGGGTAGTCCTCTCGGTAGCGGTAACATTTCGTGTCGCGGTCAAATACAATTTCCCGATTGAAATTATGCCGGAGCTTTTCTAAGTCGCGCATAATAACTGTCGTTGAAACTGTTGAACCAGTACACTTAAGTAAATCCTGTAAACTCGGATGTGAATCACGGTGAAGCAGTTCATCGATTTTAAGT
>JAEEGL015696662.1_pt1 | contig 11323 bp, 9 predicted proteins | sample 9134231 | NCBI WGS metagenome assembly JAEEGL01 (sample SAMN16246548, study PRJNA631951) | gut metagenome | biome: gut microbiome; feature: rumen; material: fiber-attached | host: Bos | place: Iran: Karaj | collected 2018-10
ATTGAGATAAAATGGCTAGATATACTGGACCAAAAACAAGAATCGCTCGTAAGTTTGGAGAGCCTATTTACGGCCCTGATAAAGTTCTTGCAAAGAGGACAAACCCTCCTGGACAGCATGGCGCTTCACGCAAGAAGACTTCTGAATACGGTATTCAGTTACGCGAGAAACAAAAAGCAAAATATACTTATGGTGTGCTGGAAAGACAGTTCCGTAACATGTTTGAGAAAGCAGCCAAAAAGAAGGGTATTACAGGTGAGATCCTTTTGCAGATGTTGGAGTGCCGCCTAGACAATGTAGTATATCGTCTTGGTATTGCACGTACTCGTGACGCTGCTCGTCAGCTCGTCAGCCACCGTCATATCGTTGTCGATGGTGAGGTAGTAGGTATTCCTTCATATCAGGTAAAGCCTGGTCAGTTGGTTGGTGTTCGCGAGCGCTCTAAGTCTCTCGAGGTTATTGCTGACTCATTGGCTGGTTTCAACCACAGTAAGTATCCTTGGTTCGAGTGGGATGAGGCTACTAAGGCAGGCAAAATGCTTCATGTTCCTGAGAGAGCTGACATTCCTGAGAATATCAAGGAACAGTTGATCGTAGAGTTGTATTCTAAATAATAATTATTTCATGTCGATATTAGCATTTCAAAAACCTGAAAAAGTTCTGATGTTGGAAGCTGACGCCAAGCACGGAAAGTTTGAATTCCGTCCTTTGGAACCAGGCTTTGGTATAACCATTGGTAATGCCCTGCGCCGCATCCTGCTTTCTTCATTAGAGGGCTTTGCTATTACTACCGTTAAGATTGACGGAGTTGAGCATGAATTCTCAAGCGTTCCTGGTGTTAGAGAAGATGTTACCAACATTATCCTCAACCTGAAGCAAGTGAGATTTAAGCAAGTAGTTGAAGAATATGAAACTGAGAAAGTAAAGATTTCTATTGAGAATTCTGCTGTATTTAAGGCAGGTGACATCGGCAAGTATTTGTCTGGATTTGAAGTGTTAAATCCCGAATTAGTTATTTGTCATTTAGAGGCTAAGGCTACGATGCAGATGGAGCTGACCATTAACAAAGGCCGTGGATATGTCCCCGCAGAGGAGAATCAGATCTACTGCAACGATGTTAATGTGATTGCTATCGATTCGATTTACACCCCTATCCGCAATGTCAAATATACTGTCGATCCCTTCCGTGTAGAGCAGAAGACCGACTTCGACAAGTTGACACTTGAGATTGAAACTGATGGTTCCATACACCCGAAGGATGCTTTGAAAGAAGCAGCTAAGATACTCATATATCACTTCATGTTGTTCTCTGACGAAAAGATTACGCTGGAGGCATCTGATGCCGATAGTAATGAGGAATTTGATGAAGAAGTTCTGCATATGCGTCAATTGTTGAAGACCAAGCTTGTTGATATGGATCTCTCTGTACGTGCCCTCAATTGCTTGAAGGCAGCTGACGTAGAGACCCTCGGCGACCTGGTACAATACAATAAGACTGACCTGTTGAAGTTCAGAAACTTCGGTAAGAAATCGCTCACTGAGCTTGATGATTTGCTCGCGAGTCTGAATCTGTCGTTTGGAATGGATATTTCTAAGTATAAATTAGATAAAGAATAAAAAATGAGACATAATAAGAAAATAAACCATTTAGGTCGTACTGCTTCTCATAGAGCTGCTATGTTGGCAAACATGGCTATCTCTTTGATCAAGCACAAAAGAATCACTACGACCGTAGAGAAGGCTAAGGCATTGAAAAAATATGTTGAGCCTCTGATTACTAAGTCTAAGAATGATACTACCAACTCACGTCGAGTGGTGTTTAGCTATCTTCAGGATAAGTTCGCTGTAACCGAGTTGTTCAAGGAAATTTCTGTCAAGATTGCAGATCGTCCGGGAGGATATACTCGTATTATCAAGACGGGCCATCGTTTAGGTGATAATGCAGCTATGTGCTTTATTGAGCTCGTTGATTACGATGAGAATATGGCTAAAGACACAGTTAAGAAGTCAACTCGTACTCGCCGTCGCTCTAAGAAGACGGTTGCTGCTGAGGCTACTGATGCTGTTGTTGAGGCTTCAAAAACAGAAGAGGTTGCTGTTGAAGAAGAAAAAAAAGCTGAGTAAACCAACTATTTCTAATTATATTGGAAGTCGCCTTAGTGATAAGGCGACTTTTTTTTGTATTTTTGCACTACATTCTTGCTTGTATGAAGATAATCAATTAATTTTACCCCCGAAATATAAGTAGAAGATATATGAAGAAGGTAATATATTTGTTCGTTTTGATGTTTTGGGCGATTTCTTTATCGGCTCAAGACAAGATGTTCGTTAATTTATCTGATTTGTTAAGTGACGGAGGGGATGTAGTGACTACTCTAAACAAGACTAAGCGTAGTAAGAACCAGATTTATTTTTCTCCCGGTGCTGATTACGAAATCTATTCAGAGGGCAATAAAGAGTTGACCAAATACCTCAAAAAAAGAACTTATGCAGTTCGTTTGAGCGATACTTTATATATCAACTGCAAACACTTGAAGTATAAAAAATACCGTTTTGGCAATTGGTATGCCAAAGGTCAGCTCATTAATGGCAAGGTATATTTCCAGGCGCAACCGTTGGGGCAGATAGCTTCCAGTACCTTGTTGCCTAAAGAGGGTTCAAAGTTAGGAGGTTCGATAGGCGATGCCATTAATGCCAGCAACTTAGATGCAAAGGTGTACTATGTCATAAATGCTGCTACCGGTGAGGCCGAGTTTGTAGGCAAGGAAATGATGACCCAGTTGTTGGCATCTCATCCTTCTCTGCTAGAGCAATTCTCTCAAGAAGAGAGCGAGAAGGCTGATGTCATCGGTAAGTATCTAGAGCAACTGCGTTGAAAAACCGCATTCATCATATTGGCATTTTACTGTTACTTGTGATGGGGGGCTTGCTGTTGATGGGCATGTTCCCGCAGTTCTCTCTTTTCGGTCATCCCTTGCGTTCAGTAAATATACTCTCCGATTTATATCCTAAGAGAGCTATACCTGATAGCCTCGAAGCTGATTCTGCTTTTCTGCTTCCTCCACCTCCCAAACCTGTTTTCGTTGATACGTGCCGGTCAGGCTATACCTGCATTGAAGATTATAGTGATGATTCACAGCGTGGGATGCAGGCTTTTTATCGAGCTCTGGATGAACTAGCTACTGGTCCACGTTTGGTAAGGATTGCTTATTATGGTGATTCTTTTGTGGAAGGTGATATCCTTACATCAGACCTGCGCAGTATGCTTCAAGACAAATATGGTGGTCATGGTATAGGCTATACGCCTATTTCGACAATTTCATCAGGTTTCAGAATGTCGGTTTTCCAGTCAGCAACAGGTTGGCATCGCCATTCCATCATGGATAGTGTATATTTCGATAGGGCGTTGCAAGATGTGTCTAACCACTACTTCAAAGCAGAATCTGATGCCAGTGTACGCTTTCGTGGCCAAAACAAATACTATTCCCGTTTGGATACTTTTGCCCGTGCCTCTTTTTTCTTTATCCCAGATGAATCCACTACTGTTTCTGCTGCTATAAATGGCAGGGGCGTATTTAGCAAGCAGTTCTCAGGCGATAACTTGCAAGTAGTAGAGGTAGCTGGCAAGATAGGTAGTGTGACGTTTTCTGTGCAGGAAGCCGACTCATCTGCTTTGTTCTATGGTGTGGCTATGGATGATGCATCAGGTATAGCTCTCGATAACTTCTCTATGCGAGGTGCCTCTGGCTTGAATGTGCGTTCTATCCCTGCAAAGATGATGCGCCGCTTTTATCAGCTACGTCCTTATGACTTAGTAATCCTGCAATATGGATTGAATGTAGCTACCCAGAGAGGTAGCAACTATGATAATTATATACGTGGCATGAAGACCACCATAGAACATATCAAGGAGTATTATCCAGATGCAGGCATTCTGGTAGTGAGTGTTGCTGATCGTGATTACAAGACCGATGAAGGTGAGATACGCACAATGCCAGGTATTCGCAATCTAGTGCGCTATCAACAACAACTGGCAGCCGATGAGGCCGTGGCATTTTGGAATATGTTTGAGGCGATGGGTGGTAACGAGAGCATGAGGAAACTGGTGGATACAAGACCCCCTATGGCTAACTATGACTATACCCACATCAATAGCAGAGGAGGCAAATACTTAGCTAGTTTGCTGTTCGACGCATTGGTGTATGGCAAAGAACAATATGATAGGAGGCGTGCTTATGAGGAAGCTGACTAAGTTCGCTGCATGGTTCGTGCTGCTTTGCTGCACATTGGTGACCTATGCGCAAGATGCTCTCCCTGTTATAGCTTCCCTTGACCGAGGTATTGATACCGTCGACTCTCTCGCTCTTCTTGGCAAGATACAAGACACTTTACCTCTTCCACTTGTGCCTAGAATCCCTCGGTCTTTCCAGCAGACGAAAGTGAATCAAATAATTGATACTTTAGGTGTCCTTGCTCCTTTCTGGGAGAAAGTCAAACAGGTAAGACATAATAATTCGAACAATATCCTGCGTGTGTTACACGTGGGAGACAGCCATATCCGCGGGCACATCCTTCCTCGCACAGCAGGTGACTCGTTGCAGTTGGCTGTGGGACGTCTCATCTATACAGATATGGGCATCAATGGTGCTACATGTGAGACCTTCTCTACGCCTGAACGAGTGCGAGAGATACAAGTTGAACAACCAGACTTGCTTATCTTGTCATTTGGCACCAACGAGAGTCATAACCGCGGCTATAATGCATTGCATCACTACCAGCAGATGGAGACATTGGTGCGTATGCTTCGCACAGCTTTGCCGGGTGTACCTATTCTTATGACTACCCCGCCGGGCTCTTATCAAGGGCGTCGCAGAGCTTACTCACTCAATCCTCGTACTGCCATTGCCGTACAGACTATTCACCGTTTTGCTCATGATAATGGAATTGCTGTATGGGATATGTTTACTATTGTGGGCGGAGGTCGTAGGGCCTGTCTGAATTGGCAGAGTGCAAAGATGATGCGTCCTGATCATGTTCATTATACTGTCGAGGGCTATATTTTCCAGGGACAGTTACTTTATCAAGCTATTGTTAAAGCTTATAATGACTATGTGGGATACCGTTAAAGACATACTAACCTATCATTCTGTTGAGCCCTTGCTTTTTAGCAGTGGCTTGTTTCTGTGGCTTTTTACTGGCTTTTTCTTTGTCTATGCCCTGCTACGTCATAAAGATACGGCACGCCTATTGTTCGTACTTCTCTTTTCGTACTATTTCTACTATAAGAGCAGTGGTTTTTACTTCTTTCTGTTAGGCATCGTTACTATAAGCGATTTTCTTATTGCTCAGTTTATGGACAAGACTGGGAATAAGATATGGCGTAAATGCCTGGTAGCATTAAGCCTTTTTATTGATTTGGGATTGTTATGCTATTTCAAATACACCAATTTCTTTGGACAGGTAATCGCCTCATTTACAGGGGGCCATTTTGAACCACTTGACATCTTCTTGCCTGTAGGCATATCATTCTTTACTTTTCAATCACTCAGCTATACTATTGATGTCTATCGCAGGGAGATAAGACCATTGGGCAATCTTCTTGACTATGCCTTCTATGTTTCATTTTTCCCCCAATTGGTAGCAGGTCCTATTGTTAGAGCGAAAGATTTTATTCCTCAAATACGCAAGCCCTTGTTTGTGAGTGATGAGATGTTGGGGCGTGCTATGTTTCTTATCATGGCTGGTCTCTTTAAGAAAACAGTCATCTCAGACTATATTAGCATCAATTTTGTCGATCGCGTCTTCGACAATCCTTTGCTTTATTCTGGCGTTGAGAACCTTATGGCTGTTTATGGATACACCCTTCAGATTTATTGCGACTTCTCTGGCTATAGCGACATGGCGATAGGCATTGCCTTGTTGTTGGGTTTTCATTTCAATATTAATTTTAACTCACCTTATAAGTCGGCTTCAGTAACAGAGTTTTGGCACCGCTGGCACATCTCGTTGTCTTCTTGGTTGCGAGACTATCTCTATATTTCGTTAGGAGGTAACCGTAAGGGCAAGGTGCGTCAATATCTGAATCTTATCATAACTATGTTTTTGGGTGGCTTGTGGCATGGCGCTGCTTGGAATTTCATCTTTTGGGGTCTGCTGCATGGTGTGGCATTGGCTTTTCATAAGGTTTTGCGTACGTTGTTGGGAAGGGATAAGACATACGAGAGCCACGGCATTCGTCGGTTTTTAGCCGTGTTTATCACCTTTCATTTTGTTTGTTTCTGCTGGATATTTTTCCGCCACCATGACTTCGTTTCAAGCATTGATATGCTCAATCAGATAGTGCTTCATTTCTCACCTCAAGTACTGCCACGGCTGTTTGTAGGCTACAAAATGGTGTTCGTACTGATGTTGTTGGGCTATGTGTTACATTTTGTGCCCGATAGTTGGGAGAAAGGTTGTGTGCGCTTCGTAACATGGTTACCGCTAATAGGCAAGGCGTTGCTCATGTTGACAGTTATCTATCTGGTCATACAGATGAAGAGTGCTGAAATCCAACCTTTCATCTACTTTCAATTTTGAATAGTAATCGATAATCAACTATTCTCTTTTTTTCTTTTGATTATTCAGAATAATGCGTAAATTCGCAAAGAAATAACCTTATAATCTAATACAATTATGGCATCAAGACGTGATTTTCTGAAAACGGCATCGCTGTTTTCTGCAGGATTGGCTTTCAATGGCGTTAACATTCTGGCAAAGAACAAGAGTATACAACAACCGAAATTCGACAAAGTGAAGATTGCCTATGTGGGCATTGGTAACCGTGGTGAGCAAGACATTGACGAGTTTGCCAAGACTGGTATGGTAGAAGTAGTAGCATTGTGCGATGTTGATATGGGCAATAAGCAAACAGAGAAGGTGCTGAACATGTACCCCAACGCAAAACGTTTCAAAGACTTCCGTGAGATGTTCGAGAAAGCTGGAAATGAGTTTGAGGCAGTAAGCATAGCGACCCCTGACCATTCCCACTTCCCCATTGCTATGTTGGCGCTATATGAAGGTAAGCATGTTTATGTTGAGAAGCCAATGAGCCGCACATTCATTGAGGCAGAACTGATGATGCAAATGGCTCGTAAGAACCCTCACTTAGTAACTCAAGTGGGTAACCAAGGACATTCAGAGGGTAACTATTTCCAGTTTAAGGCATGGCAAGAAGCAGGCATCATCAAGGATGTTACTGCGGTAGTGGGGCATATGAACAATGTGCGTCGCTGGCACCAGTGGGATAGCAACATCAAGCAATTCCCGCCTGCTGATCCTATGCCTAAGACAATGGACTGGGATACCTGGCTCTGTGCAGTGCCTTATCATGACTATAATGAGAAATTCCACCAAGGCAACTGGCGCTGCTGGTATGACTTTGGTATGGGAGCTCTCGGCGATTGGGGTGCTCATATCCTTGACACTGTCCATGAGTTCCTTGATTTAGGCCTTCCTTATCAGGTTAAGATGGTGCGTGCTAAGGGCTACAACGACTATTTCTATCCTTATTCATCTACCATTTTGTTCCGCTTTGCAGCTCGTGGTAACATGCCGCCAGTAGATGTAACCTGGTATGATGGATTGGACAACCTGCCTCCATTGCCCGAAGGTTTTGGTAAGTCGGAACTTGCAGCTAACATCCCAGCTACCAATCAGGGAGAGTATCGCGACAGTGATCTCAACCCAGGCAAGATTATTTATACTAAAGACTTGATCTTTAAGGGTGGCAGTCATGGCAGCACTCTCTCTATCATCCCAGAGAAACGTGCAAAGGAGATGGAAGGCTTGTTGCCAGAGGTCCCACAAAGTCCATCTAACCACTATGTCAACTTTCTTCGTGCCATCCGCGGTGAAGAGAAAACACGTTCACCGTTCGAAATCAATGGCGTGCTGAGTCAAGTGTTCTGTCTGGGTGTCATTGCACAGCGCCTAAATGCTGACCTCTATTTCGATACGCGTCTGAAACAGTTTACCAACAACCAGTTCGCCAATGCCATGCTAGCAGGCTCGTTGCCACGTAAAGGATGGGAATATTTCTATAATCTTTAAAAAGAAGACTTATGAAAAAACTATATCTTTTTGTATTATTATTGGGTACCACTCTTTCACTGCATGCGCAAGTTAAGGCTGAAGCAGGAGACAATAAACTTACCAAAGAAGAGATACGTGACGGATGGCAGTTGCTGTTTGATGGACAGACTACAACGGGTTGGCGCAGTGCCAAGGCCCAGACCTTCCCTAAAGGAGGATGGGAGGTAGCCAATGGTATCCTGCGTGTACTGCCTGGTGATGGACAAGAATCTGCTAATGGTGGCGACATTGTAACTACCCGTAACTATCGTAATTTCATCCTTAAGGTGGATTTTATGATTACCCCAGGAGCCAATAGCGGTATCAAATATTTTGTTAATACAGACCTTAATCAAGGTGCTGGCTCTGCTATTGGCTGTGAGTTCCAGATTTTGGATGATGACTTGCATCCTGATGCTAAATTAGGAGTAAAAGGCAATCGCAAACTCGGTGCCCTTTATGATCTTATCCCAGTGTCTAATGACAAGCCCTTTAACAAAGATGAGTTCAATACTGCCGTTGTCATCGTACAGGGCAACCATGTTGAGCATTGGCTTAACGGCACTAAGTTGCTAGAGTATGAACGCAATAATCAGATGTGGAATGCCCTCGTAGCCTACAGCAAGTATAAGAACTGGCCTAATTTTGGCAACTTTATCGATGCCCCCATTCTCTTGCAGGATCACGGACATGAAGTATTCTACAAGAATATTAAGATTAAGGAATTGCCATAAATTGCAACGACTCCTTATAGATGAAGCTTCATTAGTTTGAAGGAATTTTATCAATAAAGAGGACCTTTTTTCTTCTTTTTTGCTCTTTTTTTGCATCAAAGCAAAAAAAATACAAGAAAATATTTGCAAATATATAAACATAGACTATATTTGCAGCACTTTTGAAAGAAGAATAACAATTAATTTATTCCAGGTTTTATAAATGCTTTGCATTTTTCATTCATAACATGTATTAACTGTGTTGGAATAATTTATTAATAGTAAGTTCTTCAATCAAAATAATTAGAGGATGCTAATTAGCATCCTCTTTTTTATTGTCGTATTATAATAGAGATGAAAATAAAAAAGCACCTGTGAAATATCACAAGTGCTTTACCTGGTAGCGGGAGCCGGGATTGAACCGGCGACCTCATGATTATGAATCATGCGCTCTAACCAGCTGAGCTATCCCGCCATCAGCCAGACATGAGGTCTGATTGCGGGTGCAAAGATATAGCTTTTCTTGAAAGCGACAAAACTTTCTCGTTATTTTTTAAATAAAAAATTCATCTGCTAGCGTTTTTTGTACTACCTTTGTGGACGGAGAATGCATTTGCACCGCTATTATGCCAAATATAAAGAAGCTTGACATATTTATCTTGAAGAGTTTCAGCCTGCTGTTTGCAGGAACTTTCTTCATTTGTCTCTTTATTTTTGAGATGCAGTTTCTATGGAGGTATGTGGATGATTTGGTGGGTAAAGGACTGACGATAGATGTACTGGCACAGTTCTTTTTCTATGCCTCACTGACGCTGGTACCTGCCTCGTTGCCGTTGGCTGTGTTGCTGGCATCGTTGATTACCTTCGGCAACTTTGGCGAACGCTTTGAACTGATAGCCATGAAGGCAGCTGGTATATCGCTTTTGCAAATAATGAGACCACTGATTGTGATGCTGGTGTTAGTATGTGGACTGTCATTCTATTTCCAAAATGTTGTTGGACCAAAAGCGCAGACCAAGTTGTGGACTCTGCTGATATCTATGAGGCAGAAGTCACCCGAGTTAGACATCCCAGAAAAGACGTTCTATGACCAGATAGACGGATATAATCTTTATGTCGAGCGTAAAGACCGAAGTACCGGTATGTTGTATAACGTGATGATATATAACTTTGCCAATGGCTTTGACAATGCGCAAATTATACGTGCCGACTCAGGTAAGCTGGAAATGACAGAAGACAAGCAGCATTTGTATCTGCGACTTTATAGCGGTGAGCAGTTTGAAAACTTGCAATCTCAGAACATGAAGCAGCAAAACGTACCTTACAGGCGTGAATCATTCAGTGTGAAGTATGCGCTGATAGACTTTAATGCCAACTTCAACATGGTTGATGAGGGATTCATGACTAATCAGTCGAACAGCAAAAACATGGCTATGCTGCAGGCCAGCATAGACTCTATGGCAGTACTTGTGGATAGTCTGGGGGCTGCTAATTACAAGAACAACATGAAGACAACCTTCCGCATACATCAGGAAACACAGGCAAAAGATTCGGCATTGGTTCGTGAGGCTAACATCATGAGTTATAATGTTGATAGTATCATTAACGCAATGTCGCCCACAGAAAGACAACGGCAGTTGAACAGCATGTTGACAAGTGCTAACAGTGTTCAGTCAGACTGGAATATGAAGACATTGAACATCAGCCAGACAGGCTATAGCATGAGACGACACATGACCGCATGGCACGAAAAAATCACCTTATCGCTGGCATGTTTGGTGTTCTTCTTTATCGGTGCCCCTTTGGGAGGCATTATCCGTAAGGGCGGACTGGGTATGCCAGTAGTGATTTCGGTACTGATATTCATCTTCTACTATATCATCAACAACACAGGCTATAAATTGGCTCGTGATGGAAATTGGCTGGCATGGGAGGGCATGTGGCTGAGTACTGTTATACTTGCACCTGTAGGCGCTTATCTTACTTATAAATCGAATAACGATTCAGTGGCATTGAATATTGATACTTATAAGGAGTTTTTCAGACGATTGTTTGGTATGCGCACTGAGAGAAGCATTACTCGCAAGGATGTGGTGATTCTTGATCCAGACTACTTAACTTTACCGGCCGCTCTGCAGAACCTTACCGACCGCATTGTGAACTATACAAGCAGGCACGACTTGAAACGACCTGCCAATTATATCAAGTTCTGGAAGGGTGAGCAGTATGATGAAGAGATTGATTATATCAACGAAATACTGGAAACAGTGATAGTGGATATGGCCAATTCGAGAGACAACCACCTGTTGCTTGCTTTGAACAACTATCCCATTATTTCGCCCCATGCTCACCTCAGACCTTTCCAGAACAAATGGCTGAATTTGATGTGTGGCGTGGTGCTGCCTTTGGGACTAGTACTCTTCTTCCGCAGTTGGGCTTTTAGGGCAAGGCTTGCTAAAGATTTGGATCGTGTGGTGGAGACGAATCAAGAGGTGATG
>JAEEGL015709680.1_pt1 | contig 11323 bp, 14 predicted proteins | sample 9134231 | NCBI WGS metagenome assembly JAEEGL01 (sample SAMN16246548, study PRJNA631951) | gut metagenome | biome: gut microbiome; feature: rumen; material: fiber-attached | host: Bos | place: Iran: Karaj | collected 2018-10
AGCCCGGAGCTGGAAGCCAAAATGCCCTGCAATATTTTTTTGGCGGAAGTCGTTCAGCAGGACGCGCCCCTGTATTCCACCCCCGGCCATAAGCACCTGAACGCCCGCCACGCCCCCGGCACCCTGGCCCTGGTGTGCGGGGAATTCGGGGACGATTATTATGTGGTGTTCAACGCCGGTGTGTTCGAGGGCTTCATGCCCAAGTCCTCCCTGCGGAACGTGAAAGCGCTCACCTATGCCCAAGCCGTCAGCGAAACCTGGGGCATCGACAGCGCCGGTGAATATACCGTGTACACCGGCGGCGGCGTGATCTTCCGAAGCGGCTCCGCCACGGGGTACAGCGACGGCAGCGCCTATTGGCGGATCGAGGATGGGGACCGGGTGACCGTGCTGGCCATGGTGGGAGAGATGGCCCAGCTCGTGGGCGGCGGGTTTATTGAAAGCCGCTTTCTGGACCCCGACGGCGACCACAGCCGCGTCTATGCCGCCGTCGTCAGCGATCAGCCCCTGAACAGGCTGAACGTGCGGGCCTTCGCCAGCACGGACGCTTCCGTCGTCTGCAAGCTGTGCGCCGGGGCCAGGGTGCAGGTGGTGAGCCATACCGACGACTGGGCCGCCATATTCGTCACCGGCGAAAGCGGCGGAACGGTCTATACCGGCTCGGTCCAGATGAAGTATCTGAGCTTTGACGGGCAGACAGCGAAAAACGGCTTCACCCGCGTGCGCACCCTGTATGAGCTCGGCGCGGGCAACGGCGGGAACTGGTATCGGCTGCGCTGGAAGGGCGAGGACGGCGTCATGCCCGCCGGGACGGAGCTCACCGTCATCGGCGTGGAGGGAAACTACACCGCCGCTGAAGATTACCCCGATCGTTTTCTCTGCCTGACGGAGGACGGGCGGCTGGTCACGCTGCTGGACGACGGCGTGCTGGAAGCGGTGGAAACCCTGGGCATCCAGGCCAAAGCATCTTCCAACGTGCGGATGCGCTATGCCCCGAATAAAACGGCGCAGGTGGCGAAAACGCTTTCCAAGGGCGACAAAGCGGAAGTGCTGCTGCGGGGCGAAGGCTGGACCATGGTGAAATATAAGGGGGAGACGGGGTATATCATGAGCCGGTATTTACAATTCCCGTGACAGTGCTTATACAAAAACGACCGCGCCGCAGCCTGTTCCGGCCCCGGCGCGGTGTTTTTTCATTTGTTTCAGTTTAATTCACAGGCAGGAGACCTATTGCCTAATCCCTATTCTCTGCTCCCTCTTTCCCGCTTCATTTCTTCTTCACCGGATAGCAGATTTCGGTTACGAATTCGTCCGGGTTCTGGGTTTCGTGGGGGCTGACGTGGTAGATGTTGAACATGGGTCCCGCCGGTTCGTATCCATTGGCCTCCATCCACGACACCACGGCGGAATAGACCTCCGTGATCTGGGTGTAGCTTCCCTGATAGGTACAGCTTGCCACCGTCACCTCCGGCAGGGTGCGGAATTTCACGTGTTCCGTGTCGGGATAGCTGCCCTTTACGGTTTTCCAGGCCAGCATTTCCACGTTTTCTTCCTTATATTCTCCGTCCAGGTAGGTCACCGCGCAGAGGCAGGGGTCGTCTTCCGTGACGCGCATCCGGCAGGTCTCCTCCACCAGCTTTCCCCAGAGCATCCCCTCGTCTTCGTAGCGGGGCAGAGTCATCTGCACGGTGGCAGCATAGCGCTCAGGAATGGTTTTGATGGTGACGTTATAACGCATGTTTTCTTCCTTTCTCAGCCGTTTTCGGGCCGCGTTCAGCAAGGTCAGCTTGTTGGCCGTATCACGGGACAGGGTTTCCAGTTCCGCCTGACGGACGGAAAAGAACCGCTCCATCTGCTCCGGTTCATCGTAAACCTCCAGCATCTTCACGATATCGGCCAGGGAAAAGCCCATATCCTTCAGGGCGTTGATGCGGCCCATGGTGGGAAGCTGATCCTCCCTGTAATACCGGTAATCGGTGAAGCGGTCGATTTCCGCCGGTTTCAGCAGCCCGATCTCGTCATAGTGGCGCAGCATCCTGACGCTGACCCTGGATAATTTGGAAAATTCTCCGATTTTCAGCATGGCGGTACCTCCCTTATGCTGATCCCGTTTGAGCTCACGGGTATCATAATGCCTGCCACAGTGAGAGAGTCAAGGGGGAAAATTGTGGTTTTTACAGCCAATGAAACAGCATGTTTTGTCAGTGTGGAGTTTGGAGCGTGAAGAGTGGAGTTTTATATTGCGCGCGCATTTCATTTACTGATTATTTGGTGAGAAAGCGTCAGGCTAAATAAACTCCACACGCCACTCTCCACACTCCGCACTTTTTTTATGCTTTTCTTACGGCGAGCACATAGCAAACACCCTTGGGCGCTTCCATCTCATAACCCGGACAGGCTGCGTTGTGCATGGAAAAGTACTGGCGGGTCATTTCGCTGTGATCCAGATGCTCATAGACCAGGAACCCGCATTTTTCCAGCAGGGCTTCCATTTCCTTTTCGTCATACCGCGCTTTCATGGGTTCGCCCGCGCCCTGGGCCAATGTCTGATGGGCGCGCGTTTCCCGGCTGTCCTCCGTCAAAGGATAATCGAAGCAGAGGGCGGAGCCATCGCGAAGGATACCGCCCAGCGTCTTCAGTAAACGTTCAAACGTTTCCTTCGTCAGGTAATAGCTGATCCCCAATAAACCGCAGAAGGTTTTCTGATCGTGCCGGAAGCCGCCCGCCGTCAGCCGGTCCGGCCAATCCGCGCCGGAAAGGTCGCAGGGGACGAAAACAGCCCTGGACGTCAGGCCCGCCTTTTCCATGCGCGCTTTCTTATCGGAAAGCACCGCGGGCAGATCGAGCTCGAACACGGCGATGGAGGGGTCCCGGCTGCGGATGGAAAAGGTATCGTAACCGGACCCGAAAATCACGTACTGGCGGCAGCCCAGCCGTTTTTCGTTTTCCAGCGTTCGTTCGCAGTAAGCGCTCCTGCCGAGCACGGAGGGGGAAAGCGTTTGGTCCGCGATCAGGCGCAGCCCCTCTTCCGGGGTTCCGTGGAAATCGGGCAGGAAGAACCCGACGCCCCGGGCCATGCTTTCCGCGATTTGACCGTAATCCGCCCCGAGCAGCGGTTCCGCCGCCGTATCGGCAAAAATGGGAACAGGATGATTCTTTAGGTGGTACGCCCTTGCGAAGCAGCTCACCTTCGCTGTGAGATTATCCATAATAAATCGTCCTCCTTCATGTTTTACGCATTCTAATTATCACATGCTCCGCGCAAATACAAGACTTGAAATCATTTGGAAAATATGGTAATATGGGGCCGCTGAAGAAAGACTTTTTTTCGCTTTTTTGAAAAGACAGGCCCTTGCGGAGGCCTCCGCTTTTTTCCCGTTCCCACAGGGCGCGGGCGGGAAAAACGGCGTCGCGGCGCGCCCTGAAAGATACTTTACGAAACGCGATCATTCGTATTTTGTTTTGCTCCCGTTTGGCGCCCAGCGCTCAGGGTTTGGCCGCGCATTATATCAGGCTTGACCCGTGAACGGCGTTCGGGGCAATCTGAACATGAGAAAGGAATTTTTTTGTAACTGCAAAGGAGGATAAACCATGAAAAAGCTGCTGTCCCTGTTCCTGGCACTGGTCATACTGCTCGCCTGTGCGTTCCCTGCCGTTTCCCTGGCGGAAGCGCTTACGGAAGCGCAGCAGCTGGAGCTGGCCTCGGCGCTGGAATGGATGATGAAGGACCTTTCAGAAGAAGATTATCTCCAGGTTTTCTCCTGGGACCGGAGCGCCATCCTGGAAAAGTTAGCGGATTATGATCAGCCTCTGGAAACCCTCACCAGGGAAGAAATCGCCGATCAGCTTGTTCCGGTATTCAGCATGCTCGGCTTTTTTGTCAGTATGGCGAATTCGGAGGACGGCGGCGAAGCCCTGATGGAAATGTTCGGCGGCCTGATGGGCGGCGACGGTTCTTCCTCCTTCCTGAGCGGCGAATGGAACGAGGAAGAAGATGATGATTCCGAAGAAGATTACGGCGATTCCGAAGAAAACGCCGAACCGGACTACAGTTTTTATTACAGCGGCGTCATCTGGGAAAGCGGCGATCTGACGCTGGAATCCGTGTGGCAGGATGATTATTACAAAATCGCCATCCTGGACGGTGAGACCGAATATGCCTACCTGTGCGAACTGGACGCGGCGACGGGAATCGCCGCCGGTATCGGCACGGGCGACCTGGAAACCGCGGAAACCCAGCCCGATCACGGTATCGCGGCCTTCCGCATAACTGAGGACGAGCATCTGATCTGGCAGAAAGCCGACGGCGGGGAAGTGGCCTTCACGCGCTATGTTTCTCCCCTGTCCGGCCTCAGCGGATACGCGGACGGGAAAGATCTGTCTGTCACGTGGATGGGCAATTGCCTGGAAGTGATCGTCCAGCGGGACGACGATGTTTGGTTTTATACCTGCGAACTGAATGAGGAAACCGACACGCTGGAAGGAAGCGGATATTTGGCAAATATGGAAACGGGCGAAACCGTGGAGGGCTACTATGCGTCCTTCGCCTTCCGGAACGGCCGTACCCAGGCGGTCTGGACGGACGGTCAGGTTCCCGAGGCGCGGGACGGACTGACTTTTGAAATGTACGAGCCGCTTCTCGCCTGTGATTACTGGACAGCCGAGGAAGCGGACATGTATCTGTTCAAAACCAGCGGTTATTACCAGATTCGTATCTATACCCATCCGGATTTTACCGAGTACGGGTATCTGTGCACCTATGAGCGGGCAGACCGCACCCTGAACGCTCTTGACCCGGCCGCTGTTGATTTCGAGGCGCTGGGTCTGGATTACACCAAGGAAATTTTTACCACGACCGCCTCCTTCGTGCTGGAGGACGACGGGCGTCTGGTCTGGCGTGATGATACCGGCGCTGCCGGAGACGGCGTCGTGTTTGAACCCGTCTTCTGATGATCGGTGTAAAATAAGGAGCAGGCCGGTCTTTGAATGGGAAACCGGTCCGGCGCGGCCGTCACAGACGGCGGAAGGATCAAGACAATCTCTGCCGGAGCGTTCGCAGGTCTTTGCGATTTGCCCCTGACGCTTACCGCGTCTGCGCCCGCTGCCTTGGCGGAAGCGCTTTCACGTACTGGGAAAACGTGACAATGAACGTGAACCACGCTTCAGGCCTGACCAGCGGCGATCGATTCGCGCAAAAGCGCGAAGGGAGGACGTTCCGTGGATAACTGCAGGAAGAACGAACCGGCCTGCCCCGAAAAACGGGAAGCATTGACCACGGATTGCCTGAATCATGCTGCGGGCGGCGCCGGCGGAGACAACGGCTCTGGCGAACCCAAGTCTGACACCGGCGAGAAGGAAAAGGGCATTATCCTGCCGGAAATCTGAGAATACACAAAAGATAGAAGGCGAAGCGCCTCCTGTCTTTTGCGGCTGAGGGGACTGAACGATCCCGCGCGGAGGTTCCAGGAATGAAAGGTCTCTATCGTTTCGCGGATGTGAACGTCCGAATCGAATCATTTTATCCGGCGGTGCATGCGCTCTGCGCCGATTATGCCGTGGATGGGCAGGCGGACATGGACGCCATCGTCACACAGGCGGATATTGACTTTGAGCGCGGCCGCGCCGATTGGTCAGGCTGGTCAGACGATTATCTGGAAGAATTGGCGGTTTACCGGAAAATCTGTGAACGGATGCCGTGGTACGACGCCTTTCTGTTCCACGGCTCCGCCATTGCGGTGGATGAAACGGCCTATCTGTTCGCCGCGGCCAGCGGCACAGGCAAGAGTACGCACGCGCGCCTGTGGCGGGAAATGCTGGGCGAAAGGGCGGTCATGGTCAACGATGATAAGCCGCTCATCCGGGTCCGGCAGGATGGAGAGGCCGTCGTGTACGGCACCCCGTGGGACGGAAAGCATCGCCTGAGCCGCAACATGTCTTCGCCGCTGAAAGCGATCTGTATGCTGAGCCGGGCGGAGGGAAACCGTATCCGGCGGATCGGGAAGCGGGAAGCCCTGCCCATGCTTATTCAGCAGACCTACCGGCCTATCGCCCAGGATGCGCTGCGCAGGACCCTGAACCTGATCGACCGGCTGGATACCCAATTCTATCAATTAGGCTGCAATATGGACATCAGCGCGGCGAAGCTGGCGTATAACGCCATGAAAGAGGGATGAATCATGAAACTGAAAGAAGACTTTATTATTCATGAATTAGACGGTCAGACCCTGCTGGTTCCCGACGGGAACTCCGAATTTTCCGGGCTGGTCCGGGGGAATAAGACCCTGGGCGCGATTTTGGGAGCGCTGGAAAAGGAAACCACGGAAGCGGGAATCGTTTCCGCCCTGAAAGCCCGGTTCAGCGCGCCGGAGGACGTGATCCTCCGGGACGTTCGGAAGGCCCTGACGGAGCTTCGCAGGATAGGCGCTATTGAAGAATAAGCAAAGAAGGAAAAACCGGTCAGCCGGATGGATTTGAAGCGCCATATGGCGCGGCGTATTCCCATGGCTGACCGGTTTTTTTCGCTGGCCTTAATAGCGTATCAGGAATCAAAGAACGCCTGACCGTCCTCCAGCGTCAGCTTTTCCGTTTTCGGATACTCGAAGATGTTTTTGTCCCCGGCGTTTTCCAGGTATTCCACGTACCGTTTCGCTTCCCACTTCGCCATGGGCAGGTCGTGCATCAGGTATTTGCCGCAGTTCTCCGGTGTAGCACCGGGCACTTCGCCTTCATACGCGCTCATATGCCGGAAGGCTTCCAAAATGATGGGATACATGTCCGCGGCGGCGGGGCGGCCCTTTACGATGATGTAGAAGCCCGTGAGGCAGCCCATGGGCCCCCAGTAAATGAGCTGATCCTTCCAGTAGGGATGGTTCCTCAGATATGTGGCGACGATGTGCTCCATGGTGTGCATGGCGGCGGGGTCCACGGCCGGTTCCGCGTTGGGCTTTTTCAGCCGAACATCGAAGGTGGTAACCAGCGCGTCCCCGATGGTATCCACGCGGCTTTCAAAGATGCCGGGGATGATCCTGGTGTGGTCCACGGAAAAGCTTGGAATCAGGTCCATCTAATCGTTCCTCCTTTTTGTGCTTTGAAGCGTTTCATTTACAAGCGCCCCATCCCTTTGCCGCTTCGCCCGATCACCGTATATTCCATCCCGTTTTCCCCGCGGTCAGAGCGGAAAAGGCATATATCCCGCACGGTCATCTCCGCCCGGGGCGCCTGGATTTCCGACAGGTTTACGCTCTCCGGCACGAAAGGCTTCCGCGCCAGGGTGATGTGGGGATTGAACGCCTGCCGGTCAAAGGGGATATCCGCTTCGGTCAGCGCGCGCCTCACCTGCCGGGCCAATCCGTCCAGCGCCTGGGAGGGCTCCACGCCCGCCCAAAGCACATGGGCCTTGGGAAAAATGCCCGCATGGGAGAGCGCGATGGGGAAGGGCGCGTTCACCGGCGGCAGCAGCGCGGTGACGTCCTCCGGCCACATGCCGATAAACGCCAGGGTCAGGTGCAGGTTTTCGGGCGTCAGATAGCGCCCGGTCACCCCGGCGGCCCGAAGACGTTCCTGCAAAGAGACCAATGCGTCCCGGAACGCGGGGGAGGGCTGCAAAGCGATAAAAAGACGCATTCACTTTCTCCATTCATAGGGATTTTTCCATTCTGATACAGCGAAAGGTCTCGCCCTCCGTCATTTCGCCCTTGACTTCATACCCCATTTGCAGATAGAAGCCGATCTTGTTTTCCCGGCTCTCCACAACGGTTTTTGTGTATCCCAATTCCTCCGCCCATTCCTCGCAGGCCCGGACGACCATCGTCCCGATCCCCTGGCGGCGGTATTCGGGCAGGACCACCACCCGGCCGATCATCACGCTTCCGTCATCCAGCGCGTACATCCGGGCCGTGGCGATGGGAAAATCATCGTCCGTCACCACGATATATTTTGTATCGGGCGTGTCGTGACCGTCAAATTCCTGCCGGAGGGAGATATGGTGCTTTTTGGCCATGGCCTGAATGCGGACGTAGTACGCCCCGGCCTGCTGCCAGGTCTCGGCGGCGCGCAGGACCGCCATATGGGGCAGCGCTTCGGCTTTCGCAATATCCGAAGGGAAAAACACGGTTTCTCCAAGCTGGATGCCTTCTTCATCCCGGCCAAATTCATGCAGGCAGTAATCGGCGGACAGCGTTTCCGCCGTCCCGGTAAACACCCGCCCATCCGAATCGGTGATCCGAATGAGCTTTGCTTGTAAATCGTTCAGGTTCATTTTATACCCCGTTCGGCGTACAGACTGCCGGGAATCTGATTTCTCTGTTCAATTATGCTTTCCGCCAATGTCATGGCTGGCCAGATAGGCCCGTTTCTCCCGTTTGTCTTCCGCTTCCAGGGAGGAAGGGCCATGGATGCCGCCCAGGTATTCCAAATGGTGCCGGAACTCGTGGCGCAGCACGCCGCGCAGGACCGTCCGGGCTTCCCCGGCGTCCGCCCAGGGATGGACCCGGTCAAAAGAGCCCTTGTACAGGATGATCTGCCGGACGCCGGAGAAAACCTTGTACAGCCCCATGATATAAAGATCGTTCCCCTGGGCGTAATCTGGAACCACCGCCGCCTCCGACACGATCACACCGCCGGACAGCTCCCGGAAAAATTCCGCCGGGAGCTCGTCCAGCAGCTCCGATACGATTTTTTTGTAATCAGCGATGCTGAGCATACAGCCTTCTTTCTTTCCGTCCGCGCGTTCGTTTTGTTCCCGGTTTCACAAATATCATTATATCTGAGCGAGGGAGGAATTACAAGGGGAAAAGCCGTAAAAAGCACGGCTCACGCATGAATGAGGGGTTTGTCTGGGAACGGGCGGTACGCCGGGGTGTTCACGCCATAACCCGCCGGGGGATGACCGTGCGCAGCCTCAATCGTCGCAGGTCCGCTTCATGCGGACATTGCTCGTTTCGGTTGATCTCAGCACGGACAGAGCATCCGTTACAGACGGCAGTCCGTGCCCTGTGAACGTTTGGCAGAACTGGCCAGCGCCAGAAACGAGGAAACATACAGGATCGCCCTCACACAAGCTGAGGAAGATTTTCAGAATGCGCAGAAGCAGGTGACAGCCTTGGAGGAAGAGGCGGTCAAGGCTCTACCCGGAGGTAGCCAGCTTGATTTGGACGTTGTCCATTCCATGCTGGTCAAACACCGCGTCAAGCTGGAGACAGCCCAGCGGGCGATGGAAGATGCCAAGACACGCATGGAGGCAGAAAAAGAGAACGCCAAAGCCCAGATCGACGAATTGCGCTCCTGGGCAGAGTGCTTTGAAGCGGCGGATATCGGCGCCGAGCACCTGATCGTCGCCCGTCTGATCGACCGGGCCGAAGTTAAAACCGGGTACAAGGCGCACATTAAGTTTAAGATATCTATGAAGCAGTTCCTCGGTCAGGAGTAATCCTGATCGGGGATCTTTTTTTTGCAGGATTATCAGGATATGTAACGAATAATCAATTTCGGAAGGCCGTGTTTTGTGGTACATTGATTGTGCCTGAAACATGGCCGTTTGGAATTAGGCATAAGCGGCTTAACTTTGCATTTTCTTAACTATGAAAGGCATAACGCCAGTCTAAAGCAGCTTTATCATCCGATATGAACAAGGAATACGGACGGGAGGTATACCCATGGCTTTGGATCCGCGGGTCAGGCATATGGAATTGATGAAGCAGAGCCGCTTCACCATGCGCAGACAGCAGGATGAGGATTTTTCCGCATGGCAGGCCCGGGCGCGGAACCGCCTGACGGAGCTTTTGGGCCTGCCCATGGAGCGCGCGAAAGATGAAAACTTTCGGATCGAATGGACGCGGGAGGAGGAGTCCTCCTGCACGGAAATCCGCTTTCTGTTTGCCAGCGAGCCGGATGTGGACGTGGTCTGTCATTTGCTTCTGCCCGGAAATGCGCCGCGGGAAAACCTGCCGCTGGTGATCTGTTTGCAGGGACACTCCAAGGGCATGCACATCTCCTTGGGAAGACCGATTTATGAAGGCGACGAAGATAAGATTTCCGGCGGTGACCGCGACTTTGCACGGCAGATCGCCGCGCGCGGACTGGCAGCCCTGGCTATCGAGCAGCGCGGGTTCGGCGAACGGGGCGGCACGCCGGAAGGCCCGGCCTGTCTCCATCCCGCTTTGCAGGCCCTGCTTCTGGGACATACGCTGATCGGCGAACGCTGCTGGGATGTTTCCCGCGCCATTGACATAATCGCGGCGCATTTCCCGATGATTGATACCTGCCGCGTCGCTGTGATGGGCAATTCGGGCGGCGGCACGATTGCCATTTATTCCGCGGCGGTGGACACGCGCATCGCGGCGGCCATGCCCTCCTGCGCGTTTTGCGGCTACGCGGCTTCTATCGGCGTGCGCCGCCATTGCGCGTGCAACTATATTCCCGGCATCGCACGGGAGTTTGATATGGGTGATCTGGCCGGTCTTATCGCTCCCCGTCCGCTGATCGTCGTCAACGGCAGGGAAGACGGCCTCTTCCCGTTGGATTCCGCCAAGGAACAAATGGAAATCGCGCGGGCGTATTATCGCACAGCCGGTTTTCCCGGCAGGATCGAGCATGTCATTGGTCCGGAGGGTCACCGTTTCTATGCCGCGCTGTCCTGGCCGGTATTTGACCGGCTGACCGGATGGAGATAATTATCCTGAAAAATGAAGGACGGAACCATGGAATACAGAAATGTACGGGAGAATTTTCCCGGAATCGGATGTGCCCGGATAAACGCAGCCGGAAAAACAACAGCTGAATACTATGGCGTTGCGGATCGGGAAAGCAATACCACGGTGAACAGTGATACAGTTTTCCCGGCATGTTCCATGGAATGCCACTATGATGGTGCAGACCCTTGAGGATGACGGTTTCACCATGGTTCCCTTCGGTCAGGGGTACAGGGACATGAGTCCTCCGACGAAAGAGCTGATGCGCCTGGTACTGGAACGGAAACTGAACCACGGCGGGCATCCGGTTCTCCGGTGGAATATGGACAATGCCTTCGTGCGGACTGACCCGGCAGGAAACCTGAAGATCGACAAAGAGAAATCCACGGAAAAAGTGGACGGCGCTGTGGCGTTGGTCATGGCGCTGGATCGGGCGCTGAAAAACGCAAACAGCGGAGCTTCGGTTTATGACGACCGGGGCTTTTTGATTATCTGAACGGAGGTGCGAAAATGCCCCAAAAGCCGAAAAGGCCATGCCGCTACCCGGGGTGTCCCGGGTTCTGCGAACAGGGCCAGGTGTTCTGTAAGGATCACCGGATGTACAGTGATGACCGTATGCGTGGCGGTGCCTCCGC
>JAEEGL016007409.1_pt1 | contig 11323 bp, 9 predicted proteins | sample 9134231 | NCBI WGS metagenome assembly JAEEGL01 (sample SAMN16246548, study PRJNA631951) | gut metagenome | biome: gut microbiome; feature: rumen; material: fiber-attached | host: Bos | place: Iran: Karaj | collected 2018-10
AATGCTTACGCATTGCGATATACGCTTCGCGTGTGAAAAAGGGCGATCAATGATCGCCCCTACAAGTCAAAATGAGCCGCGGAAACGGCTCATTTTTGTTATTTGATCTTTTTGATCATCATTACTCCCGCGAGTGCTATCACGCCTGCCGCGGCTACCGATATTATCGTCGTATCCGCGGTTTTCGGGTTTGCCGGCTTTGCCGCAGCGTTTCCGCCGGTCGTTTCCGTGCCGCTGTCGGTCGTCTGCGTATCGCTTTCCTCACCGCCGGGCATTACGATTCCCGTTGCGCTCGTATACGTCAGTTTCCAGATATCGACCATAGAGCCGTCCGCGAGCTTAGCAACGGCGTAAAGCTCAACGTTATCGCCTTTTACGACCGGGATGTTCTCTATCCTGAAACGCACGGATTCTCCGTCCGTGTAACCGAGCTTGCCCGCCTGTTCCGCTATGACCGCGTCGTCGCCGCCGCCCGTGTATTTTGCCGAGCCGAGCGTGACTTTGTCTCCGTAGCGATATCCGAACTCCGTTATTTTCTGCTCGTCCGCGTACCAGCCCCAGAGCGTGATTTTATCGTCCGTTATCGTGCCGAGCGACGTTCCGGTTATATCGTTATTGCCGACCGCCGCAAGGTCCGTGCTGCCGTCCGCGCCGAAAACCTGGTCCGCCGACGTGTGGCCGACCGCAAGCGCGCCGAGCGTAAGAGTGGCGGAAAGCAGGATCAGAACAAATACTGAAATGATCTTCTTCATAATTATGAATATCCTTTCTTTTTAAATCAAATCTGCGTATTGCCGCATTATTGATATTCTTTTCGGTTTTCCGCCCGTATATACACAAAAAACCGCTTTGCAGCGGTTTTTTGTTTTGGAAATATTTAGTCTTTGATTATTTGACTTTCTTTGCGACTACAACGCCGGCAAGCGCTATAACTGCAACAGCCGCGATGGCTATGACTGCAGCGTCAGCGGTCTTCGGGTTGGTGGGCTGTGAAGGCTGTTCAGCCTGAGCGGTGCCGTCTGCGAACGCGTTAGCGTCAGCTTCGGAGGTGAAGAAGTCGATAGAAGCTATATCTATCTCGGTTCCGGCAATGCCGTTGCCGCTCAGCGGGTCAAGACGTGCTACCGTGCCGTCCCAGAGAGTATCCATGTTGTCCGGGAACGGAACCGTAAGATCAACGACTACAAAGTGCCATTCGCCGTCTGTTTCAACAGCTTCGCGTGCGTGCGGTTCAGCTATCTTGAGGTAGAAGTCTATCGTACGTTCGCCTTCGCTTGTCAGTTTGTATTTTACAACAGCGTATTTAGCGTCAACACCGGGATTCAGCGGTTCTGCAAATCCGAAGAACGGGTCGTCGCCGCCGCAGGTGAATGCTACGTAACCGTCTTTAAGTTCGGCTTCAAGAGTGTTTACGCCGCTGCTGGTCGTGAACAGTTCATAAAGTTTTTCCGCGCTTACGGAAAGAGCTGCTTTAACTGTAGCGGGCTGTTCTGCCGCGGGTTCTTCATCAGCGGGAGCTTCCGTGAAATCGCCGTTGACGGAGAATTCACCAAACGGATAGAGATTGCCGTCGCTGCCTTTTACAACTATTGTAAAGAGGGTCGGAGCGGTAAGGCCGGCAACGCTTATCTCAAGGTTCTCAAAACGGTATTCGCCGCCTGCAGCCTTAACAGCATCCTCAGCATCAATGAGGTTGCCGCTCTGCTTATAGGAAGCGGGGTTGTCGTTGGTGTAGTAACCGACCTCGGCAACCGTAACGCCGGCGTGATTGGTCTGGTTCATACCTGCCCAGCCGCGGAACGCTACTTTTTCATTTACGTTCTGACCGACTGTGAGGGGGTTGTCGGTAACGACTTTGGCAGCACTGCCGTCAGTTGCCCACTTAAGGTCCATCTGGGAAACGCCGTCAACAAAAAGTGTGTCAAACGAATGAGCTACGTTTGTCTTGTCGTCACGCCAGAAGTTTGTGGTCTTGCCGTCAGCATGATCCTGGATAGCGGAAGCAGATACTGCAAGAGCTACCAGCATAACAGCGGTAAGAACCAATGCGATGATTTTCTTCATTTTTTAATCTCCTTTGCAAATTTTTGTATGCAAGCATATTCTATCACAATTATTCATATTTGTCAATACCTATGGCGCGTATTTTTTATTATTATCTTAAAATTTGAGTTTTAGACAGTTTTTTATTAAAAAATCACAATTTTAAAGAGAAAATCTATATAATTTTTGTTTCAACCTATTGACAAGTATAAAATTATTTGTTATAATTACCCCAGCATGAATTATTATTTATGGAGGTAATAATATGAAAAAAATTCTTGCTATTGCTATTGCCGCCATCATGACGGTAGCTCTTTGCGTAAGCGCATCCGCAAATCTTAACGTTGACAGAATATTCATCAACGCTAACGATATGTCGGAAGGCACGGACGTTAAAGACAATGACCCGATTGAGATAAACGCAGGCGATAAAGTCTACATACTCGGTTGGGCTGCAAATCCCGACGGCGCTCTGACAGAGATCGTTTGGTCTGTTGACGGCGGCGCTGATCAGAAATGCTCCGACATCTACAGAGACAGAGCTGACGTTGCCGGCGCAGGCATCGCAGTTGCTGACAACGGCACACACGCCGGTTTCGGTGTTGACGCTGCTGCTGACGGCGGTCTTATGGAACTGATCGGCATCGGCTCAGTAGCCGGCGGCGCTCACGTTCTGACCCTGAAAGCTATCTATGCTGACGGCACGAACGAAACGAAAGATTACAACATCAACATCTCCGGCGAAGCTGCTCCCGCTGAAGAGAAATCCGAAGACCAGTGGCTCTGCGGTTCCGAACCCGACGCCACCCAGGCTCCCAGCTGGTGGTTCAACCCCCTGTGCACTCCCGAACAGAACACAGACGGCAGACAGATCACCGTCAACTTCAAGGCTGCCGGCTACTTCAGCGGCATTTCAGTATTCGCATACTGCAACGCTGCCGACCTCGGCGAAGCTTCCACGAAGGTTGAGCTTATTGCTGACGGCGCAACGGTTGCTGAAGGCGCTATCGTTTCCGAAGGCGATAAGGCTTACGACGTAGATTTCGGCAAGAGCTTCGCTCCCGGAACCTACTCCCTGAAGTTCACTCCTCTCACCGGTAACAACACCGCGAACGGCACATGGTTCGTTCTCGGCGGCTTTGCCGGCACGGGCGAAGACGTATCCGTTGACCACAACGTTAACGGTCCTGCTGACGGAATCCAGCCGAGCATCAAGCTCGTAGGCGCAACGCCCTCCGGCAGCGCTCCCACACCCGGCGGCAACCCGAAGACTGCTGACGCTGCTGTTATAGCCATCGCGGCTGTTGCAGTTGTAGCACTTGCCGGTGTTGTAGTTGCAAAGAAAGTCAGATAATCTGATATAAAGCAAGATTGACCGGAACGGTTCTCCGTTCCGGTTTTTCTTTTGTTATAACTCCCTCAGTCAGCTGCGCTGACAGCTCCCCCAAAGGAGGAGCCTGCTTGCCTCCCTTTTGAGGGGAGGTGGCTCGCGCATTGCGCGAGTCGGAAGGATTTTTTTATAAATACCCCCCACCAATGTCATGACGGGACGGTTCTCCGCCCCGGTTTTTCTTTTGAATAAAAAAATAAAAATTACTATTGACAAACGATTAAATAACTGTTATAATTAGCTAAGCTTGAATTATACTTATATGGAGGTATAAAATGAAAAAAATTCTTGCTATTGCAATCGTAACAGTTTTGACGGTTGCTCTCTGCGTAAGTGCTAACGCACAGCTCAACATTGACAGACTTTTCATCAATGCCAACGATCTGAACGAAGGCACGGACGTTAAAGCCAACGATCCTATCGAGATCAATGCGGGCGACAAAGTCTACATACTCGGTTGGGCTGCAAATCCCGACGGCGCTCTTAAAGAGATCGTTTGGTCTGTTGACGGCGGCGCTGATCAGAAATGCTCCGACATCTACAGAGACAGATCTGACGTTGCCGGCGCAGGCATCGCAATTGCCGACAACGGCACACACGGCGGCTTCGGTATAGACGCTGCTGCCGACGGCGGTATGATGGAACTGCTCGGAATCGGTTCCGTAGCCGCAGGCGCTCACGTTCTGACGATCAAAGCTGTTTATGCTGACGGCACAAGCGAATCGCTCGATTACAACATCAGCGTTTCCGGCGAAAGCTCACAGCCCGCAGCTGAAAAAGATCCCGATACGTGGCTCTGCAAAGCAGGCGGAACTGTAGCTACCGGTTGGTGGATGCATCCGTTCACTGATCAGGAATGGGAGATAAACTTCAAGTTCACTACTCCCAACGCGTTTGAAGGATTCGTTTCCACTCTGTTCGCCAACCCCGAAGGCGCGACCGTTAAGATCAACGTTCTTGACGCTGACGGCAACGTCCTCGACACGGTAGAACACACCCAGGCGGGCGACGGTCTTGCGACCATCACATTCAACAAGGCGTTTGCTCCCGGCACTTACACGATCCAGTTCAAGAGCACGGATAACGGCGCGCACTTCGTCGTCGGTTCAAGCGAAGCCGGTGATATCCCCGTTGAGATCTCCGGTAACGGCAACACCAACGAAAGCACGCTCGCAGCTCCGATCATACTTCTGACCGGCGCGGTAAATCCGGGCAGCGGATCTACTCCTTCTCAGCCCTCCAACCCGAAGACTGCCGACGCTGCGGTCATAGCCATTGCGGCTGTTGCAGTTGTTGCGCTTGCCGGCGTTGTAGTTGCGAAGAAAGTCAGATAATCTGATTTAACCAGTTAAACCGGGACGGGTTACCGTTCCGGTTTTTCTGATTTGGAATTAAGAATGCAGAGTGTTTGCTGTTTTTCAGATAATTATTGTTATAAACAAATTTTGAATATTAAAAATTTTTTTTATTTTTCTTCTTATAATTTGAATATACCTATTGACAAATATTATATTGTTTGTTATAATGCGGTTAGCATGAATTATATTTACGGAGGTAAAAAAATGAAAAAGATTCTTGCTATTGCAATCGTAGCCGTTATGGCAGTTGCTCTTTGCGTAAGTGCAAACGCACAGCTCAACATTGACAGACTGTTCATCAACGCTAACGACCTGAATGAAGGCACAGACGTTAAAGCCAACGATCCGATCGAGATCAACGCTGGCGACAAAGTCTACATACTCGGCTGGGCTGCAAATCCCGACGGCGCTCTGACAGAGATCGTTTGGTCCGTTGACGGCGGCGAAGATCAGAAATGCTCCGACAGCTACAGAGACAGAGCTGACGTTGCCGGCGCAGGCATCGCAATTGCCGACAACGGCACACACGGCGGCTTCGGTATAGACGCTGCTGCTGACGGCGGTATGATGGAACTGCTCGGAATCGGTTCCGTAGCAGCCGGCGCTCACACGCTTTCGATCAAAGCTATTTATGCTGACGGCACAAGCGAAGCATCCGACTTCAACATTGTTATCAGCGGCGAAGCGAAAGCTGAAGATCCCGGTTCTACCGATGACAAACCCGCGACCAACCCGAAGACTGCTGACGCTGCTGTTATAGCCATCGCGGCTGTTGCAGTTGTAGCGCTTGCCGGCGTTGTAGTTGCAAAGAAAGTTAAATAATAATATTTAACAAAATAACGTAGAGGGCGATCTTTTGATCGCCCCTATGTTTTTTTCTATCAAAAAAATTTGAAAATTTACCTTGAATACACCAAATATAGGGAAAAATAATATATAATAAATAAAAAGGATAAAAGGAGCGGCACTATGGATCTTACAGTTTCCAAAAACGCACTGCAGTCGTTTGCGTCATGGTTCGGCAGAAGCGCTGCCGTTACGAATACGGTCGTACCGGAGGTCAGAAGACCTCCTTATCCGTGCGTTAAAATAGATCCTCTTCCCTCCTCCTCGCCCGAAGCGCAGGGTATTGACAGCGGGTATATATTAAAATACTACGACCGTCTCTGCCGCGAGCCGCTTATAAAAATGCAGACCGTTATTATAGCAAGAAACGGGCATATAATCTCACGCGGGCATTTTTACCCGTATTCGACCGATATTTGGCACGTTTCACATTCGCTCTGCAAATCTTTAGCCGGGCTTGCCGTGGGGCTTTTGTTCGACGACGGGCTTATCAGTCTTGACGACAAGCTCATAGATATAATGAAAGATAATCTGCCGCCTACGGCGCGCATAAATCACAGAAACACAACGATACGCCACCTGCTGACGATGCAGACCGGCGTCATATTCAACGAGATAGGAACGGTAACGGAGGAAGACTGGTGCAGGGCTTATCTTGAATCCGGCGTAAAATTCCGCCCCGGAACTTCGTTCGACTACAACAGCATGAACACGTATATGCTCTGCGCCATCGTCAAAAAGTTAAGCGGCAAGGGCGTGCTTGAGCTTTTGAAAGAGCGCGTTTTCACGCCGCTCGGTATTGAGCACATATACTGGGAAAAATGCCCGAAAGGCATTGAAAAAGGCGGTTTCGGCGTTTACTATTACCCGGACGATATTTTAAAAGTAGGCCTTTTGTATCTTAACGGCGGCGTCTGGGAGGGTAAGCGTCTCATATCCGAAAAATGGATAAAGGAATCCACAAAAGTACAGGTAAAAACACCGGACGAGACCGGTATTTACGGCTACGGCTATCAGGTGTGGTGCAAGGAAGACCGGAGCACGTTCATTTTCAACGGTATGTTCGGGCAGAATCTCATAGTTTTCCCGAAAACGAAAATAATGATAGCGACTACGGCGAGCATTGACGAGACGTTCCAGAACAGCCCGTTATACACTGTAACTGAGCGGTTTTTCGGCACGCCTTTCCGCCCGAGAGCGCATATGAACGAAAATCCCGAAGCGCTTGCAAAACTACGCGAGACGGAGTCTGCGCTCGTTATGGAAAACAGCGATATATTCGGCTTTGACGGCAAATTCGACCCGGATTTCATAAAATCGCTTGACGGTTCTTATTCCGTCGCACCGGAGGACGGGATCGGCCTCGGCGTTATGCCGGAGCTTTTCCAGGGCGTGCACAACTGCTTTGCGGAGGGACTGCGCGAATTCAGCATCGCAACAAATGAAGAAGGCGGGACGATTACCACGCTTGAGGGAAACACGCAGCATAAAGTCAGCTTCGGTTTAGGCAAAGCCGTGCCCGGCTGCGTTGTTTACGGAAAAGAGTCCATCCTTACCTCAGCTTACGCGACGCAGAAGGAGGAAGACGGCGAAAAAACGCTAAAAGTTACCGTCTGCTTCCCCGAGCTGCCGAATATCAGATATCTGACGATAAGCAAGACCGCGGACGGCATAGCCGTGAAATTTGAGGAAGCGCCCGGATTTGATTTTATGCTCCGTATAATTAACAGAACGTTTTTGGGCAAAGTTCCAATGCCCGACGGCAAGACGAGAGCAACGGATACGGACTTTGTGCAGAAGCGCATGCGTTATTTTCTGCAACCGACCGTAAGAATGAAAAAAATACAGAAAGACCAGCTTTAATGGATATTAAACGGATAAATATAAAAGAAGGTATAAATCTTACCGTAATCACGGATAAAAAGTTCAAAACGGATATAACGTCTGTCGCGTTTTTATGCGGATACGGCGCGGAGGCGGCGGTCTGCTCCGCTCTTCTGACCGGCGTTCTGTCGCGCTGCTGCATAAAATATCCGTCTTTGATGGAGCTGAACCGCACGCTTGACGGTCTGTACGACGCGCAGCTCGTCTCGGACGCGTCGCGCCGCGGCTTCAACCACGTGCCGACATTCACCGTATCGTCGCTGAACAACAGATATTCGCTTGACAAAACCGACATACGCGGCGGCTGTCTTGACGTGTTATATAGTATTATTTTTGAGCCCGGACTTAAAAACGGATATTTTGACAACAAAATACTGCAAAGCGAAAAACTGCAGCTGAAAGACGCGATAAACGGCATAAGAAACAGCAGAAGCAGCTACGCGATACGCCGCTGTACGGAGGCGCTTATGGCAGGTCAGCCGCTTTACGCCCCGAGACTCGGCAGGCCGGAGGATATTGACGGAGTAACTCCGGCGGTGCTTACCGGGTTTTATCGTGATATGCTTAAAAATTCGTCCGTTGAGATACTCTCCGTTTCATCAGACGACGACGGACGTATAACAGAATTCGCGGCCAGACTGTCCGATATGCTCGGCGAAAGAAAGCCCGGCACGGTGCTGACACAAGAATACAAAATGCCGGGAAAACGAATAAAAAGAGTAAGCGAGCAGGCCGGTATATCGCAGGACGTTTTATGCGTCGGCTGTGAATACGACGGCTCGTCCGAAGACTACAGCAGATCGGCCGAGAGGACGCTTTTCTACGAGATACTTTTCCAGAACCCGACTTCGTATCTGTTTGAAAACGTAAGAGAAAAGCTGTCTTTATGCTACTACTGCTCCGCTCTGCCCATGATAGATCTGAAAAAACTTATAATATACGCCGGCATCGACCGCAAAAACGCGAAAAGAGCCGAGGAAGAGATAAAAAAACAGCTTGATTTGATAAAGCGCGGCGTAAGCGAAGACGATATAAACCGGTGCAGGCTCGCGCTTAAAAACGATCTGCTTGCCGTGGCGGATTCTCCGTCAAGAACGGCGGCGTGGTACGCAAGGCGCGCGTTCTACGGCGGTATAACGGAGACGGTGCAGGAATTTTCCGCAAAGCTTGATACGCTTAAATCGGAAGACGTGCAAAGAGCCGCGTCGTCCGCCGTGCCGAGCCTCGTTTTCACAATGAAAGGAGGCGCGGACAGTGAAGCCTGAGATAAAAGAACACAAAGACGTCGTAACGGGCGAGCGGTATTTGTCATTCAAGCATAAAAGCGGCGTGACCGTTCTTATCTGCCCCAATACATATTCCACGTCGTGCGCGGTATATACGTCCCGCTGCGGCGGAGGCGACAGCAAATTCGAGTTCGGCGGCAAAATATACGAAACGCCGCTCGGCATAGCGCATTTCCTTGAACACAAGCTGTTTGAGACCGAGGACAGCGGCGACGCTTTCAGACTGTTTTCACAGCTCGGCGCGGATTCAAACGCGTTCACCTCGCATCAGGCGACGTCATACACGTTCACGTCCTCAAACGACACGTTTTACGAGTCGCTTAAAATACTGCTCGACTTCGTGCACAAGCCGCATTTTACCGTCGAATCCGTTGAAAAAGAGCGCGGCATAATTGAAGAAGAGATAAAAATGTACGCGGACAGCCCGGATAACAGAGTTTATTACGAGCTTATGAGGTGCTTATACAAAAACAACGGCGTAAGATACGACGTTGGCGGCACGGTGCAGTCTATTTCCGAAATAACGCCGGAACTTCTGTACTTCTGCCACAAGGTCTTTTACTGTCCGTCAAACATGGTGCTTATCGCCGCCGGTAACGTGGACGCGGATAAGATGATTGCCGTAATGGACGAGGTAGTACCCTGCATTAAAAACAGCAGATTCAAAAGAATAAGGCCGGACGAGCCGGAGGACGCTTACAGGCGGGGCTCAAAGCTTTATATGGACGTGTCCGAGCCGCTTTTCTGCTTCGGCATCAAAGACCCGGATATAAAAGACACGCGCCTTATGCGCAGAAAAAGCGTCGCTTTGTCCGTTTTGGCAAATATGCTTTTCGGTGAAAGCTCGAGCTTTTACTGCGATCTGTACGAAAAAGGGCTTTTGTCCGGGGATATTGACGCGGGATATTTTTACGGCGACGATCACGCGTATTTCTCCGTTTCCGGCGAGAGCAGAAAGCCGTACGCCGTAAAAAAGCGCATATACGAAACGCTTGAAAAAGCGGTTTCAGACGGCGTGGATTACGAGTCGTTTGAGCTTGCGAAAAAGATATTTTACGCAAATTACGTTTATTCAATGCAGAACAGCCAGGCTGTGGCGTATACGCTTCTGTCGTTTTACCAGAGCGGCGACGATATGCTGAAATATCCGAAGCTGCTGTCCGGCATACACGCGCCTTTCGCCGTGTCCTGCTTAAAAGAAATGTATAAAAAGGAACGCTCCGCTTACGCGGTAGTATCACCTTTAAAATAAAGGAGGCTATATAATGTATCACGTTATTTTCAAAGGGTTTGAAAACGCAGCTTTTGAGTTTTCACCCGTGGCTTTCACGCTTTTCGGAAAAGAGATATACTGGTACGGCATAGTTATAACCGTCGGTATCCTCTTGTCTGCTTTGTACGCGTTCTGGCGCGCCAAAAAGCTCGGCATACGTATTGACGATATGTACGATTACGCCATATTCGTCATCGTATTCGGCGTTATCGGCGCGCGCGCTTTCTACGTGCTTACAAGTCTCGGCGAGTATAAGTCGTTTCTTGACGTTATTGCGATCTGGAACGGCGGACTTGCGATATACGGCGGCATCATAGCCGGCTTGCTCGTAGTCGTTATCGTGTCAAAGATCAAACAGATCAAGGTTTTAAGAGTTCTTGACGCGATAGCGCCGGCGGTCATGATAGGACAGGCGCTCGGGCGCTGGGGCAACTATTTCAACCAGGAGGCTTTCGGCTGCAATACAACGCTGCCGTGGGGCATGAAATCCTGGGTAGTCCAGTCCACCGGCATCGGCAGCTCGCTTGAAGGAACTGTCGAATACTTGGAAAAATACGTAAGAGATAATACTGAAGAGATCCAGAAGCTCGGCATGAAGATAGACGCGCAGGGTTACGTGCACCCGACGTTTTTATACGAGTGTCTGTGGAACGTTATAGGCTTTATTATAATAAATATCTTCTACAAAAAGCGCAAATTTGACGGGCAGATGTTTTTGATGTATATAACCTGGTACGGTCTCGGCCGCGCGTTTATTGAAATGCTGCGCACGGATTCCCTGTTCATACCCGGAACTTATATAAGAATATCCATGGTAATAGGTTTCCTTTGCTTTGCGGGCGGTCTTGCGGCGATGATAGTTTTAGGCATCAGAGCAAAGAAAGACCCGGAGAAGATAAAAGAGGGCGCGTATTACGGCAAAGCCGCGGTAAAGAACGACCCGAATTATAAACCCGGCAAAAAAGGCGCCGCAAAAGAAGAAAAAGAAACGCCGGAGCCTGAAGCGCCTTCCGAAGACGTGCCCGATGAAGAGTCGGAGGAAGACGAAGAGACTGTGACGGATGAACCGGAAGAGTTTGAGGAAGTTACAGAATACGAGCCGGAAGAGATTGAAGAAGCCGCAGAAGACGTGCCGGAAGAAGCACCTTCTGACGAGCCCGAGGCTGATGTTCAGTCGGAAGAGGAAAAAACAGATGGCGAAAATAATTGACGGAAAGGCCATTTCCGCACAGATACGCGAGGA
>JAEEGL016266865.1_pt1 | contig 11323 bp, 12 predicted proteins | sample 9134231 | NCBI WGS metagenome assembly JAEEGL01 (sample SAMN16246548, study PRJNA631951) | gut metagenome | biome: gut microbiome; feature: rumen; material: fiber-attached | host: Bos | place: Iran: Karaj | collected 2018-10
CCGCCGCGGGGAATGATGACGTCCAGATATTCGGAAAGGCGCATGAGCGCAAGCGAGCTTTCGCGCGAAGTGTCCTCGACAAGCTGGACGCAGTCTTCGGGAAGCCCGGTCCTTGAAAGAGAAGCGCGGATCGTATCGGCGATGGCGAGATTGGAATGGATCGCGTAGCTCCCGCCGCGCAGGATCACGGTATTGCCGCTTTTCAGGCAAAGCGCCGCGCTGTCCGCTGTTACGTTCGGGCGGGATTCAAAGATCACGCCGATCACGCCGAGCGGCACGGCTTCCTTTATGATATGCAGCCCGTTCGGGCGCGTTTTGTCCTCAAGTATACGGCCGACCGGATCCTCCAGCGCCGCGACTTCGCGGACCGCGGAAGCCATGGAGGCGATGCGGGCGGGCGTCAGGAGCAGACGGTCAAGAAAGGCGGAAGACATGCCGCCTGCCTGTGCGGCTTTGTAATCCGTCTCGTTTGCCGCAAGGATCTCATCCTGCGCTGCGCACAATGCATCCGCTATGGCGAGGAGCGCGCGGTTTTTTGTCTCCGTCGCTGCCTGCGAGAGGATATAAGAAGCTTCTTTTGCGCGTTTTCCCAAGTTTTCAAGCATAGCATTCAGTCCTTTTTTGCCAGAAAATGCGTTCCCACGGCTTCTCCGGCCAGTAATCGGTAGATATCGTCCGGGCGTTTTCCGCTGAAAATATAGGTGTCTATGCCGTTGCGCGCGGCAAACTCGGCGGCTTGCACCTTTGTTGTCATGCCGCCTGTGCCGACGTTCGAGATCGAGCCGGAAGCATAGGCGCGTATCTTATCCGTAACCTCCGGAACGACGCTGATCAGCTTGGCTGAGGGCTCGAGTTGGGGATTGGCGTCATACAGTCCGCCGGTTTCCGTCAGGATGAGCAGGGTGTCGGCATGGATCAGCGCCGCGACGACGGCGGAAAGGCTGTCGTTGTCGCCGTAAACGATCTCGTCGACGGCAACGGCGTCGTTTTCATTGATGATCGGCACGGCGCCGAACTGGAAAAGTTTATCGAAAGCAGCGGTCAGATTCTTCCGGCGGGTCTCGTCTTGTACGTCCTCCTTAGTGATCAGGAGCTGGCCGACGATATGGCCGAACTGCGAGAAGAACTTGTCGTATAGAAACATCAGCTCGCTCTGTCCGACCGTCGCGGCAGCCTGTTTTCCCGCCGTATCGGCAGGACGTTCGGGCAGACGGAGCTTGCCGACGCCGACGCCGATCGCGCCGGATGTGACGAGCACCACGCGGTTTCCTTCGTTGGCAAGATCGGACAGCACCTTGCAGATCTGCTCCATTCTTCGCAGATTGACGCGGCTGGAGGGATGGATGAGTGTGGAAGTGCCGACTTTAAAGACCAGGGTTTTCATGTTTTTTAAACCTTATACTTTCTGATGTGATGAGATATCTGCCGTATTTCTCTTCGATCTCCGAAAAGCCGTAGTCGAGGAGCTCCGCGTCGTGGCAGTCGGAGCTTAGAATAAAGCGTCCGCCGCGCGAGGCGATATATTCGATCAGTTTTTCGGACGGATAGGGGCTTGAACGGTAGCCGCGCGCCATCGCGCCGGTGTTGATCTCGAAGGGGAGCCCCGTTTCGAGAAGCGCATCCGCCGCGTCGATCGCGGGGTCCGTATAGCGCTTGTCTTCGGGATCAAACATGCGGTCGCCTTCGTTGAATTTGCCGACCAGATCAAAATGCCCGATGACGTCGGCATCGGTCTTTTCGGCGACGCCGCGGACCAGCGCATAGTAATCGCGGCAGAAAGCGAAGACGTCTCCCGCATAGCAGCGCAGGATGTTTTTTATGAAATCGCGGGGGGATTTGTCGACGGGAAGACACTGACCGTCCTTGACGACATAGTGGACGGATCCGATCACATAGTCAAAACCCGCAGGCGGATCGTCGGAAAAATAATCCTGTTCGATACCAAAAAGGATGCGAAGCTTTCCCGCGTATTCTTCGGAAAGGGAGCGGACGATCTTCTGATACCGCGCTAGGACCTCCCGCTTCATGCAGTATTCGGTGTCGATGGAGGTATAGCTGTGGTCGGAGAAACCCAGCGCCGTAAAGCCAAGCTCCAGCGCGCGGTCGACCAGTTCGCGGGGAGAATTGCGTCCGTCGCTGAAAACGGTGTGCGTATGCAGATTCTCTTTTTGCATCAGGTCATTTTCTCCTGTTTCACTTTTTTGTCGATGACATGGCGCGAGGCAAGCTCTGTCAGGATATCGTCGCAGGAAATACCGGCTTCGACCATCAGGACGAGCACATGATAGACAAGATCGGAGATCTCATAGACGGTGTCGCGCTTGTCCTGCGCCTTAGCGGCGATGATGACCTCGGTCGATTCTTCGCCGACCTTTTTCAGGATCTTGTCAAGGCCCTTCTCAAAGAGATAAGTCGTATAGGAGCCTTCCTTTTTCTCGGTCTTGCGGCCGCGGATCAGCTCCTGCAGCGCTTCGAGGGAGAATCCGGGCGCTTCTTCGGGATTGTCATAGACAAGGTCGTTGAAGCAGGAATCCGTGCCGAGATGGCAGGCGGGACCGTCCTTGTTTACTTCGACGACCAGGGCATCCCGGTCGCAGTCTGCGGTGATGGAGACGATGCGCTGATAATTGCCGGAGGTCTCGCCCTTGAGCCACAGCTCGTTCCGGGAGCGGCTGAAAAAGCAGGTGAGCCCTTTCTCCATGGAGATACGCAGGGATTCCCGGTTCATATACGCGAGCGTGAGGACCTTTTTGGAGGAGGAATCCACGACGACGGCGGGGATCAGCCCTTTTTCATCAAATTTCAGTTCTTCGATTTGGAGCATGATATGTTATCCTTTCCAGAATTATAAACGCATGGTGATCCCGGCGTCCGCAAGAGCCTGCTTCAGCTCCGGGATGCGGATCTGACCGAAATGGAAGATGCTTGCGGCAAGGCCCGCGTCCACGCCGGGAAGCGTTCGGAACAGCGTGATGAAATCCTGCACGCTTCCTGCGCCGCCCGATGCGATGACGGGAACGGATACCGCACGGCATACGGCGTCGAGAAGCTCCAGATCAAAGCCTTTTTTCACGCCGTCCGTATCCATGGAGTTGACGACGATCTCGCCAGCGCCGGCGTCCACGCCGCGCCGGATCCAATCTATGGCTTCAAGACCCGTATCGTCGCGGCCGCCGCGGCCGAAGATGCGGAACTGTCCGTCCTTGCGCTTCACGTCGACCGAGAGCACGACGCATTGATCGCCGTATTTCTTTGCGGCTTCGCCGACGATGGAAGGGTTGCGGATCGCGCCGGAATTGACGCTGACCTTGTCCGCGCCGCAGGACAGCACGCGCTCGAAATCGTCGACGGTATTGATGCCGCCGCCGACGGTCAGCGGGATAAAGACCTCTTTCGCCGTTTCGGTCAGGATGTCGGTAAAGATCTTGCGTCCGTCGGCGGAGGCGGTGATGTCATAAAAAACCAGTTCGTCCGCGCCGTTATCGCTGTAGTATTTGGCAAGCGCGACGGGGGAGTTCACGTCGGCCAGGTTTTCAAAATTGACGCCCTTCACGACGCGGCCGTCCCGTACGTCGAGACAGGGGATGATGCGTTTTGTTATCATGCTTCGCCTCCTGCTGTACGCAGCGCCTCGGAAAGATCGATCGCGCCGGTATAATAGGCTTTTCCGATGATCGCGCCGTAGACGCCCATATCGCGCAGCGACCGGACGTCGTCGAGCGTCGATACGCCGCCCGAGGCGATGATGCGCATATCGTACCGCGCGGCAAGCGTACGGTAAAGGGAGAGATTGGCGCCCTTCATCGCGCCGTCGCGCGAGATATCCGTTACGATCAGCGTCCGGATCCCGGCCTCGCGAATCCTGTCGCAGAAGCTTTCGAAAGTAAACTGCGATTTTTCCGTCCAGCCTCGGATGGCGACCATGCCGTCGCGCAGATCGACGCCGACCGCGGCTTTTTCGCCGAAAGCCTGCGCAGCCTCCCGGCACAGTTCCGGGTCTGTCACGGCAGCGGTTCCGAAGATCACGCGCCGAACGCCGGCGGAAAGATATTTTTCGGCGGTCTCCAGCGTGCGGATGCCGCCGCCGACTTCGACGAAAAGCCCGCTTTCGCGGACGATCTCCACGATCGTATCGAAGTTCGGCGTTTCGCCGTTTTTTGCGCCCTCGAGATCCACGACGTGGATGTATCCGGCGCCCGCGTCCCTGAATTTTACGGCGGTGTTGACCGGGACGGGGTCATAGACCGTCATCTGCGCATAATCGCCTTTGAACAGGCGCACAGCCTGTCCCTTATACAAATCGATGGCCGGAAGAAGGATCATAGACAGCCTCCGATCTCGCAGAAGGCACGAAGGATGGAAAGCCCCACATTGCCGCTTTTTTCGGGATGGAACTGGCAGCCGTAGACGTTCTCCCGTTCGACGGAAGCGGTCAGGAGCACCCCGTATTCGGTTTTCGCACTGATGTATTCATCCGGCGTGTCCGCATAATAGGAATGGACAAAATAAACGCATTTTCCTTCTTCGGTACTATGGTATAGCGCACTTTTTTCATGATCCTTCGGAAAGATCAGGCCGTTCCAGCCGATCTGCGGGATCTTCAGTCCCTTCGGGATCACATCAGCGATCGGTCGGACGGCGCCGGGGATCAGGCCGAGTCCGTCGTGCACGCCGTATTCATAGCTTTTTTCAAACAGCATCTGCATGCCGAGGCAGATCCCGAGCAGCGGGATCCCCGCGTCCACGCGCGAGAGAAGAAAGGAATCGAGCCCTGCGTCATGCAGCTTTTTTGCGGCCTTCTCAAAAGCGCCGACGCCCGGAAGGATCAGGGCCGAGCAGGCGGAAAGCGCGCTTTGATCGGCGGTTACGACGCTGTCCACGCCGAGCGCGGCAAGCGAACTTCGGATGGAGAACAGATTGCCGACGCCGTAATCCAGTATACCGAGCATTATAAGACTCCCTTGGTGGACGGCACTGCGCCGTCTGATTTTTCGTCGATGGCCGAGGCCTGCCGCAGCGCGCGGCCGAACGCTTTGAACGCGCCCTCGGCGATGTGGTGGGAATTGGCGCCTGCAAACTGCTTAAGATGCAGCGTGATCCGGCTCTCGCGCACGAAGCCGCGGAAGAATTCCTCGATCAGCTCGGAATCCATTTCACCGATCTTTTCCGTCGGGATCGAAAGATCATAAGAAAGATGCGCGCGTCCGGAGATATCGAGCGCGCAGAGGATGAGCGCTTCATCCATCGGCAGGATCATGGAACCGTAGCGGAAGATGCCGCGCTTGTCGCCTATAGCCTGCGTGAACGCCTGTCCGAGACAGATCCCGACGTCCTCGACGGTGTGGTGGTAATCGACCTGCGTATCGCCTGTGCAGCTTACCTCCAGCGAGAACATGCCGTGACGCGCAAAGAGCGTCAGCATGTGATCCAAAAACCCGCAGCCGGTACGGATCTTGCTTTCTCCCGTGCCGTCTATGCAGAAGGACAGGGAAATGTCGGTCTCCGCCGTTTTTCTTTCAATACTTGCGCTTCTCATATGTTTTCCTCTTCCTTGATGATTTCCTTAAGCGCGGCGGTCAGCGCGTCCATTTCCTCGTCCGTGCCGATCGTGATGCGGTTATAGTCCTTTATCTTCTCGAGTGAGAAATGCCGCACCAGGATGCCGCGTGCTTTCAGCTTCAGATAGATCGTTTCGCCGGGGATAAAGGCGTGTTTGGCGAAAAGGAAATTCGTTTTGGAGTCCGTAACGGCAAAGCCGAGCGCCCGCAGCGCCGCGATGCTTCTTTCACGCGTCGCGATGATCTTCGCACACATTTCGCGGTAATACGCGTCTTCCTGCATGGCGGCGGCGCCGCAGATCTCGCTCAAAGAGTTGATCGCGTAGGGGTTGGTGGAGAATTTGATCTTGTTCAGATCGCGGATCACGGGCTCGTTTGCGAAAGCGTAGCCGAGGCGCGCGCCCGCGAGAGACAGCGATTTGGAGAAGGTGCGCACGATCAGCAGGTTTTCATACTTCGGAAGAAGCGGGAGTACGCTTTCGCCGCCGAATTCGACATAGGCTTCGTCGATGAGCACGATGTTGTCGGGATTCGTTTTCAGGATCCCTTCGATCTGTTCCTTCGTCAGGGAAAGCCCCGTCGGGGCGTTCGGGTTCGCGATCGCGATCATGCCGTCCAGGTTTTCATATTTTGAGGGATCGATGGTTAGGTCCGGGTTCAGCGGGATCCTGATCCCTTCGACCTCCTGCATGTCGGCATAGACCTCATAAAAGCCGTAGCTGATCTCGGGAAAATAGACTTTTCCGGAAGCGGAAAAAGCCATAAACGAGAAATACAGGATATCGTCCGACCCGTTTGCGGAGAACACCTGCGATACCGGCACGCCGTAGCGCGCGGCGATCGCCTGATTCAGCGCCCTGTTTTCGGTGTCCGAATACAGCCGAAGATCCGCAAGCTCCGCTCTGCCGACGGCGGAGAGAACGGACGGCGCGGGAGGATAAGGGGATTCGTTCGTATTGAGCTTGATGATCTTCCTGTCCCGCGGCTGCTCGCCCGGAACATATTCGGCAAAGACGTTATAGCGGGGATGCATGAACCGGCTCATACGTTTTCTCCTTTCCCGCGGGCAAGCGCGCTGCGCGCATGGCCTTCAAGACCCTCCGCGCGGGCAAGATTTGCGATATCGCCGGAAACGCCGGAAAGCGCGGCGGGCGAATAATAGATGAACTGCATTTTCTTGATAAAGTCATCCACGGACAGGGGACTGGAAAAACGCGCGGTGCCGGAGGTCGGCAGCGTGTGGTTCGGGCCTGCCATATAATCGCCGAGCGCTTCCGGTGCGCTTCTGCCGAGAAATACCGATCCCGCGTTTTTCACACGTTCGAGATAATCGAAGGGATCGTCCAGACACAGCTCGAGATGCTCGGGCGCGAGGCGGTTCGCAAGGTCGATGGCGGACGGGATATCCTCGGAGAGAATGATCTTGCCGTTTGTCTCGATCGAAGCGCGGGCGATCTCCTGCCGCGGCAGGAGCGCAAGCTGGTGTTCAAGCTCCGGAGCGACGGCTTCGGCAAGCGCAGGGGAGTCCGTGATAAGGACGGCGCTTGCGTTCTTGTCGTGTTCGGCCTGGGAAAGAAGATCGGCGGCGACGCACACGGGATCCGATTTTCCGTCCGCGACGATCAGGATCTCGCTGGGCCCCGCGATCATGTCGATGGCGACCGTACCGAAGACCTGACGCTTCGCCTCCGCGACGAAGGCGTTGCCCGGCCCGACGATCTTGTCGACGCGCGGTACGCTCTGCGTACCGTACGCCGCGGCGGCGACGGCCTGCGCGCCGCCGATGGTGAAGATGCGATCCGCGCCCGCGATCTTCGCGGCGGCAGCGATGGCCGGATGGATGCCGGACGGGGAGGGCGGCGTAAAGACGAAGATCTCCGGGACGCCCGCAAGCTTCGCCGGGATCACGTTCATCAGCACCGTGGAAAAAAGCGGGGCGGTCCCGCCGGGGATATAGACGCCGACGCGCGCGATGGGGAGGATCTTCTGTCCGGTCACGACGCCGGGTTTTTCGTTCAGTACGAAGCTTGCGCGCTTCTGCTTTTCGTGGAAAGCGCGGATATTCTCCGCCGCAAGGCGGATGGATCTCATCAGCGTTTCGTCCACCTTCACGCACAGACTGTCGATGGCGTCGGCGGAGAGCTCTATGCTGTCAAGCTCTGTTTTGTCATATTCATATGTAAGCCGGCGAAGCGCCTCGTCACCGTTTTGACGGACGTCCGCGATGATCGCGCTGACCGCGCCGCGCACATCGAACTTATCCTCCGTGCGCGTCAGGATGCCGGCGCTTTCCAGCTCTTCGGCTTTATAGATCTTGATCATGTTTATTCCTCTACGATCTGGCGCAGCGCGCCGAGAAGCGCCTCGATCGGCGCATTTTTGAATTTGAAGCTTGCCTTGTTCGCGATCAGCCTCGCGCTGATGGGCAGGATCTCCGTGACGACTTCGAGATCGTTCTCCTTCAGCGTTTTGCCCGTCTCCACGATATCGACGATCACGTCCGAAAGGTCTAAGATCGGCGCGATCTCGATGGAGCCGTTCAAATGGATGATGTCGATGTCGCGGCTGATGGAGGCGTAATAATCGGATGCGATATGCGGAAACTTCGTGGCGACACGAAGCGTCCGCTCTGTATGGTCACGGAAATTCTTTTTTGCCGCGACTGCCATGCGGCAGCGTCCGACCTTGAGGTCGAGAAGCTCGTAAAGATCCGGCTGGTATTCGAGAAGGATGTCGCGCCCGGCAACGCCGATGTCGGCTGCGCCGCGTTCCACATAGACGGCCACGTCCGAGGGCTTGGCCCAGAAATACCGCACGCCGATCTCTTCGTTTTCAAAGATGAGCTTTCTTCCCGGGTTCAGGATCTCCGGGCAGGGGAAGCCTGCGCGGGAGAACATCTCGTAGACCTGATCTCCGAGGCGTCCCTTCGGAAGCGCGATATTCAGATATTCCTTCATAAGACGCCTCCTTTCCGCAGATCGATGCATCTGCCTGCCTGTATTGTATCAGGCATCTGCCTCGCAGACAAGACTTTTGCGCCGTAAGCCGCATATTTTTCCATTTCGGAGAAAAGCTTGTCGGGCGGGGTCTGCGCGTCGTACAATATGACGATGTCCACGTCCGTATCCTGCGGGGCAGGAGTAAGCGTGTCGAGCGCGTCGAGATAGACTGCGAAGCCTACCGCACGGCCTTTCTTGTCCATCTTCGTCATCAGGCGGTCATACTGTCCGCCGGAGAGAACGGCCGATGCGATCCCCTTGATAAAGCCCTGAAATACAAGGCCGTTGTAATAGGCAAGATCGTTGACGAGGGAGAAGTCGATGCGCACCTGCTTTTCAAGGCCCTGCGCGCACAGCGCATCGTAGATGTCGCGCAGATCGGAAAGCGCCTGCCGCGTCTTCTCGCTTCTGCAAAGCGGGATCAGCCGGGTGAGCACCTTTTCCATTTCGCCGTAGGTCAGGATCAGCGCGCAGACCTGCGAGGAGGCGTCTTCGGACAGGCCGAGCCTTGCGCACAGCGCCTGCAGCTCGGAGATGTTTTTTTCGCGGATGCGCTGCAGGATCTCGGGATAGTATTCCTGCGCGATGGCAAACTGTTCGAGAACCCCGGAGATCAGCCCAAGATGCGAGATATCGAGAACATAGTCGTTACTTACCAGCTTCAGGCTTTTGGCGGCGAGCGTGATGACCTCGCAGATCGAATACATGTCGACGTCGCCGATGCATTCAAGGCCCGTCTGCATGATCTCGCGGAAGGAAGCGTTGTTCTTCCCGGAACGGTAGACGTTTTCCTGATAGTAAACTTTGCTCACCTTTCCGGGCTCAAAACCGGAATTCTTGATGATCGAGATCGTTACGTCCGGCTTCAGCGCCAGAAGCGTGCCGTCCGCGTCGGTAAAGGTGATCATGCGGTCGCTGAGCAGGAAATCGCGGTTGCGGATATAAAGATCATAGCGCTCAAAGCGGCTCATCTTGAAGCGCTGATAGCTGTACTGTTCGAACAGACGCCGCATCTGGAACACGGCGCGCTCCTCGGTACGGAAATTCTGCAGTGAGATCAGGTCCATAATTCTCTCCAATGATTCAGGATGCTAATATGCTACCACATTACCAAGATAAAGTCAAGCAAAAAGATATACAAATCCGCATCGGTTTTTGCATCTTGATGCATGGAATTGACAAGAATCCGGATTTGATCCCGTTTCGTGCAAATTGCAGGAGAAAAGCGCGGATCGCATCGCCTTTTTAGAAAAAAGCGACTATTGACAAACAGGGGAAACGTGATAGACTTATTTTAACGTGATAGAAAGGCAAAGCGGATAAAATGAAGAAGACTTTTGCTTACATTCCGTATTACTTTTACTTTTGGTTCAGAAAGTAAAAGGAATGTTTGCTGCAAAGTTTTCAAAAGGAAGAAACACATAAAGTGTAATTTCAAAGCCTGCGGCAGACGGACCGCAGGCTTTGTTTTATACATCCGGCTTTTTTGAATCGTATTTTCGGTCAGCAAGGAGAGAAATCGTATGATCGCAGTTCTGAAAAACGGCACCAGTGAAAAGCAGCTTTCCGGTCTTGTGCAGTGGCTCAAGATGATGGGGCTGGACGTCCATATCTCGAAAGGCCAGTTTCAGACCATCGTCGGTCTGATCGGCGACACCAGCCGCGTGGACACCGAACTTCTGGAATCTCTGGAGATCATTGAATCCGTTACGCGGATTTCCGAGCCGTTCAAAAGCGCCAACCGCAAATTTCATCCGGACGATACGGTGGTCGACGTCTCGGGCGTAAAGATCGGCGGCGGGAACTTCGCCGTGATCGCCGGTCCGTGCTCCGTCGAGACGCCGGAACAGATCGGTCTTGTCGCCGAAAGCGTTAAGGCAAGCGGCGCGAAGCTCCTGCGCGGCGGCGCGTTCAAGCCGCGCACCTCGCCGTACGATTTCCAGGGCCTGAAGGGGGAGGGCATCACGATGCTGCTCCACGCCAAAGCGCAGACGGGTCTGCCGATCGTGACGGAGATCATGAGCATTGAATCCCTGCCGCTTTTCGAAGAGGTCGATCTTATCCAGGTCGGCGCGCGCAATATGCAGAACTTCGATCTTCTGCGCGAGCTCGGCCATCTTCATAAGCCTGTTCTTCTCAAACGAGGTCTTGCCAACACGCTGAAAGAGCTTCTGATGAGCGCCGAATATATCATGGCGGGCGGCAACGAGCAGGTGATCCTGTGCGAGAGAGGCATACGCACCTTTGAGACTTATACGAGAAATACGCTGGACCTTTCCGCCGTCCCGATGCTTCGGGAGCTTACGCATCTTCCCGTCGTCGTCGATCCGAGCCATGCGACGGGCAAGGCGAGCCTTGTGCCGCCGATGGCTGTCGCCGCGGCAGCGGCCGGTGCGGACGGTCTGATGATCGAGGTGCACAACGATCCGCCGCATGCGCTGTGCGACGGCGCGCAGTCTTTGACGCCGGAACGCTTCGAGGAAGTCATGCGCCGCGTCAATGCCGTCCGGGAGGCGCTTGCGCAATGAGAGTAGGGATCGTCGGACTCGGACTCATCGGCGGGTCTATAGCAAAGGCTTATAAAGCGGCCGGAAACGAAATCTACGGCTTTGACGCCGACGAAAAGATCATGGCGCTTACGACGGCGGACGGCGTGACCGATGAGGTCCTTACAAAGGAATCTTTAGGCAGATGCGATCTGGTTTTAATCGCGATCTATCCGTCCGCGGCGGTGGTCTGGCTTGCGGAAAACGGGCCGTATATCGC